>ERZ779852.2912-NODE-2912-length-13173-cov-7.668547_pt1 | contig 13173 bp, 11 predicted proteins | sample MGYA00511559_ERZ779852 | MGnify/ENA primary metagenome ERZ779852 (study PRJEB29588, sample SAMEA2157977) | human gut metagenome | biome: human gut; feature: human-associated habitat; material: faeces | place: Denmark | collected 2008/2010 ...
ATTCCAAAACGTAGATATCACATCATGGCAAAATATTTATGGGGAATTTTGTCTGATGTTATGATGCGAGAAACTGCCGGAGTGCAATGTTGTATAGATTTTGAAAACGAAGATGATGCTATGGAAAAATTCCGTGTTGCAAACAAATTAACCCCTTTTATGACCGCAATGTTTGCAAATTCTCCTATCAGGGGTGGAGTTGAAACGGGTTACAAAAGTTTTCGTGCATTGAGTTGGCTAAATACAGATAATGACAGATGCGGTTTTGTCGGTCAAATCGACGAAAAATTTTCGTTTGAAGAATATGTGGATTACGTACTGCAAACTCCAATGATTTTTATAAACCGTGATAATAGCGCAATTCCACTAGATGGAAAAATTTGTTTTGACGAGTTTATGGAAAACGGTTACAAAAATTTTGATGCTGATATTGAAGATTTTAACCTCCACGCAAATCTTTATTTCCCAGAAGTAAGACTTCGCAATTTTATAGAGATAAGAAATCACGACTGTGTCGGAAAAGATTTGCAATATTCAATTTTAGCAATTTACAAAGGAATTTTGTATAACAAATCAGCAATTGAAGAAATTGAAGATTTATTCAAAAACTATGATTATAGAGATTTTTCAGAACTAAGATATAATGTGCCAAAAAATGCTATGAATACCAAAATTGGAAACAATTACATTAAAGAAATAGCAAAAGATATTTTATACATAGCAGAAAAATCTTTAATCGAAATGGATGATAGCTTTTGTGCTTGTTTATTCCGACGGCTGGTAATTGCAGAAACCAGAGCCGAAACAAAAAAGGAAGCGGATAGCCCTTGCGGTAATGTAGCTAAAAATTCAGCTTGGTTTATAGGTGTGTAAATGATTCCTAGTGACTGTGGATCATCTGCAATAAACTGAAAAATATCATTTTGACTATGGGATTTGATTTGAATATCTACATTGGGAAAATATTTATGAAAAGCATCAATAATGGTAATGAAATTGCCTGGTGTTGAGATTCCTTGAACATAAATATAGATGTTTTGAGCAAGAAGAGAATATTTTTGTTTGCTAGGATACAAATATGTACTTTTTAATTCCTGCTGCAGCTGATTAATTTTCTGAATGCGTTCCAGGAAAAATTGTCCGTCTTCGGTTAAAGTAATACCGCGGGGGCTTCTATTAAAAATGGTGATTTCATATTCTTGGATAAAGAATTCTCACAGATATACAATCAAAAACTTAAAGATAATAATGAATTATCAATATTCGTAAAGGATTCAAGTAGTATTATACTATATGAAAACTTACAAACTGCTTTTGATTCTGAGGAAATTATGCCTATTAAAGAAATTCCCACTACTAGAACAGAATCTAATGAGAATATGACTTTAGGGGCTTATGATCTAGCAACAGTTATATTATATGATGATCGTGATTTTAAAGATCGGAATCTGCCATTCGCTTTAACTGAATCTGAAAAATCAGTAGAAGTTCCAAATTTAAAAGATGTAAATGGATTTAATGATAAATGTTCATCTCTTATCTTGACAAATAATTTACCTAATGATCCAAACCAAACATTTAAGTTAGGTTCATATGAGTATCCATGCACCAATATTGATGCAGTATTCATTGGATATGATGATCATGGTTACTCTGATAGAACTATCATTTGTACTGCAGCAGCCGCAGAGGTGAAAAAGTATAATACATTACCTAATTTTAATGACAAAATGAGTTCCTTTAAATTCTTTTTTGCACAAAAAGGGCAATATAAACCCTCTTTTTGAAACCATATAATTCCCCTGAGCCAATTCCTTTGATAAAATAGCTCAATTTACTCCCCTAAGTGTCATTAAAGAACAGACAAGGTTCTCATAATAACACTTAGGGAGTAATTATATCATGAAGTTTATAAATAATATAATCCATATTTATAGAGCTATAGCACAAATTTTGTCGTGACAAAATAGTATAAATTCTATCTTAATATGATTCGAGTATTTTTGTTTTTAGCGTTATTAATTGGAAGTTTCTTTAATGCGAAAGCCCTACCCAGTGACAGTTTGTCTCTATACAAAATAGCCAATGGGAAAATGGCGCATTTCCGTGATACCATCGGTTTTAGGAAAAAGCAATTCTGGAGGGCCGCCGGCGAAACATTCGGACTAAACGTAGGGCTTTGGGCATTCGACAGATACGTATTGAAGGGACATTATTCGTATATTTCGCTGAAAACCATAAAGGAAAATTTCAAGCATGGGTTTGATTGGGACAATGACCACCTAAGTACAAACATGTTTGCCCATCCCTATCATGGATCTTTGTATTTTAACGCCGGTCGGGCAAACGGTTTTAATTTTTGGCAATCGGAGCTTTTTGCATTAGGAGGAAGTGCCATGTGGGAGTTGTTTATGGAAAGTGAATACCCGTCAAAGAACGACATTATAGCTACCCCTATAGGTGGTGCAGCTTTAGGAGAGGTGTTTTACCGCACTTCCGACCTCATTTTGGATAACCGCACTTCGGGAGGAGAACGCTTCGGACGAGAAGCCTTGGCTTTCCTGATTTCACCTATGAGAGGACTGACACGCATCATTACCGGAGAGGCTTGGGAGAAGAAACCAGTTGTCGGGAACGAATTCGGGAAGCCTCCTTACCAGCTTGACATTTCACTGGGAACACGCTTCTTGACATCCCATGACAACGATAGCTTTTTTAAGGCAGGTGCAAATGCCCGTATTAATTTAGAGTATGGAGACCGTTATGCCTCCTCCCTTAGGCCATACGACTATTTCTCACTCTTGCTAGAACTGAATGCAATGAAAACGCAACCGCTACTCAGCCGGGTGGAAATCATGGGCAGTTTGCTAACTAAAGAAATTATCGACACTGAAAAATCGCACCTCACGCTGGGGGTGTACCAGCATTTCGATTTCTTCGACTCAGATACTATACGTACTGATTATACACCAGGCGTTTTGGAGCCTTGTGTCGTTCCTTATAAGCTTGCTATTCCTGCATCAGCAGGTGTAGGAATTATGTTCAGTTATAAACTGCCTCGTTTTACGTTCCACGTGACAGGGCATGCAAACGGCATTCTCATGGGTGGCGTTCTCAGCGATTTTTATAGACTTTATCATCGCAATTATAATTGGGGTACAGGATTTTCAGCCAAATTGAAATTAAAAGGTTCCATGTTTGACGATAAACTTTCGTTTTCACTGAACAATCGGTTCTACAGGCTGTATTCACAGAATGATTGGTATTCAGACAAGGGGTACTCGCCCAATCCTGACGAGCCTCCTGTTGACGTAGAGGGCGACAGTTCGCGAGGCACGGTCTATCATCTTGAGGGACAAGTCAATTACAAAGTATGGAAAAACCTGTCTATTACCGCCCAATGTGACTGGTTCAACAGGAGCACCCTTTATAATAGGATGGTGGCAATAGATCCATCGTTCTCTATTAACGGCTTTTTTATAGACAGTAATCAACTTAGTTTTCAGTTGATGTTAACATATACTCTATAATGCTGATAGAAGTATTGATTTTCTTTCGAATCTTTTGGTTTGGATATTTTTTTGATGTCTTTTTAAAGATTAGGAAAAGATTATTGTTTTATATCAAGTGATGACAAGTTATATAATAAAGTTTATATCGAATAAAGCTAATGATTGTCGGAAGCCTAAAACCTTACTCAATATAACATTTAATAGAAATATAATATAACAATAAACTTTTCCTATCAACCTTACATTTATCAATAAGAAATTATTATTGTTATATAAATGTACAGTTTATCGAAAATTTACATTCAATTATAAGTTCCATCTTTTATAAAAAATAGGAACTAACAATATATACAATTCTAATCAAATGAACAGAGTATACTATTTTACGTTCAATGCTATATTGTAAATCGAACTCCTTATTTTTTTAAAATTCCGACATGAAGTCAAAGATACTTAATGAAATTGACTTTAACACACTGAGAATGCATTATAATCTTTATTATTAAATATCCGATATTATTTGATTATCAATTCATTATAAAACAAACAAGTCTTTTTTTAATGCAAGAACTGTAACATTAAACAGGACACTTTATCAAATAGATTCACTACTGTCCAATAAAAGTTGGTTAATTTGTTTTTGAAATTATTGAAATACAGTCTTTTAAGTGATATTTTAAATGAAATGGATTTGAATTCGTAGCTTAGCAATCAAATTGAAGGACACTTATGAACCAAAATCAATACGAATTCGCTCAATTTACCATTTTTCTGAACAGAACTCAGTTCAACAATTTCGTTCACAAGTATGATGATAATCGCTACGTGAAGCAATTCACCTGCTGGAATCAGTTACTTGCTTTATGTTCGGTCAACTGAGCAATCATGAAAGTCTTCGCGACCTAATTGTTGATTTTGAAGCGCATTGAACCAAACAATATCATCTTGGTCTGGAACGCAATCCAATAGCCAAAGCCACTCTAGCGTATACTAATCAGAATAGTGACTACAGAATCTTTGAAACCTTCGCATTCTATATAATGAAGGAAACTTGCGAAAAACAATCGACCAATATATTGAAATTTCCAAGAAATAAGTACGCTTTTGATTCAACAACCATTCTGCTGTATCTAGCCACATTTCCATAGGCGAAGTTCCCAAGCAAGAAAGGAGGAGTGAAAGCCCATGTCTTATATGACATTAAAGTACAAGTACCTGACTTCTATACAGTAACCACAGCATCAAAGCATGACTCTACAGCGATATATTCAATCCATTATAAACCAAATGCTTATTATATATTCAACAGAGCTTATAAATCTTTTAAGGAACTATATAGGGTACACCTGACAAGTTCATTTTTCGTTGTCAGAGCTAAAACGAACTTGAAACACACAATGGTTAAATGGAAGCGAATGATGCCTAAGACCGTACTGACCAATACTGAAGTGAAACTGACTAGTTATCTATCAGAGAAGAAACATCCCGAGTCATTCCGACTGATTCGCTACTACAATGAAGAGGATGATTGTGAGTTTACTTTCCTAACAAATGCAACACATGTTTCTACATTGGGTATTGCCAATCTCTATAGGAAAAGGTGGTTGATCGAAATCTTTTTAAATGGCTAAAGCAGCACCTTAAAATAAAAAAATTTTGTGGTACAACAAAAAAAACACTGTCCACGTTCAAATCAGTGTGACAATCATCACTTACTGTCTCGTAGCTATTGCTCAACACGCTATACAATTGAAACGCTCAACTTACGAAGTTTTGCAGATTCTTTATTTTACTCTAACGAACAAAAATCACTTACGTTACCTGTTCGATAAGACAAATTCAATGATGACAAAGAACGCGATTGTCCTCTTTTTGAAGGACTATTTGGTTAAATTTTCAACTCGTCCATTTTTATTGGACACTAATGAAATAGATTTACAACTAAATTTAACACATTAAAAAATAATAATCTAACTACATTTATTAAATATAAAAGTTATCCCTTTAATCAAAGGTAAATGCCAATCCTGATTTGCCAGCCGCATTTATTCCTTTTTTCAGGAGAATCTTCTTTATGGCTAACGCCATGAAAATTCACCTGAAAAAGAATGCGGCGGCAAACGGATTGGCATTAAATGAAAGATTACAGGGATTAACTGCGACCGACGTGACGCATAGCCGTAAATCAAGGGCGGCTATCCTTATATTCTATATATTGCCTCATAAATACTGTGAAAATCCACCTTACTCAATAATAAAAATATAGCCTGCCTATCAACTCCCGAAATAAGACAGGGATTTCAGCTCCCTCCGATCTGCATAGTCCAGTGGCTTCGCTATGCTTTTACCCTACTCTTCCCGATTCTTTTCATTCTTTTTTCTTACTGTTTCTACATTCTTTCCTATCTCCGATATGACATCTGATGACATCTAATGACTTATAATGCCATCTATTTATAAATCAATCATTTATTCAATTTATCACTTTACATTTGGACTGTGAAACAAATCAAGTAGTCACTCAAAACAAAAGATTATGGCACAAGAAAACAGTCCTGACAAGGAAAAAAGACAAGGCCGGACTAAGAAATCGGAAAAGCCTTATGTGGAACAAATTGACGAGCTTCTGCTGGTACATAACAAGAACGACCCCAAAGAGGGTTTGGGAGTGGTCAGCAAGGCAGATGAGAAAGGCAATTATCAGACGGTTACACTGGAAGAGAAGAATGAGAACTCATTCCTTAAATTCGACAAGAATTCGAGTATTCTCGAAAACTTCATCAAGAATTTCTGGAGTCAGCTGAAAGAGCCTACGCATTTCAGGCTTATCCGTATGACCTTCAACGATTACAAGCAGAACAAACAGGCTCTCAAGGACCTGGCCGAAGGCAAGAAAACAGATGCGGTAAAGGAGTTTCTGAAACGCTATGAAATCGTACCGAAAGTAAACAATCAGAAAAACAGTCAAACAAAAGAGGAGGAAACAACAATGGCAAAGAAGCAGGAACAGACAGCGCAGGCACAGCCTGAACAGGTATCGCAGGTAGAAGCTGCCGCACAGGGACGTGAACAGCAGGAACCGCAACGCCAGCAGACACCCACGTACCGCTACAACGAGAACATGATTAACTGGGAAGAACTGGGTAAGTTCGGCATATCCAAGGAAATGCTGGAGCAGTCCGGACAGCTTGACAGTATGCTGAAAGGATACAAGACCAACAGAACAATGCCGTTGACACTCAACATTCCTGGGGTACTGACCGCCAAGCTGGACGCACGCCTTTCGTTCATATCCAACGGCGGGCAGGTCATGCTGGGCATCCACGGTATCAGAAAAGAACCGGAACTGGACCGTCCTTATTTCGGACATATCTTCACGGAAGAGGACAAGAAGAATCTGCGTGAAAGCGGGAACATGGGACGCGTGGCTGACCTTAACCTGCGTGGCAACACGACTGAACCGTGTCTGATTTCCATCGACAAGAATACCAACGAACTGGTAGCCGTACGACAGGAGCATGTCTATATTCCGAATGAAATCAAAGGTGTGACTTTGACTCCGGACGAAATCCAGAAACTGAAAAACGGTGAACAGATATTCGTAGAGGGAATGAAGTCCAATCAAGGTAAAGAGTTTAATGCCAATCTGCAATATAGTGCGGAAAGAAGAGGCATCGAATTTATCTTCCCGAAAGACCAGGCTTTCAACCAGCAGACGCTTGGCGGTGTACCGCTTTCCCCCATGCAGCTCAAAGCATTGAACGAAGGACACACCATCCTTGTAGAGGATATGAAACGAAAGAACGGTGAACTGTTTTCTTCCTTCGTTACCATGGATAAGGTAACAGGCGGTCTTCAATATACGCGACATAATCCGGAAACGGGAGAGATCTACATACCGAAGGAAATCTGTTCGGTACAGCTCACACCGGAAGATAAGGAAGCTTTACGCAAAGGGCAGCCCATCTATCTTGAGAACATGATCAACCGTAAAGGTGAGGAGTTCTCGTCATTTGTCAAACTGGACCTGGCAAGCGGAAGACCACAGTATTCCAGAACTCCGGACGGTTTCAACGAACGACAGGCACCTACCATCCCGGCTGAGGTTTACGGCCACCTGCTTTCGGCACAGGAAAGAGCAAATCTTCAGGACGGAAAGGCCATCCTTGTAACGGGTATGAAAGGTCCCAACGGCAAACCGTTCGATTCCTATCTGAAAGTAAACGCAAACACCGGACAGCTGCAATATTTCCAGGAAAATCCGGATGTGCGCCGCAATACCTCACAGCGTGCTTCACAGACTGACAATACCCAGCAGCAGGAACAGAAGAAGGGAGTAAAACAGGCTGTCTGAGCAGAACAGGATTCAAATCAATCAAATCATCAACTACTAAAAAAGGAAAGAACATGAACAAGACCAATCATCATATCTACAAGGCTGAACAAATCGACTGGGAAAAACTGGAATCGGTCGGTATCAGCAAATTGCAAATTGAAAAGGACGGAAACATGGACCTGCTCCTTCAGGGAAAGGAAACCAATGTCATGTCCATTAAAATCAAGACTCCTGTATTTTCACTGACCATGGACGCCACACTCAGTCTGATTGAAGACGAGAATGGAAATCCGGTCATCAGCATAAACGGTATCAACCCTTCAGGTGAATAAATAAGAATCCATAATGTATCATCTCTCTTTCCATACGGTAAGTCCGTATGGAAAGATATAAAAACAGAATTTATCATGATTGCCATATTAACAGACAAACCAAGTGTAGGAAAAGAAATCGGAAGAATCATCGGTGCAACCAAAGTAAGAAACGGATATGTGGAAGGAAACGGCTACATGGTTACGTGGACATTCGGGAACATGCTGTCACTGGCCATGCCGAAGGACTACGGAACTCAAAAATTGGAACGGAATGACTTTCCTTTCATCCCATCCGAATTTGAGCTGATGGTACGGCATACACGCACCGAGAACGGATGGATACCGGAGATTGATGCCGTGCTCCAGCTTAAAGTAATCGAGAGGGTATTTCAGGCATGTGACACCATTATTGCGGCTACCGATGCCAGCCGTGACGGGGAAATGACATTCCGCTATGTCTATCAATACCTGAACTGTACACAGCCTTGCTTCCGTCTGTGGATTTCCTCTCTTACCGACGAGTCTGTGCGTAAAGGCATGGAAAATCTGAAGCCGGACAGTTGCTACGACAGCCTGTTCCTTGCTGCCGACAGCCGCAACAAGGCGGACTGGATTCTCGGAATCAACGCCAGCTATGCCATGTGCAAGGCGACGGGACTCGGCAACAATTCCCTCGGACGGGTACAGACACCGGTACTGGCTGCCATCAGCAGACGCTACCGTGAAAGGGAGAACCATATTTCATCGGACAGCTGGCCCATCTACATCAGCCTGCAAAAGGACGGCATTCTCTTCAAGATGCGCCGCACACAGGATCTTCCCGACAAAGAATCCGCAACAATGTTTTTCCAGGACTGCAAGCTGGCACATCAGGCACAGATTACAGGTATCAGCCACAGCGTTAAGGAAATACTTCCACCGGATCTGCTTGACCTGACACAACTTCAGAAGGAAGCGAACATCCGCTATGGCTTTACCGCATCAGAGGTGTATGACATCGCCCAGTCTCTTTATGAAAAGAAACTGATTTCCTATCCGCGGACTTCCTGCCGCTATCTGACGGAGGATGTGTTTGACTCGCTTCCACCAATCATGGCGCGTCTGCTTTCATGGGAACTGTTCCCTGCAGCTAAAGGAACTGGAGGTATTGACATATCCAATTTGCCCCGCCACGTAATAAGCGCAGAAAAAGCCAATGTACATCATGCCATCATCATTACAGGTATTCGTCCCGGAAATCTGTCCGAAAAAGAAATGCAGGTTTACAGACTTGTAGCCGGAAGGATGCTTGAAGTATTCATGGCTCCATGCCGCATAGAAACGACAAATGTTGAAGCGGTTTGTGCGGCGCAACATTTCAAGGCCGAACAAACAAGAATCATTGAAGCCGGCTGGCATGACGTGTTCATGCATTCCGACACGGTTCCAAAATCGGGATATTCCGTAAATGAACTCCCCAAAGTGGAGAAAGGTGATAACCTGAATGTATGCGGATGCAACATGGTACACAAAAAAGAGCTGCCGGTAGATCCATTCACGGATGCAGAACTGGTGGAATACATGGAGCTGAACGGATTGGGCACGGTATCCTCACGTACCAATATCATCCGTACACTGGTTAACCGTAAGTATATCCGTTATTCAGGGAAATATATTGTTCCGACCCCGAAAGGTATGTTCACCTACGAAACCATCCGTGGAAAGAAAATTGCGGATACTTCACTCACCGCAGACTGGGAAAAACAGCTGACCGGACTTGAAAACGGAATGATAACCGGACAGGACTTCCTGAACAGGATCAGGACTCTCGCCAAGGAAATGACTGATGACATTTTCAACACCTATTCCACAAAAGAAGAATAACATCTATACCTAAGCAACTAGGAGAATGCAGGCCGGAAGGTCTGCATTTTTTTGTATCCGTACAGAAAAGAATCTGTTTTTCCGCTTTTAAGCGGCAAAGGTCTTGGATTGCCTGCCTTTTGCCGCAAGGCTGCCCTCAAGGGCTTGGCTGGACAGGAAAAAATCATCCTCGCTGCGCTCCGGTATTTTTTCCTGCCAGGCCTTGCGCAAAAAGGCAATCCAAGAGGCCGGAGGCCTATAAAATCGGGGAAACACATCCCGATGGGATTATTCATTCATAAAATTAAGGATTATGGAACTACAGATTATCGAAAGTATCAGCAAGCATGCGGTAACCCTGGTATTGGTTATCGGAATACTTATGCTGACAGACAAAGGTATCATGCCTACAGGTATTATTGCAATGCTCCTGCTCACCGGAGGAATCATAGGATTTCTTTTCAGAGCTCTTCTACTGATTGTCAGGATAGCATTTATCTTTTTCATTGTCGGACTCCTGTTTTTCTAACCAATAAAACCAACAGATATGAAAACAAGTACATGTATATCTTCTGCTCCTGTCATGCCGGCTGTATGGCCACAGAACGAACATATCAGACCGGTCAAAAGACGTCTGCCCAATACAGTTAATGAACCTAAAAATATCGGCTACTATCTGGAATCTCTGCGTGATATTGCAAGCAGACCGGACAGGGAGGATGTCCTGAAAGAATTCTTCAAGGAATCTTATGTATAACCATAAAATTTTTCAATTATGTTTTTTCAATCAATTTATCAGATGATTACAGTAGGAACGGATTTGAATATCAATATCCGTAAAGTGGACAACAGCCTGAGCGTAGCAGTCATGCCACGGCGGAACAGCCTGAAAGAGGATACGCGGCAGAACATGGTGCCGCTGGTCGTGAACGGAACACCGGCAGAACTGGATATGGGTTTTCTGCAGACCATACTGCAACCGATACAGAAGGTACAGGGACTGCTTGCCAATGCGGAAAATTTCGAGAAACAGGCAGAAAAGGCTACATCACAGGCCAAATCATCCAAGGCTCCAACAGTACCGGCCGAATCAAAGGAAGCCAGAGAAAAACGAGAAAAGATGGAAAAGCTCCTCAAGAAGGCTGATGATGCAACTGCCGCAAAAAGGTTCTCCGAAGCAATGACATGGCTGAAACAGGCACGGGTTCTTGCTCCTTCAGAAAAACAGAAGGAGATTGACGAAAAGATGCAGGAAGTACAGAAACAGGCCAGTGCAGGGAGTCTGTTCGGTATGGCAGAGGAACCGGCACCGGTAAGTCCCCAACCACAAGGCAATATGAACGGTCAGCCACTGCCCGGTATGCAAACAAGCATATTCCCGGAGCAGCAGACCCATACTATGAATCCTGAACCTGTCATGCAGCCTGCTCCACAACAGATTCCACAGGAAATGCCTCAACCGGTATATGGAACGAACGGAGCATATATCCAACCTGCTCCAAACCGCCCCGTGATGCAAGGAACAGGTATGCCGCAAGGAGCTACAATGCAGCCCTATCCGCAGCAGCCGGCTTACCAGCCTGAGGCGGCTCCTTATCCACAACAACAGGTACGGCAGCCGACAAACGGCCATATACCGAACGGAACGACACAGGTACAGAACGGAAACGGACGGGAATACCAGACTGCACCGGCTACCCATGAGACATTCTGTTTCGATCCGGAAGACGAAAATGACAGGGAGCTTCTAAGAGAGGATCCGTATGCGGAATATCCGGATTTTCCGGCTGAGTACCGGATGAAGGACGAGGCACAGGTAGAAATGATATACTGCTGATATGCATAATAAACGATTTGTAAAACCAATAAACTATAAACAATATGGCACTGGAAATTAAAGGTATGAAAAGAGTCTTCAAAATGAGGAAGAACAGCAAGGAAATCGTACTGGACGATCCGAACGTAAACATGTCTCCGGCTGAAGTGATGGATTTCTATTCAATGAACTATCCGGAACTGACCACCGCGACCGTACACGGACCGGAAATCGAAGACGACCGGGCGGTATATGAATTCAAGACCACTATCGGAGTAAAAGGGTAAGAACATGAAAAAAGAACAACGTAAAGACAAGAAACCATGTACACAACTTACGGAACGGGCTTTGGAAAATTTAGCCAGACTTATCATATCGGAACTCGAAAATACGGACATAAGCCGGGGCATCAGGAACAGAAAGAAAAGAAGACTCCCTCCCGCAAAAAGCCTCATGGTTTTCTGAACACGAGAATACCTTCCATCGCTCCTGACCTGTATGTGGAGAATGACAGGGATGCAACGGTAAATGTCACCACCAAAGAGAATCTTGATTTCCTGTACCGTTCAGCCATGAAGTATGCGCAGCTCCTGGATGTGGAGCTGCCATACCATCCTACAGGCAGGACTTCCACAAGAGAAAAAATATGTCTGCTATATAATGCGCTGGATTCCATAGTATCTCATCATGTAAATCTGGAACTTGTCGGTGACAGGCTCCAGTTCTGTATCTACCATTTCCATGAATGGCCCGATTACACCCTATTCCTGATACCGATAGATTTTACGGAAAGACTGAAAGGGGAAATCAAAAGGATCACACTGGAATTTATCAGAAGGTTCATCAAGTATCACAGGATAATGGATATAACCGATACCCCATATTTTGAGATGTCGGAAGTTTGTATCGATTATGTGGACTTTGAACAGCTCGATGAGGAAGAGAAAAAGGATTTGTACAGAAAGGAAAAGCTTTTCAGGTCATATGAGAAAGGGAGAATCCACAGGAAACTGTGCCGGATGCACTCCAGGGCTTTCTGTAGGAATCTGGAAGTACATATCCGCAACTGTAATCCTTCCAGCAATAAGGAAAAAAGACTTTTGGAACTGATTACTGAAGGGATGTCCCTGATTGCAAAAGACAGTCCTCATATCTTGAATTATGATTATGACTATGCAAGCGAAAAGGAAAGGGATTTCGAACCGCCACCGCTCGAATATCAGATTCTGCTTACCTATTCCATTATGGATACGGTTACCAAAGACATGGAAAGCTGTTTCAGTACTGACTGTCAGGAAACATATAACCAGACTCCCGTATCATTTACCTTCATCACACCGGAAACTGAAAAAC
>ERZ779852.2914-NODE-2914-length-13166-cov-10.570361_pt1 | contig 13166 bp, 9 predicted proteins | sample MGYA00511559_ERZ779852 | MGnify/ENA primary metagenome ERZ779852 (study PRJEB29588, sample SAMEA2157977) | human gut metagenome | biome: human gut; feature: human-associated habitat; material: faeces | place: Denmark | collected 2008/2010 ...
GGCTCGTTGTCCGCCGTGTTGGCCGTCCAGACGATCACTGTGCCGCCCGTGATGGTCAGGTCACCGTTGGAGTCGAAGCCGTCGCCCGCGGAGGAATAGGCGTCGATCGTGCCGCCGGAGATCGTCATCGTGAAGTCATAGTCCGTCAGGTCGGAATTCGCCGCATTCAGGCAGTCGTCCGAGGCGTTGATCGTAATATCACCGGAGCAAACGTTCAGCTCCGCGCCCTCAAGGCCCTCGCAGCAATTCGTGATGTCGATCGTGGGGCCGTCCGTGCCGTCCGCACCGATGTTCAGCACCAAGTCGCAGTGAATGGCGTCATCCGCGGCGTCGATGGTCAGCATGCCGCTCTCAACGTTCAAAAGCTGCTCGGCGTTGATGGCATCGTTGACGGGTGCATCGATATTCAGCGTCAAATCGCGGATCGTGAGCAACGCTTCGCCGTCCTCGTCCGTCGTCGCGCCGGATTTGATACCGTTTTTGCCGTTGGCCGTGATGGTGAGTTCGCCGTCGCCGCAGAGGGTGACGGTCGAGCCGTCCTTGCACTTAATGACGGCGTTTTCGGCATTTTCGTTTTCGGGGTAGTTGTCGTCATTGTTCTGCTCGGTATCGCTCAGGGAATTTTCCGTACCGTTGGAAACAAGGATGGTCACCTCGCTCGACTTGCCGCAGGTGATGGCGGCGGTGTCCTCGCTCGTGAGGGTTAGATCGCTCAGCACCAGCGTCACGCCAGTCGTACCCTTTTTCACCTTGATGGAGCCGTCCGCGCAGCTGCCGGAGACGGTGTAGGTACCACTCGACGTGATCGTGAGCGCTGTGCCGTCGATCTCGTAGCCCGTGTCCGTCTCGCCCGCAGCGGTCACGCCGCAGTCGGTAAAGGTAAAGGTCACATTGCTTGCCGTGTCCGCCGTACTATTATTTATCGTACCGGCGCAGGCCGTGAGTGACAGCGCCAGCGCCGACGCGCACAGGAAAGGCAGCGGCTTTGGCATCGGCCTTTCCATCGCGCGCTCGATCTCCGAGGGGCACCACGGCTCCATCCGCGCCATCGTGTACGACGGGAAGATCGCCTTCACCGCCGAGCTCAAATAAACGGCTTTTGGGCAAAAAAACGCTTCGCAGAACTTCTGCGAAGCGTTTTTCTTATCAAAGGCTTTTCTCCCCGCCCGTGACGGTCTCGATGGCGCAGGCGATAAACTTTTTCGCTGCGGGCGAGGCCTCCCTGAGCGACGGGACGGAGATGCCGAGCGTAACGAACTGCGGCGGGTCGAACGGGACCTCCGCCACCGTACCGCTCCACTTGCGCGAGATGAGCCGCTGGTTGAAGCTGACGCCGAGCCCCGCCTCGACCATGTTGTAGGTCGTGAAGCCGTCGCGCGTCGTAAAGCAGGTCTGCGGGTGCAGGTCATGCTGCTCGAGCAGGCGGTCCTGATCGGTGTCGTGATTCGGCGAGGTGTGGATGAACGGCTCGTCCTGCAAGCGCATAAGCGGAAAGGCATCCGCCTCTGCCAGCTCGTGCCCGCGCGGCAGCCACGCGACGAGCTCGTCACGAAAGACAGGCAGCCAGTCGTACTTGTCGCCGTGCATCTGCGCGCCGAAGCAGCAGTCGACCGAGCGCTCGTTCAGCCAGCGCGCCATCTCGAGGTTGCCGCCCTCCTGCATGCGCACGGTCACGCCCGGATAGCGGGCGCGGAACGCCGTCAGGATCTCTGGCATCCACAGGGCCGAAATGCTGTAATAGCAGCCGATCGTCAGCGAGCCCTTTGACACGCCGCCGATCTCCGCGCTGAGCTGCTCGGCGTTGTGGTGCGCGCGCACGACCTCGCGCAGCAGCGGCAGCATGAGCTTTCCGTTTTCCGTGAGCTGCACGCCCTTTTTGCTGCGAAGAAACAGCGGAAAGCCGAGCTCTTCTTCCAGCGTGCCGATCATGCGCGTCACGCCCGACTGCGTGTAGCCCAAAAGCTCCGCCGTGGCCGTCAGGCTACCGAGCTCTGCCGCGGCAAGGAACGCCTCGCATTTGACCGCTTCCATACGCCCTCCTATCCATGATTTTATATCATGTTTTTCATTTCAAATAACCGTTTGCGTCATGTTTTCTCTTATTCTACAATAGCAGTCAGAAACCGTCAATCCTGTTTTTGAAACGAGGTCTTTTTTCATGGAGCATCGTCTTTCTTTTTCCTGCGACTATCTTGAGGGCGCGCATCCCGCCATCCTGCAGCGCCTGTGCGAAACGAATTTTGCGCAGGCCGCTGGTTACGGCACGGATGAATACTGTGAATCCGCGCGTGAGAAGATCCGCGCCGCTTGCGGCGCGCCGAACGCGGAGATTCACTTCCTTGTCGGCGGCACACAGACGAACGCGACCGTCATCGACGCGCTGCTGCGCTCTTACGAGGGTGTGATCGCCGCGGACACGGGGCACATCAGCGTGCACGAGGCCGGCGCCATCGAGTTCGGCGGGCACAAGGTGCTCACGCTGCCGCAGGAGAACGGCAAGATCACCGCATCCCAAATCTGCGCACTGCTTGATCAGTACGAGGACGACGCGAACCGCGACCACACGGTCATGCCCGGGATGGTCTACCTCTCCCAGCCGACGGAGTACGGCACGCTCTATTCCAAAAAGGAGCTCGCGGCCATCAGCGCGCTCTGCCGCGAAAAGCGCCTGCCGCTCTATATCGACGGCGCGCGCCTTGCCTACGCGCTCGCCTGCCCTGAAAACGACGTGACACTGCGCGACCTTGCCGCGCTGTGCGACATTTTCTACATCGGCGGCACGAAATGCGGCGCGCTGCTCGGCGAGGCGGTCGTGATTCCCCAGCCAGGGCTCATTCCACACTTTTTCACCATCATCAAGCAGCACGGCGCGCTGCTCGCCAAGGGACGGCTGCTCGGCATCCAGTTCGACACGCTCTTTACCGATGGGCTCTACGAGCGCATCGGTAAAGACGCCGTTCGCTACGCCGACGCTATCCGGCGCGCGATGGCGGAAAACGGCTATTTGCCCTGTTTCCCCTCCCCGACGAACCAGAGCTTCTGCATCGTCAGTGAGCAGCAGCGCAAAGAGCTCGCCGAGCGCGTGGACTTCTCCGTCTGGGAGCAATATGACGAGACGCACAGCATCATCCGCTTTGCCACAAGCTGGGCGACGCGGGAAGAGGATGTGAACGCGCTCTGTCGCATCCTGCGCGAGTGCGCCGCGCAGGAAAAGGTAGCGTCCTAAAATCAAAAAAGAGCTTTCTCCGATTTTCAGGAGAAAGCTCTTTTTATTTCATTGCGCTGCGCTCAGTTCTTTTTCATCATCTGTTCATCCTGCTGCAAAAGCTGCTGCGTGATGATATCGAGCTGACGGTGCTTGGCCATGCGGTCGGCGATGTTGTTCTGCACCAGCTCCGTCTCCTGATGGCCGCGGAAGGACAGCTTAAGCAGAATCGGCGTCAGGATCGTGCCGCATACGACCGTGATGACGACCGGCGTCATCATCGCGGGCGACAGCACACCCATCGAAAGGCCGCGGTTGGCGACGATCAGCGCGACTTCGCCGCGGCAGGCCATGCCCACGCCGACCTGGATGCTCTCGCGCGTGGTGAACTGGCACGCCTTGGCGCCAAGGCCGCAGCCGATGAGCTTCGAGATGATCGAAACAAGCAGCAGCAAAATCGAGAAGACGACCATGCCGCCCGTCAGACCCGTGATCTGCACATTGATACCGATGCTCGCGAAGAACACCGGCGTGAGCAGAAGATACCCGAGGGGGTTGTACTTCGTCTGGATGTAGGTGCCCTTGGGCGTGCACGCGACGGCAAGGCCCGCGGCGTAAGCGCCCGTGATATCAGCGACGCCGAAGAACTTCTCGGCGCAGTAGGCCATCACAAGGCACAGGACAAAGGCGAACACGGAGTTTCTGTGGCTGGCCCAACCGTGCTGACGCTTGAGCATCCAGCAGAAGATGCGGTTCGCGCCAAAGCCGACCACGAAGGCAAAGACGAAAAAGCCCACGATCTTGAGGAGCACCATGCCGATGCTCTCGTCACCGCCGGCAAGGCTGCAAACGAGCGTCAGGGCGATCAGGCCGAGCACATCGTCGATGAGCGCGGCGGCCAGAATCGTGTTGCCCACCTTGGTCTCGAGCTTTTTCATCTCCTTGAGCGTTTCGACTGTAATGCTCACGGACGTGGCCGTCAGGATGGTGCCGATGAAGATGTTTTCGATAAAGCCGGTGCTCTCGATGAGTCCCAGCTCATCTGCGCCCCATGCAAGCGCCGTGCCCATCAGGAACGGCACGATCACGCCGAGGACCGCGACCATGAAGCCCGCCTTGCCGCTGTGCTTGAGCTCGTTGACATCCGTGCCCATACCGGCGGAGAACATCAGCACGATGACACCAAGCTCGCTGAGCTGCTTGGTGAATTCCGTTTCCGAAAGAAGGCCAAGGCCCGCGGGGCTGAGCAAAAGGCCCGCGATCAGCGCGCCCACGACCTGCGGCATCTGAAACTTCTGCGCAATGAGGCCCAGAATCTTCGTGCTCAGCAGGATCAGCGCAAGATCCAGCAAAAAGTGATACGACATATTGATTTCCTCCCAAACTCTCTGATCTCTATCCAAATTCTTCCGTTTCATTTCGCGAGGCTCTATTCTAACTTCTTTTTTTCTTTTTTCAACAGTCAGAATCACCAAGGAAACGGAAGAATTCCTGCACAGCTCAGGCAAAATGCAATATATCTTTCATTTTTAACGTGAAATGTTTGCTTTGATTCCGTTTCCATAGCCGTTTTCACAAAAAGCAGCGCCAAATGCGGCGTTAAGAAGTCGTGAAATATGGACGATTCATTGAATTTCTCTATGATTTACAGGGATATCGTCTATATAGTCCACATATCGCGCACATTTTGTCGCTCACGCCCATTTTGCATCTTTTCCTGCATTTTGCGCATTTTCGTCGCACAATGCGCCGTTTCTCCCCTTGCCGCAGCGGTGCGGGCGTGGTAAAATCGGCCTTGTGACATGAACAAAGGAAAGGACGAGCCATGAATCAGAAAGAACTCAATGAACTGCGCCGGCGCTTCCGGCTCGATAAGAATAATTTCAGCCGCGTGTACGGCTGCTATGTGAACTCCAACCGTGAGATCATTGCGTGGGTCGATACCTCGATGGGCCTCATGCGGCAGGAGGAGCAGGAGATGTACCTGAGCCTTCTCAAAAAGTCCCTCTCCGGCACGCTTGGCAAGAACCTCATCGACGTGGTGTTCTCCACGCAGCAGGTCGCCGACAGCGATGAGCACCGCCTCTTGCAGACTCTTCGCCAGACGGAGCTCAAGGACCCCGCCTCGCGCGAAACGCTCTGCCGCCAAATCATCGACTGCATCGACATGGGCGAGACAAACTATCTCATCCTCCTCGCCGCCGACGCCTACGACGTGCCGCACCGCAGCAAGGATGACGAGATTCAGGCCGACGCGTCGAGTGAGGTCTTCAAGTACTTTGTCTGCTCCATCTGCCCCGTCAAGGCCCCGACGCTCGAACTGCGCTACGACCTTGACCAGAGCGAGTTTCACTCAAGCTCCACCGGCTACATCGCGACCTCGCCCGAGCTTGGCTTCCTCTACCCCGCGTTCGACAACCGCACGGCGAACATTTACAATGTGCTGTTCTACTCGAAAAATGCCGCGGAGATCCATCAGGAGGTCATCGACGCGCTGTTCCACGTCGACCCGCCGATGTCTGCCGAGGAGCAGAAAAACGCCTTTGGCTCGGCGCTTGCCGACGCGCTCGACAAGGATTGCAGCTACGATGTCGTCCAGTCCGTGCACGAGCAGATCAGAGCGCGCATCGAAGATCACAAGGAGAGCAAAGACCCCGAGCCGCTTGAAATGACGGCGGGCGACGTCGGCGGCATCCTCGCCAACAGCGGCGTGAACGACGAGCAGATCGCAGCGTTCCAGCGCGAGTGCGATGAGCAGTACGGCGAGAACGCCGCGCTGAACCCGAACAACATCATCGAGAGCAAGAAGTTTGAGATCACGACCCCCGAGGTCAAAATTTCCATTGCACCGGAGAACAGCTATATGATCGAAGCGCGCGTCATCAATGGCCGCAAATACCTCCTCATCCCCGCCGACGACGGCGTGGAGGTCAACGGCATCGGCGTGAACATCCCGGGTCTTGCAAAAGAGGAATAAAAAAGGAGAGAAGCCGCGGCTTCTCTCCCTCTCTTTTTGACCATTTACGCCTTGCTCTTGTAGAGGTCAGCGATGATGTCGGCGCACTTGTCGATGCCGAGCTCGCCACTGTCGAGCGTGATGTGGTAATTCTGCGCGTAGCCCCACTTCATGTTCGTGTAGAAGCGGTGATAGGCCGCGCGGCGCTTGTCCTTGTCGCGCAGGCGCTGCTCGGGCGACTGCTCGCGCTCGCCGTAGACCTCGACGATGCGCTTGGCGCGGAACGCCATATCCGCGTGGATAAAGACCTTGAGGCACTTGGCCTTGTCCTGCAAAATGTAGTCCGCACAGCGGCCGACGATGACACAGGGGCCCTTTTCGGCAAGCTCGCTGATGACGCGGCACTGAATTTCCCATAGGATGTCCTCGTTCGTCGGGCCGAACGCGCGGTTCGAGAGCGCTGAGGACAGGAAGCCGCCGGGTGTGTACTCGCCCGCCTCCTTGACATAATTTTCTGCAAAGCCGCTCTCCTCGGCGATCTTCTGGATGAGCTCTGAGTCATAGCAGGGGATGCCGAGCTGCTCTGCGACCTTTTTGCCGACCGTGCGGCCGCCGCTGCCGAATTCACGGCTGATGGTGATAATATGATTCATAATACAGTTGCTCCTTCCGTATTGAGTTCCCGATACGTTTTTACAATCATACCCGCCGCGATGACGAAAGTCAACACATCCGACACCGGCATGGAGTACAGCACGCCGTCAAGGCCGAAAAAGCGCGGCAGCAGCAGTGCAAAGCCCACGCCGAACACGACCTCGCGCACCATGGAGAGCATCGTGGATGAGAACGCCTTGCCCACGGCCTGCAAAAAGATGAAGCAGGCCTTGTTCACGCAGGCGAGCACCATCATGCAGAGGTAGGTGCGAAACGCTTTAATTGCAAAGTCCGTGTAGTAGCTGCTCTCGTTTGCCGCGCCGAAGATGGCGATGAGCTGACGCGGGAAGCCCTCGGCCAGAACGAGCGCGACGGCGCCGACGATCGCCTCGCAGAGCAGGAGCTTTGTAAAGAGTTCACGCACGCGCGTCTTTTTCCCCGCGCCCATGTTGTAACCTACGACGGGAATGCAGCCCGCCGCCATGCCGACGACGATGGAAATGACGATCTGGAAGAACTTCATCACAATGCCGACGACGGCCATCGGGATCTGCGCGTACTGCTCCTGCGAGAATATCTCATCCAGCGCACCGTACTTGCGCAGCATGTTGTTGATGGCCGCCATCGCCGCGACGAGGCTGATCTGCGAGAGAAAGCTCGTGATGCCGAGCGTCAGCATCCGGGTACAGAGGCTTGCGTGCAGGCGGAAGTCTCCCTTCCCCGGCTTGACGGTCTTCATGCGGCAGAGGTACCACACCGCGAGCGCCGCTGTGACGATCTGGCCCAACACGGTGGCGACCGCCGCGCCCATCATGCCCCACTTACATTCAAAGATGAAGATGGGGTCTAAAATGATGTTGAGCACCGCGCCCGCGAGCGTGGAGATCATGGCGAACCGCGGGTTGCCGTCGGCACGGATGACAGGGTTCATCGCCTGACCGAACATATAAAACGGGATCCCGAGCGAGATATAGAAGAAATACTCCTGCGCGTAATGAAAGGTCTCCTCGTTCACCGTGCCGCCGAACATCGAGATGATAGCGTCGGCGAAGATGAGGTACAGCGCCGTGAGCACAAGGCTGCTCGCGACCGACAATACGACCGCGCTGCCGACGCTCTTTCTTGCCTCTCCCACTTCGCCCTTGCCGAGCGAAATGCTGACGAACGCGCAGCAGCCGTCGCCGATCATCACGGCGATGGCGAGCGCCACGACCGTGAGCGGAAAGACGACGGTGTTTGCCGCGTTGCCGTAGGAACCGAGGTAGCTTGCGTTGGCGATGAAGATCTGGTCGACGATGTTATAGAGCGCGCCGACGAGCAGCGAGATGATGCACGGGACGGCGTAGCGCCGCATGAGCTCCCCCACGCGCTCCGTCCCCAAAAACTGGTTTGTGTTTTCCATGGCGGTCTTCCTCCTGAACATAAAAAATAAGAGATGCGTTCTGCCGGATCAATCCGGACTTACGCATCTCTGCTGCACGATTTGAATATGAAGTTGTCCTCTCCCTCCTTTTGCCGTAAAAAAGCGTGCGGCGTTTCTGCAACCGGATTTACGCAGAAACGCCACACGCTGTGAATTGATTTTATCAAATTGTTTCGAGCATTTCAAATGTTTTTTGCGGCACGGGCCGCAAATTTTTATTTAGTCCTGCTCCATGAAGCTGCGGATATAGGCGATCAGCATCTTCGCCGTGCCCTCAAAGCCGAGCACATCGCTCTTGACGGTCATGTCGTAGCCGCGGGCGTCGCCCCACTTTGTCTCGCAGTAGTAGTTGTGGTAGGACTTTCTGGAGCGGTCGACCTCTTTGATTTCCTCGATGGCTTCTTCGGCAGATAACCCCTTCTTTTCCATCACACGGCCGACTTTGGCCTGCTGGTTGCCGCAGATGAAAATGCTCAGCATATTGGGGTTGCCCTTGAGCACCTGGTCGCTGCAGCGGCCGATGATGAGGAAGCTCTCGCCATTTGCCGCCTTGTCGCGCAGCATGGCGAACGTCTTTTCCGCCACGTTGACCTCAAGAGAATTCGAATACTTGCCGATGCGGCGCGAGGCAAAGAAGTTGACGGGCTTTTCGTCCATCTTGCGGATCATTTCCCCGCTGTAGCCTTCGGAAACGATCTCCTTTTCGATGGAGTCCTTGTCATAGAGCTTGATACCGAGCTCTTGCGCGATCATGTCGGCAATGTAATGGCCGCCGCTGCCGTGCTCGCGGCCAAGGGTGATGATGATCTGGTTTTTCATGGGATCGCACTCCTTTCCTTTTTCCGTTTACAGATAGCGCAGGAATAAGTAGGCCGTGGACACTGCCATGACAATGATCGTCGCAGGCACACAGTACTTGCAGTAGCGGCCCCAGCCGATGGGATAGCCGCCCTTGGCCGAAGCCGAAGTGCCGACGACGTTGGCGCTCGCGCCGATGGGCGTCGCATTGCCGCCGAGGTCCGTGCCGAGCGAAAGCGCCCAGGCAAGCACGCCGATATCCATGCCCTCTGTCGCGGCGATGGCGCGGATGACAGGGATCATAGTCGCGGCAAAGGGGATATTGTCGACAAAGGCGCTCGTGATGGCCGAGAGCCACAGAATGACGATCACAATAACCGCGATATTGCCCTCACTGACCGAGGTGATGAAGTTCGCGATCATGTTGAGCACGCCTGTCTTTTCAAGGCCCGCCACGGAAACGAACAAGCCGATGAAAAAGAGCAGCGTCTTATAGTCCACGCCCTTAATGATTTCTATAACAGATTTTTTGCCGCTGGTCAAGCCCAAAACGATCAGCGTCAAAATCGCGACGATCACGCCGATGCACGCGACGGAAAGCTCCGTCTGCGCGTGCGTGATGAGCAGCACGACCGCCAGCAGGAAAACGCCTGCGCTCGCAAGAAATGCCTTCTTGTTCGTGATGGCCGTCGAAGGCTCGGGACAGGTGACGGGGCCGCCGTTGGCATGCTCGGCGCGCTCAAGTTCCTTGCGGAAGCAGAGCGTGAAGTAAATGAGCATGAACACAAAGCAGATCGCCACGACCGCGCCGGTATTTTCGATGAAGTCGAAGAATGTGTAGCCGAGCGAGGTGCCGATGATGATGTTCGGCGGGTCGCCGCACATCGTGGCCGCGCCGCCGAGGTTCGCGCAGAAAATTTCAGACAGGATCATCGGCACGGGGTCGAATTTCATCGTCTGCGCCAGTTCGAGCGTGACGGTGGCGAGAAACAGCACGACCGTGATGCTGTCGATGAACATCGACAAAAACGCCGAGAGCGACATAAAGCAGATGAGCAGCGGCACCGTGCGGTAGTGTACGAGCTTGGCAAGCGTCAGGCACAGCCAGCGGAAAAAGCCCGCCTTGCCGAGGCCCTCGACCATGATCATCATGCCGGCGATAAACAGGATCGTCGACCAGTTGATGCCAGCGGTGCTCTCCTCACTTGCGCCGTACCAGAATGTGCTCTGGAAAAACGCGCCGAGGTTGAGCGTCTCCCAAATGGCGCTCATCGAGCGCATGCAGACGCCGAACACCAGCACGAGCACGAGCACGCCGCTCCCGAGCGTAATGTAATGCCGTTCAAACTTATCGAGGATAATAAGCAGGAACATAGTGACAAAAATGCAGATGGCAATGATCTGAGCAAACATGTTATTCCTCCCTGTGCTATGGAATTTCCAACGCGAGTCATTATATCGACCCTTTGCGCGGAAACGAAATGCTTTCTTGACATGGCGGATATATCATTTTGCTATGCCGTCCGAATTTTCCTGATTTCATGCGGCTTTTCGACGGTGTTTACTTTTCGTCAAGGTTCTGTTCTTTTTTCCCGAATACGCTTGCGCCGCCGCTTCGCTTCTGTTACAATCAGTCTTGCCGTCCGCAAGGTGCGGACGAATGCTTTTCTCTTCCGTCAAATTTTACGCAGTCAGGTTCCTCGCCGCCGCGCAGAACCCCAATCATTTCTTTTTCAGAGGAGCTTGCCCATGAACATCAGCTACGACAGCTATCGCGTCTTTTATTACGCCGCCAAATACCGCAGCTTTTCGCAGGCCGCCGCGGCGCTCTACAGCAACCAGCCCAACGTGACACGCATGATCCGAAAGCTCGAATCCGAGCTCGGCTGCGCGCTGTTTTTCCGCTCGCCGCAGGGCGTGCGCCTCACGCCCGAGGGGGAGAAGCTCTACACGCACATCGCCGTCGCGTTTGAGAGCATCGAGGCAGGCGAAGAGGAGGTCCTCTCCGACCAGAGCTTGCAAAGCGGTATCGTCCACATCGCAGCGAGTAGCCTTGCCCTGCGCACGCGGCTTTTGCAGGTGCTCGCGCGCTACCGGCGCGCATACCCGCACGTGCGCATCTGCCTGACGAACCACTCTGCCTCCCACGGCCTCGCCGCCGTGCAGAACGGCCTTGCCGACTTCGCCATTCTGGCAGAGGGCGCGTCCGTGCCGGATTCGCTCACGGCGCAGAAGATCGACGAAATTCAGGAGATCCCCATCTGCGGCCCGGCGTTTTTGGAGCTCACCGAGGAGCCCGTTTCGCTCAAAAGGCTTGCCGACTACCCGATCATCAGCTTGACGGAGGGGACATCATCGCACGACTTTTATGCCGAGCTCTTCCTGCGCCACGGTCTTTCGTTCAGCCCCGATGTGGAGGTCGAGACCACGGCGCAGGTGCCGCCCGTGGTGCAGAGCGACCTTGGCGTCGGCTTCGTGCCGCGCGAGATGCTTTACGGCACGCCGGAGGCAAGCGGTATCTACCCCATCATGCTCGAAGAGCCCATTCCCGCGCGCAGCGTCTTTCTCTTCCAGCGCAAGACGCAGCCGCTGAGCATCGCCGCCAAAAAGCTGCGGCAGATGCTGCTCGAAGACGCGCCGCAGGAGAGTGGAAAATAATCAGACAAAGTCCCGCCAGTTTCGAACCGGCGGGACTCTCCTTTTCGTTTTACAGGTTCAGCAGCGTTTCGCTCAGGCGCTTGCCGGCGCTTCCGGCAAAGTCCTCCGCCCGGCGGATGCGCAGGAACGACGCGCCGTAGATCATGCGCTCGTTTTCAAGCTCTCCGTCCTCGCCGAGGAAAATGCCGATGACGTGCGCGCCCTCGCGCCGGAGCTTTCGCACCTGAAAGCAGGTGTCGCGGATGGCGGCGTCGCCGACGTAGGTTTCCGGCGCGCCCTCGCGCTTGCGGCCGCTGACCATGTCGTTCGGTAAGCCGTCGCTGAACACGATGATAATTTTGTGCTCCTCGCGCCGCTTCTTGAGGTCGAGTCCCGCCGCGGCCAGCGCAAGGCCGTCGCGGTTATTCGACGTCGCGCGGTACTCCAAAATGCGGCGGTCGGCCTCGCTCTTGTCGTCGTAGTCGCGGAAGCGCCGCAGCACCGTGTAGTTGCCGTAAGTGCAGTAGCTCATCACGCGGTGCGGAATGCGGATGCGGCTGAGCGCCGCGCTGAAGAGGTAGCTTTGCAGCGCCACCATGCTCTGCCGCACGCTCTGCGAGCCGCTTGCGTCGATCAAAAGCTCCACGACGACGGCGGACGGTTCCTGCCGGACGATCTTTTCAAAAAGCTGCGGATTTTCGCAGCGGCTGACCTTCCAGAGCAGATCGTTTTGCAGCACGCCGTGGTCGGCGCGGTAAACGTCCGGCTCGCTGCGCAGGCTCAGCGCATTGCGAAAGGCCTGCTCGATGCTGCGGATGCCCTGACGCGCGGCGTCCTCGTGCTCTTGGAGCATTTTGAGGTTGCCGTCCCGACTGGCGCGCAGCGATTGGGCGCGCGGCTCACTGCCCTCGTAGGCGTCCGCGCTCAGGCCGTCGGTGAAGAGGAGCTTTCGCTCCTCGTGGATGCCGGTGCAGACAGCGCTTTCGATCTCCTCCATCGCCTGCTCGGTCTGAAAGCTGGGACCAAAGTTGCGCATCAGATACTCCGGAATGCCGGCGAGCGCGTCGTCCGGCAGGACGACGAGGCCATCAGCCGATGCCTCGCCCGCCTTGTCGTATTGGAGTTCCATCTCCTCGGTCTGCGTCCACTCGATGTCCCCCGGTTCGGCTGCGGGCTCCCACTCTTCCGTCTCGCGCTCGGGTAAGATGTCCTGATTGTGGTCGGGCGCAAAATAGCGGATGAAAATTTTGCGGTACAAAAGCGCTGCGAGTTCGACGAGCGACTTTGCGTCCGCGCAGCTCTCGCTGCGCGCGGCAAGGTCGTCAAACTCGGCCAGCATGTCTTCAAAACCGCTGAAATTTTTCAAAATGCGGCGGTCGCCCTCCGTCGCCGCGGCGGGAAAGTGCTTCGTCAGATCGTAAATGTACATCCAGCCGCGCGAGCTGCGCCGGTAGCGCAGGAGGTCGCCACGCAAAATCTCGCCCGCCGCCTGC
>ERZ779852.2918-NODE-2918-length-13144-cov-3.738559_pt1 | contig 13144 bp, 15 predicted proteins | sample MGYA00511559_ERZ779852 | MGnify/ENA primary metagenome ERZ779852 (study PRJEB29588, sample SAMEA2157977) | human gut metagenome | biome: human gut; feature: human-associated habitat; material: faeces | place: Denmark | collected 2008/2010 ...
TGTGTTCTACGATTGCACCGGTAAGCCGCCTGCCACCATCGAATTGGAGTAATCTGCAAACCCTGAAAAGTATTGATGCAATGCGATATTTTGAGAACCAACAGGTGCTCTGATACTGCTTTGATACTATCAGACGATTATTCATAAAGAGAGACATGAGAATGCCCTCTGAGAAACGGTAAGTTTTTCAGAGGGCATTTTTGTGTCTTTTATTCTTTACGCCACTTTTTCTTCGGCTCGTAGCGTCCGCAGCCATCGGCGGTCTGAGGCCAGTTGAGCTTCCATTCCAGATACTCTTCCTTGGTGATCTCGCCCTCCCGGAGCTGCTTCTTACGGAGCTGCCACTCCTTCAGGAAATCATCCAGCAGGCGATAGCGGAAGCTGACTGCCATGTGCTTTTCCGGGAGATCCGGGTCAGTGGTGTCTGTGACCTCATAGAGCCGGGTGCCGGGATAGTGCTCGTCCAGCTCGAACAGAGTGTACATCACATCCTCTGCGGCGTACAGGGTCGGCTCATAGAGGGAACGGTAGTTCACATCCAGTACCTCCGCAATCTTGCGGAGCAACTCTTCCTTGGGAGTGCGGGTGTTGCTTTCGTATTGTGCGATACGGATGTCTGCGCTCTTCTCCTCAAACCCGATGGCAATGCCCAGTTCTTTCTGGGTCATACCTCGGAGGTTGCGGGCACGTTTGATGCGGTCACCGACTGCCATGCGATTGCCTCCTGACTTAAACATATTTGTTGAACCTAGTATAGCACAGAAAAATAGGAGGTGCAATAGAAAATAAACAAAAAAGTTTAAGATTTTACCCGAAAACCTCTTGACTTAACGGAACGTGTTTAGTATAATGAGGACACAAAAAGATAAACAAAAATGCTTAGTAAAATTGAATGACCGTCAAACTGACCCAAACCGCCAAGACCTTCCGAAAGGAAGCGAGCGCTCCGCAAGGGGACGGCACAGCACCGCAAAGGGGATATGCCTGCCGGAAGTCAGCGAGGATGAAGCGGCACCGAAACGAAACCGACAAAGAAAGGACAAAAAATGGCAAATAGCATTTTTATCAAGGCAGACGAGCTGGCAAAGGAGCTGGACATCTCGCAGGGTCTGGCGTACAAAATGATCGCCCAGTGGAACGAAGAACTGAGGGCCAAGGGCTACACGACCGTGGGAGGCCGTGTAAGCAGGAGGTACTATCAGGAGAAGATCTACGGAGCAGGAGAGGAGTGATAAGATGCCAGCCTACAAAGACAGCAGGCAGGGCACATGGTACGCTTCATTCTACTTCGAGAACTGGCAAGGTGTGAAGCAGAAGAAGCTGAAACGGGGGTTTGCCACCAAGAAGGACGCTCTGGCGTGGGAGCGGGAGTTCCTTCTTCAGCAGGCGGCAGACCTGACCATGACCTTTGAAGCCTTCGTGGAAATTTATATCACGGACAAGAAAAAGCGACTCCGGGAAAACACCTGGTCTGTCAAGGAGCATATCATCCGAACGAAAATCTTACCGTATTTCAAAGAAAAGCGGCTCAGCGAGATCAAGCCGCGAGATGTGATCGCATGGCAGAACGAGATGCTGAACTACCGGGACAAAAACGGCAAGGCCTACTCGCCGACCTACCTCAAGACGCTCCATGGACAGCTCAGTGCCATTCTGAACCACGCCGTCCGGTTCTATGGGCTGAAATCAAATGCAGCAGCCACAGCCGGGTGCATGGGGTCGGAAAAGCACAAGGAAATGCTTTTCTGGACAAAAGAAGAGTACCTCAAATTCGCAGAAGTCATGATGGACAAGCCGCAATCCTATTACGCTTTTGAGGTCCTCTACTGGTGTGGCATCCGGGAGGGCGAATTGCTGGCTCTGACCCCGGCAGACTTCGACTTGGACAAGGGGCTGCTCTCCATCACCAAATCCTATCAAAGGCTGAAAGGCCGGGATGTGGTCACCGACCCGAAAACACCCAAGAGCGTCCGGGTCATCCAGATGCCGCAGTTTCTGACGGACGAGATCAGAGACTATCTGAAATCCCTCTACAAAGTCCAGCCAGACCAGCGGATCTTTGAGGTGACCAAGAGCTACCTGCACCACGAGATGGACAGGGGAGCCAAGGAGGCCGGGGTGAAGCGAATACGAATCCACGACCTGCGGCACTCCCATGTATCACTGTTGATCGAGATGGGCTTCTCGGCTCTGGCAATTGCAGACCGGGTGGGGCATGAGAGCGTGGACATCACCTATAAGTACGCCCACCTCTTCCCCTCGAAGCAGCAGGAGATGGCGCAGAAGCTGAACATGGAGCGAAAGGAGGGATGAAAATGGAACGAGTACTCGACCAGCAAGGCCGCTGGCGGAACAAGGTGGTAGCCTTCCGAATGTCCCCGGAAGAGGACGAGGTTCTGGAAGCCAAGGTAAAGCTCTCCGGCCTGACCAAACAGGAGTATATCATCCGCCGCCTGACCGACCGGGAGATCACCGTGGTAGGCAACCCAAGGGTCTACAAAGCCTTGCGAGACCAGATGAAGCTAATCTATCAGGAATTGCAGCGGCTGGCCGTGGATGAAGAAGTTCCGCCGGACTTGCTGGAGGCCCTGCAAATGGTAACTCTGACGTTGAACGGACTTAAGGAGGAATGCGAATGACGGACAATAGAAAAACGACCGTACCGGGTGCATCTGTTGGCGCAGATGCGGTACAGTCGTCCTCAAAAATCAACACCAATATTATAACAAATTCTGACAAGCAAATCAATCTGCAAGCCGCGAAAAAGTCAAACAATTTCGGGCTGAACACGGTATCAATGACCGAACTGTACGACACGGTGTATCCACCCCGGAAGCCCATCGTGAACGACCTGCTGTACAGTGGCACCTACCTCTTTGTAGGAGCGCCCAAGGTGGGCAAGTCCTTCTTCATGGGGCAGCTTGCCTACCATGTGGCGATGGGGCTTCCGTTGTGGGAGTACGAGGTGCATCAAGGCACCGTCCTCTATCTGGCGTTGGAGGACGATTACGCCCGGTTGCAGCGGCGGCTCTCCCGGATGTTCGGGGTAGAGGAGACCAGCAATCTCTACTTCGCAACGCAAGCTAAGTCCGTGAGCGAGGGACTTGACCAGCAGTTGGAAGGATTCATCCGGGAGCACCCGGATGTACGGCTCATCATCATCGACACCCTGCAGAAGGTGCGGGAGATCGGTGGGGACCGATACAGCTATGCCAGCGACTACGAGATCGTGACCAAACTGAAAACTTTCAGCGACAGGTACGGCATCTGCCTGCTGGTGGTTCATCACACCCGGAAGATGGAAGCCGAGGACAGCTTTGATATGATCTCCGGCACCAACGGTCTGTTGGGTGCAGCGGATGGCGCGTTCATCATGCAGAAGAAGCGGCGCACGGACAACACCGCACTACTGGACATCGTGGGGCGTGACCAGCCGGATCAGGAGCTGACATTGGAGTTTGACCGGGAACGCTGCGTGTGGGAGTTCCAAGGAGCCGAAACGGAACTTTGGAAGCTGCCGCCCGACCCGCTTCTGGAAGCGGTGGCAAAGATGCTCAGCCCGGAACAGTCAGAGTGGAGCGGTACGCCCACGGAGCTGCTGGAACGTCTGTCTGGTGTGAGCATACAGGCAAACATCTTGACCCGGAAGCTGAACGTGAGTGCCGACAGGCTCTACAACGATTATGGAATTCGGTACGAAAGCAAGCGCACCCATGAGGGCAGAGTGGTCAAATTTACGTTGGAAAATTCTGGGGCGTGACGATTCGTGACGGTTGTGACGGTATTTTTGCTACTATGTAAAATATCGTCACAATCGACACAACCGACACGGGATGGTGATAATGATGAAAAATGTGCAAATTTCGCAGGAACTTTTCGTCGCCTTGCTGCATTATCATTTGAGCGGTGAAAATGAGTACGAAGAGATTATTGAACAGGGCTTGGAGCAAAAACTGGATGCGATGCTGCGGCATGAGCTGTATGCCCAGTACAAGACAGCACCCACCGAGGAACAGCGGGAGCAGGCTCGGCAGGAGTATCTGGACAGACGAGGCGTGCCAGAAAGCTTCCGCTGGTGAGTTCCTCTATTGGCAGAGGACAGGAGCGTGTCACGCTCCTGTGAATGCAATCACGCAGGAAGGTGGTGTTGGACCGGGCAGCAGCGAGGTACAGCGAAACCTCGTCTGCAGACGGAAGCCCCCGGCAGGGCGCAAAGGCATCTTTTGATGGACGGAACGTCTGTCAAAAGTGCTTTTGCGTTACTTTCGACGAAAGTAACAAAGCCTTTGCCGTGTCCGGCACCAGTTACTTCCACAGAGAAAGGACGTGCGATTGAAAAGAACCATTTCCGCAATGCGGGGTCCCGGCTCCCTCAACCATAACCGGAGAAGTTTCACCGCTGAAAACGTAGACCCGGAGCGCAGCAGCCTGAATGTTGTGTACCGGGATGAACCGATTCAGAAGGTGTACCACGAACTGTTTGACGAGGCAGTGAACCGCTACAACGCCAAGCAGAAGCGCAAGGACCGCTGTATCAACGACTACTATGAGCACCTGCGGACAGGCAAGCAGGAAAAGCTCTTCCATGAGCTGATCGTTCAGATCGGCAACAAAGATGATATGGGTGTCCTGACCGAGAATGGCGCACTGGCAAAGGAACTGCTGGACGAGTATATGCAGGGCTTCCAAGAGCGGAACCCGACACTACGGGTGTTCGGGGCTTTCCTCCACATGGACGAAGCCACGCCCCATCTGCACATCGACTTCGTGCCGTATGTGTCCGGCTGGAAGGGCAAAGGACTGGACACCAAGGTGTCCCTGAAGCAGGCGCTGAAAGCCTTGGGCTTTGCAGGCGGTTCTAAACGGGAATCCGAGCTGAACCAGTGGATCAACGCCGAGAAAGAGCAGCTTGCCGCCGTGATGGAGCGGCACGGCATCGAGTGGGAACAGAAAGGCACCCACGAAGAGCACCTGTCTGTGCTGGACTTCAAAAAGCAGGAGCGTAGTAAAGAGGTAGCGGCTCTGGAAGCTGCCAAGCAGGAGTGCCAGACCGGCCTGACCGAGATGCAGGAGCAACTGGAAACAGCGCAGACAGCTGTAGAAGCCGCTGAACAGCGGGTACAGAAAGCAGAGTTGACCTACCAGAAGCAGAGCCAGAAGCTGAACAAGCTGGCTCCCATCATGGAGGGGCTGGAAAACCTGTCAGCGCAGTACTCCCAGCGGCCAGAAGAATGGGTGCCAGAAGCAGCCACGTTTGAGACCGCCAAGAGCTATCGGGAGAAGAAGGCCATGCCGCTGATCCAGAAGTTGGTGAAGGTACTCTTTGCCCTCCATCGGAAGTACTGGGAGGTCAAGGATGAGCGGGATAAGTATCTGCACTTCTATCAAGACGAGAAGAAGGCTACCCATTATCTAAGCCAGCGGCTGAAAGAGGTGGAGGTTGAAAACTCTCAGCTCTATGCGATGAAACGTGATTTCAGGCGAGTATGGAACTATTTCGGTGCCGAAAAGATGCAGCAGGTCATTGGGCTTATGAGGGAGCGGGAGCAGACAGCAAAGCAAGACCAGCAAGAGAATCGTAAGAATAGTATAGAACTGTAAGTGCAAAGCAGCAGAACCCCCGCCAGCGTTGGGCTGACGGGGGTTACATAGAAGGCTGGGAAGAGCTTTAAGACGAATTACTACCTCACGAAGATGATGAAGAAATTTGCGTGGGCTTGACGTATGAAATAAAAAATAATATAATCAACACTGAGAAAGAGTATGTTGCTATGGAAATCAATGGTAAATAATAACAGGAGGAAAATGGATGAATCAGAACTCCTGCCTTAAAAACGGTTATATAAACCTGTCAAATGCTCCATGGACAATGCATGAGTTTTTTGCAGGGAGTGGGTTGGTAGCGTATGGTTTGAAAGGAATGTTTAATCCGGTTTGGGCGAACGACATTAGTGAACAAAAGGCAGCAGTGTATACTGCGAATTTTGGAAAAGAACATTTTGTGCTTGACGATATTAAGAACATAAAGGGAACAGAGATTCCCTATGCAAATATGTCTTGGGCAAGTTTCCCGTGCCAGGATTTGTCGTTAGCTGGTTCCTTAGGTGGAATTCACGCTTCACGAAGTGGTCTTGTGTGGGAGTGGCTTCGCATTTTGGATGAAATGGTGGAGCAACCTAAAATTCTTGCGGTAGAAAATGTTACAGGGTTATTGTCTACAAATGATGGAGAAAACTATAGCGTGCTTCATCATGCTTTTATAAAACGCAATTATAGATGCGGTGTAATTGTAATCAATGCTTCGTGCTTTGTTCCGCAATCTCGCCCTAGAGTTTTTATTATAGCTGTAAAAAAGGGCTATAAAATACCGGATAGTTTGATTGGAACGGGGCCTTGCTGGCTTCACAATAAAGCAGCTACCGAGTTGGGAACGCGGTTGCCCGATTGGATTTGGTGGAATACAGATAAGCCGCCTCATCGCAATCAAACAGTAAAGGATATTGTTGAGAGAGATGTTCCTTTTGACAAGGATGACGTTTTGAGACTTGTGCCGGAGCGTCATAAAGAAAAGCTCAATGAGCACGAAACGGTCTATGCTACGGGATACCGTCGTACCAGACATGGAAAACAACAACTGGAACTGCGTTGTGACGGCATTGCTGGCTGTTTAAGAACGCCGGAAGGCGGTAGTAGCAAACAGTATTTAGTTGTTAAAGAGGGAAAGTCAACTCACGCAAGACTTCTAACGGTTCGGGAAGCAGCTCGATTGATGGGGGCACCGGATACTTTTAAGTTACCTGGAAGTTACAATGATGGCTACAAAGCAATGGGTGACGCTGTAGCTGTGCCGGTAGCGCAGTTTATTGGAGAACATTTTTTGACAAAAATTGCGGAGGCAGTTTACAATGACTGATTCAGAGGCTAAATTGAAAACTTTTCAAGCTGAAAATAATGTTTATACAAAGGGCCCGCTCTCACTCGTCATTCAATTTACCCGGTTAGTCCGAGAACGAACGTTTCCTCTTAACCCAGATGATTTTCAAACCAGTGGAAAGGGGCAGGTCGCAGGACTGGGTGGAGCGAATCTAAAAAAGATTTTGAAAGAGTACGGCATTACCCAGCAGCTTTCAGCAGAAGGTGGACGCACAAGCCGTGGCAGCATGGGTTTGATGATTAAGTATGTTGATTTTTTGAATGCATGGAATGAAGAAAAAGCTGTTGACTTTACAGAAATTGAAGACTTTTGGGCGGAGCAAGTTCGAGAGTATTTTAGAAATCAGCCATTTGTTCTTACTGCAGATACATCCAAAACAATTGGCGCAAATTTAGATGAGCTATTCGAGCAAGCGAGAAAACGCCAAAAACAAAATCCAGGAACGCAGTATTTGGGAACAGTTCTGCAGCACCTTGTTGCTGCCAAGTTGTGCTTGATTATGCCAGAAAATTCATTTGAAATCCATGGAGCTTCCGTTGCTGATGGCCCTACGGATCGCAATGGCGATTTTGTTATCAATAATACAATCATTCATTGTACAACTATGCCCGGTGCACTGTTGATTGAGAAATGCAAAACCAATCTGCGTAATGGAACGCATCCAGTAATTATTACAATCTTTGATCGAGTACATACTGCGCTTAACCTTGCTGAAGACGCTGGACTTGCTGGACGTGTTGAAGTTTGGGACGTTCAACAATTCCTTTCTGCAAATGTGTATGAGCACAGTTTGTTTGATGAATCAAAACGTAATTCCACATTGTCAGATATTATCAGTCGGTATAATAATATTGTATTGGATACTGAGACAGATCCGAGCTTGCGTATAGAGTTTGATGCAAAATAATCGGCTGTGACAATTATTTTCAAAGATGAGAATCGTCCTGCAATCGTGAATTGTGTGCCAAATTGAGTCGATGAAAAAAGAAAAAGTCTTTAATTAGAAAATAGATAAGCTACGAAATAGTTGATTTTTAGGACAGAGCAAGGAGAGAAAATCAGTGCCAATAGTGCCAATACAGATATATTCTTTCTTCGCTGGCGTTGGATTTCTTGACCTTGGATTCCAAAATGCCAACTTTGATATAGCCTTTGTAAATGAATATAACGAACGATTTTTGTATGCATATCAATATGCTCGAAGAAACGATTCTCATGTCCCGCATTATGGATATAGTCATCTGGATATACGCTCCTTTTTATCTGACGATACGTGGAATGCAACATTCCCAGATTATAGGCAGAAAAAAAACATTTTAATAGGATTTATTGGTGGTCCACCATGTCCGGATTTTTCTGTTGCGGGAAGAAATGAAGGAAAAGAAGGGAAAAATGGACAGTTAACATCTATCTATGTCGAGCTCATAATAAAAAGAAAGCCAGATTTCTTCTTGCTTGAGAACGTAAAAGGACTGTATAGAACTAAAAAACACAGGGAATTTTATGATTCAATAAAAAGAAAACTGCGAAGAGCTGGATACCAATTATTTGATTCGATAGAAAATTCATTGGAATATGGAGTTCCACAGTTTCGAGAAAGATTATTTTTGGTGGGCTTTTCGACAAAAACATTTGGAAAAAAGATGAAATTCGACCTTGGTGCACATAAAACGGCTTGTTTGCAAACCATTATGCAAGCTCCGTGGCCAACAATATCTCCGTTTGGAATTGACAGTATATTAGATTGTCCAACGGGCATTCCAGTTAATCTAACAGTAGAATACTGGTTTGCGAAGAACAATGTCTCTACCCATCCAAATGGACAGGACGTTTTTGGAACAAAAGCACATAATAAGTTTATGACTGTTTGCGAAGGAGCAACTAGGGGTAAATCGTTTAAGAGATTACATCGATGGAGATATGCACCGACATCTGCATATGGAAATAATGAAGTTCATCTTCATCCGTATAAGGCTCGAAGAATAAGTGTTGCTGAGGCGATGGCAATTCAATCAGCTCCTGCATACTTTTCACTACCTGAAAATATTCCACTTTCTGCGAAATTTAAAATGGTTGGAAATGCTGTGCCAGTTCTTCTTGCACAAGGCATAGCTGAAAGCATTCGTGATACTATATTTAGGCGTTTGGAGGATAATCAGAATGGCTGAATACTTTGAAATGCAAAATGAAGAAACCTCAATAATATCATATGACATTAGCGTTATTCCTAATGATTTTAATGTTATGACTATAAATAGCTTGATAGAGTCAGGTGTCATTTCAATGCCGGCTTTTCAAAGAAACTATGTTTGGGACAGAAAACGCGCGTCTCGATTCATAGAGTCTTTGATACTCGGTCTCCCGGTTCCGCAAATCTTCCTTTATCAAATGGATCGGAATAAATATAGCGTTATTGATGGTCAACAGAGACTTCTTACGATTTACTTTTTTGTAAAGCAACGTTTTCCCAGAAGCGGAAAAAGAACATTTTTGCGTAAGGTATTTGATCAGAATGGAAATATTCCGGATGACATTTTAGCCAATAACGAATACTTTCAGGATTTTAAGCTTCAGTTTGCAAAGCAGGAAAATGGGAAACAACACCCTCTTAACAATAAGAAGTACTATATGTTGGATGTCTCTCAAAAAAGTGCATTTGACCTGATGCCGATTCGCTGTATGTCTATTCGGCAAAATAAACCAGAGGATACGGGTTCAATATATGAAATATTTAGCCGTTTGAATACTGGTGGATTGAATCTATCTCCTCAAGAGATCAGAGGATGTCTATATACATCTCCATTTTATGATATGCTTTATTCTTTGAATTCAAATGAAAAATGGAGAAAGCTTGTTGGCAAAAAAGAGGAAGATGACAAATTCCGCGATGTAGAGGTACTGCTTCGTTCTTTTGCGTTGCTCTATGGTGAAAAAAACTATGCAGGTTCGATGGTTCAGTTCCTTAATCGTTTCTCAAAAGATACTCAAAAATTTGATGCACAAGAAGTTGAAAAATGTAAACAGCTTTTTGAAGATTTTCTGACCGTGTGCGAAGCTATCAATCCTAAAGAGTTTCTCACAAAGACGGGAAGTTTTAATGTATCGTTATTTGACTCTGTATTTGTTGCAATCGCAGAAAGGATTCTCTCGGTAGGGGTTGAATCCGCGGAGATTGATTCTGAATCGTTTGATTTGTTAAAAAATGACACGGACTTTAGAACGGCAATTACACATAGCACATCGCATGTCGACAGTGTGAAAAATAGATTGAGTCTTGCACGCAAATATTTATATGGAATTGTTGATAATGAACTGAGTGGTGTGAGAGAAGATGGAAAATGATCGTATTGAGCGACAGTATCAGGATTCCAAAGATTTGGTTGCATATTTGATGGAAAAAAGTGAGGTGTCCTTTGCTACATACATAGATAGTGTATATAAAAAAGTGCTGGTTTTATCGGCTGCAAGTTATTTTGAGAGTGTCATTTCAAAAGATATATCAGCTTATGCGACAAAAGTTAGCGGCTCTGATAAGCGAATAGTAACCTTGATTGAAAATAAGGCGATTAAACGGCAATATCATACCCTTTTCGACTGGGATAAAAATAACACAAATAAATTCTGGAGCCTTTTTGGCGAAAACACAAAAAACAAAGTGAGGGAGCAACTCGATGAGAATGAGCATCTAAAGGCCGCTGAACGAGCTTTTGTTGAACTTGGGCGTCAAAGGAATTTACTTGTACATGAAAATTTTGCGGAATATGACGTAAATACAACTGTGGAAGAAATATATGAAAAATACAAATTAGCGTGCGAGTTTGTATCGTATATAGAAAAAGTTTTGGATCCATCATTTGTGAAACAGTTAGCTCAAGATGGATAATGATATAAGGTGTTTTTTCTGATACTATCCTGATACTAAAAAATTATCAAGCCACATCTAGCACAGCAATCTCATGGAAAAGCGAACATTCAAGAACAAATACACTAAACGAATTTGCTTAGTAATAATCCGAACTTACCGAGCTCGAGTAATGGATCAAAATGCCGAAAGCCTGTATTCATGCGGGTTTTCGGCATTTGTTTTTATCAATGCATGCGCAATTATAGCACTCCGCGTTGCTTTATGCTATAATAGGCAGGCAGCGAGGTGAAGTGTATGAAAAAAACAAGAGATCTGTTCTGGACTTTTTTGAAGATCGGTGCGTTCACATTTGGCGGCGGCTACGCAATGGTGGCCCTGCTGGAACGGGAATTTGTGGAGGACAAGCAGTGGCTGAGCCGGGAGGAATTTCTCGATATGGTCGCCATTGCGGAGTCCACGCCGGGCCCTGTGGCGGTGAACAGCGCCACCTATGTGGGCTATAAGATCGAAGGGGCAGAAGGGGCCGCGGCATCCACGCTGGCGGTCTGCCTGCCCTCGTTTGTGGTCATCTACCTGATCTCACTGGTGTTTGACCGGTTCTTGCAGCTGTCGGCAGTGGCAAGCGCGTTCCGGGGCATTCAGGTCTGCGTCATCTATCTGATCCTTTCGGCGGGGATGAAGATGCTGAAAAGCCTGTCCGGCACGGCCTTCAACAGGATCATCGTTGCCGGTGTTGTGGCGGCTGTGGTGCTGGCGGCCATGGTGGGCTGCTCGGTGGCGGCGGTGTCCTTCTCGTCCCTCTACTACATCCTGCTCTGCGGGGCGGCAGGGGTGCTGCTCTACCTGTTAAAAAAGCTGCGGAAGGAGGATAGAGCATGATCTACCTCCAGCTGTTCCTCAATTTTCTGATGATCGGAGCACTCTCCTTTGGCGGCGGCTACGGGATGATCTCGCTGGTGCGGGAGACCGTGCTGCGTCATGGCTGGCTGACCGAAGCGGAATTCCTGAGTTTTATCGCCGTTTCCGAGTCCACGCCGGGCCCGCTGGCGGTCAATATGGCAACCTTTATCGGTTCATCGCAGGGCGGCTTTCCGGGAGCGCTGATCGCTACGCTGGGGGTGGTGCTGCCCTCGTTCTTCATCATCCTGCTGATCGCGGCGGTGCTGAAAAACCTGATGAAGTATGCGGGCGTGGAAGCCTTTCTTTCCGGTGTGCGGCCCTGTGTGGTGGCCATGATCCTGGCAACCGCGCTGAACATGATGCTCTCCACACTGGGCGGCATCAAGACGCTGGCGGATGGATTTGCGCCGGATGCGAGATCGATCCTTGTGTTTGCTGTTTTATGGGCAGTGCATTTTGTCTGGAAGAAGCGGACGCAAAAAGCCCCGTCGCCCATCGGAATGATCCTGTTGGCGGCGGGACTGGGAATCCTGTTCTGGGGCGTATGAGAGATCATCGCCCTTTTTTTGTGGCTCAGTGCTCCACGAATTCGCCGCGCAGGGCGAACATGTGGTCCATGGGGCCGGAGCCTTTGCCCAGATCGAGCATGGCGGACAGGCAGCCTGAAATATATGCCTTGGCCCGCTCAACGGCGGCATCCAGGGGATAGCCCTTTGCCAGATTGGAGGCAATGGCGCTGGAGAGGGTGCAGCCGGTGCCGTGGGTGTTGGGGTTGTTGATCCGCTTTCCGTGGAACCACTTGCCGCTGCCGCAGCGCCACAGCAGGTCATCGGCGTCGTTGATCTGGTGGCCGCCCTTGCACAGCACGGCGCAGCCGTACTGCTCGCTGATGGCCCGGGCCGCCGCCTCCATGTCTGCGGCGCTACGGATCGTCATGCCGGAGAGGATCTCCGCCTCAGGGATGTTGGGGGTCAGTACCGTGGCCAGGGGCAGCAGGAGCTCCTTCAGGGCGGAGACCGCGTCCTCCGTGATGAGCCGGTCCCCGGAGGTGGCCACCATCACCGGGTCCACCACCAGATTTTTGGCCCCATACTCCTTCAGCTTGGCCGCGATCACCCGGATCAGCGGAATGCTGGAGACCATGCCGGTCTTCACCGCGTCGGGGAAGATATCTGTGAACACACAGTCCAGCTCCTCCGCCAGAAAGTCCGGCGTACACTCCACGATGCTCTTGACGCCGGTAGTGTTCTGGGCCACCAGAGCCGTCACCGCACAGGTGGCGAACACGCCATTGGCGGTCATGGTCTTGATATCTGCCTGGATACCGGCGCCTCCGCTGGGATCGGTCCCAGCGATCGTCAATGCTGTCTTCATATCGATGCTTCCTTTCTTTGCATTGAAGTTTTATCAAGCGGCGGAAGGTGGTGCCCCCGATCCGCCGCTGG
>ERZ779852.2922-NODE-2922-length-13139-cov-4.029655_pt1 | contig 13139 bp, 11 predicted proteins | sample MGYA00511559_ERZ779852 | MGnify/ENA primary metagenome ERZ779852 (study PRJEB29588, sample SAMEA2157977) | human gut metagenome | biome: human gut; feature: human-associated habitat; material: faeces | place: Denmark | collected 2008/2010 ...
TGCCGCACCTCGCTCGCCGTATCGGCACTTAGAATTATGCGGTATTGCCTTAAAACGAAAAAAGCTGCATTGATACACTAAAACAACGGCCCACAAACGGTCCGGAACGGTTGCCGGGCGCGTGTGGGCCGTTTGGCGTAACCGCGTTGGAAAGGAGAGATTCCTGTGGCAAAATCCGCTGCTGCGGCCCTGCACACGGAACCAAAGGAACCCAATTTTTTGCAGAAATTTGGTCATGACTTTGTGCACGGCGATATCTTTACCAAACTATCCTTCTTTGTATGGGGTCTGGGCTACATTGGCCACGGCCAGCTGATGAAGGCACTTCTGGTCACATTTGTACAGGGCTTTGCGCTGTATTTCCTGGCATTCTTTGGCGTACCCAACCTGGCAAAGTTCGGCACCCTTGGCACCGTAAAAATGGAGATGGTGTTCGATGTTGCCACGATGAAAAACGTTGTAAACGATTACGATAACTCGTTTGAGATCCTGCTGATGAGCATGATCGCCTTTATCGTGATCGCGGCCCTGATTGCAGCGGCCATGATGGTGGTATCTTCCAACTATCAGCTGCAGAAGATCCGTGAAGCTGGCAAAAAGACCAACAACTTTGTGCAGGACATCAACGTTTACCTGAACGAAAAGTTCTATGTGACCCTGCTCACCCTGCCGGTTCTGGGCGTTGTGGTGTTCACCATTGTGCCGCTGTTCATCCTGATCGCCGTTGCGTTCACCAACTATGACCAGCAGCACATGCCGCCCAATGAACTGTTTACCTGGGTTGGGCTGAACAACTTCTTTACCCTGTTTGGCGGCGGCGGAATGACCTCCACGTTTAGTTATTCCTTTGCCAAGGTTTTAACCTGGACGTTGGTTTGGGCATTCTTTGCCACCTTTACCAACTTCTTTGGCGGCATTTTGATGGCAATGTTCATCAACGACAAAAAGACCAAGTTCCCCAAGTTCTGGCGTACCCTGTTCATGGTGACCATTGCGGTGCCGCAGTTCGTTACGCTGCTGCTGGTGCGCAACTTCTTCTCCAACAACGGTATTTTCAATACCATGATGGCCAATGCAGGCGTTACCGACTTCCTGCATAACATCGGCCTGCTGGATAAGGGCCTTTCTTACATTCCGTTCCTGACCCAGCCGGGCTGGGCCATGTTCACCATCATCATGATCAATATCTGGATCGGCGTGCCGTACCAGATGCTGATCGCTACCGGCGTGCTGATGAACATTCCCGCTGACATGATCGAGGCCGCCCGCATTGACGGCGCCAACCCGGTGCAGATGTTCTTCCGCATCAAGCTGCCCTACCTGCTCAGCGTGCAGGGTCCCTCTCTGGTAACGGATTTCGTCAAGAACGTCAACAACTTCAACGTCATTTACCTGCTCACGCAGGGCGTGTTTGTAACCCAGAACCAGGCCCTTGCACAGTCCAACGCAAAGGAAATTGACCTGCTGGTTACCTGGCTGTTCCGCTTGACGCAGGATTACTACAACTACAAGATGGCTGCCGTGCTGGGCATTATGGTGTTCATTGTGTGCGCCGTGTTCACGGTTGTATGCTTCCACTTTATCAATAAGAAGGAGGCGACGTTCTCTTGAGTACCACTGCTGTACCCTCTGCCGCTGCGCAAAAGCAGCTCAAGCAGGGAAAAGTGAAAAAAGGCATCTTCTCCGTCATCCGCCATCTGGTGCTGGCACTGCTGGCTTTTATCTGGCTGGTACCCATCGCCTGGCTGCTGCTGACCTCGTTCTCCACCGATAAGGGCATCAACTTTACCCGCTTTGTGCCGGAAAGCTTTACCATGTGGAACTACGTCAGCATTATGACACAGCCGGACTCTGTTGCACAGTTCCCGCGCTGGTTCATGAACACCCTGGTTGTGGCATGCTTTAACTGTGTGATCTCCACCTGCTTTGTGTTGATGGTGGCTTACGCCATAAGCTGCTGCCGCTTCAAGGGCCGCAAGCTGCTGCAGAACTTGTCCGTTACCGTCAACCTGTTCCCCGGCGTTCTGGCCATGATCGCTGTGTACTTTGTTTTGAAGTACATGAACCTGACCAACTCTTACGCCGGTCTGATCATGGTATACGCGGGCTCTTCCGGCCTGGGCTACCTGATCTGTAAGGGCTTTTTTGATACGGTGCCTGTGGCACTGCGTGAGGCCGCCAAGCTGGACGGCGCTTCGGAAGCGCGCATCTTCTTCCAGATCGTCATCCCGATGTCCCGCCCGATCCTGGTGTACACCATTATCAGCTCCTTCCTGACGCCGTGGACCGACTTTGTTGTGGCAAAGATGATCCTGAACTCCGGCGTTTCGTCGGACTGGACGGTGGCAATCGGCCTGTACAACATGCTGCAAAAGGCTTTGATCAACAGCTACTTCTCCCGTTTCTGCGCAGGCGGTGTTTTGGTGGCTGTCCCCATCTCCATCCTGTTTGTCATCATGCAGAAGTTCTATGTTGAGGGCATTACCTCCGGTGCAGCAAAGGGCTAAACCTTTGCATCAACGGCACATGGCACAATAGTTGCAGAATCTACTATAATTAGGAATTGGAAATCAGGAATGAGGAATTTCGGTGCAGACCGCCAGTTCCGTCTTTCGGGTTTCCGATTCCTAATTTTTGTTTTATGCTTTACAGTGTAGAGGAAAGGGAATCCACTATGAACTTTATCACCAAAGCCCCTGTGATGCTGTGCGGCGGCGATTATAACCCGGATCAATGGCTGGACCGCCCGGATATTCTTGAAGCGGACATCCGCATGATGAAAAAGGCCGGAATGAACAGCGTTACGCTGGGTGTGTTTGCCTGGGCAGCATATGAGCCGCGCGAGGGGGAATATAACTTTACCTGGCTGCGCGAGATCATGGATCGACTGTATGACCAGGGCATTTATACCGAGCTGGCAACGCCCACTGGTGCAAAGCCCAACTGGCTGGCACGCAAATACCCCGAAGTGCTGCGCGTGCAGTCCAACGGTGTGCGGGACCACCAGGGCATGCGCCACAACCACTGCCTGACCAGCCCCATCTACCGCCAAAAGGTAGAGGAGCTGCTGAACCACCTGATCGACGCTGTGGGCGACCACCCCGGCCTGATCTTGTGGCACATTTCCAATGAGCTGGGCGGCGAATGCTACTGCCCGCTGTGCCAAGAGCGCTTCCGCAGCTGGCTGAAAGAAAAGTATCATACCATTGATGCCCTGAACCATGCCTGGTGGACTAGCTTCTGGAGCCACCACTACGACAGCTTTGACGAGGTGGAGCCGCCGTTTGATAACGGGGAGCAGAGCCTGAACGGCCTGAAGCTGGACTGGCGGCGCTTTACCACCTGGAACATGATGGACTATGTACACAGCGAAACGGCGATCCTGCGCAAGCGGACCCCCAATGTGCCCATTACCACGAACCTGATGGAGTACTTCCCCGGATTGGACTACCACAAGCTGCAAAGAGAGCTGGATTTTGTCTGCTGGGACAGTTATCCCCATTGGGGGCGCCCCGACCGCAGCACCACCGTGACGGCGGGCATGACGGCGTTTGATCATGCGCTGATCCGCGGCTGCAAGCCGGACAAGCCGTTCCTGCTGATGGAAAGCACCCCCAGCCTGGTGAACTGGCACGAGTATAATAAGCTCAAGCGCCCCGGCGTGAACCGGATGAGCGCTATCCAGACAGTGGCCTGTGGTGCGGACGGCGTGCAGTACTTCCAGTGGCGAAAGGGCCGCGGCGGCTCTGAGCAGTTCCACGGCGCGGTTGTGGACCACGATGGCCGCGATGATACCCGCGTGTTCAACGAAGTGACCGCCACCAACGAAGCCCTGGCCGCCCTGACCCCGGTGTGCGGCAGCCTGCCCAAAGCGGACGCGGCCATGATCTTTGACTGGGACAACCGCTGGGCGCTGGATGACGCCTGGGGCATGCAGATCAAGCAGAAGAATCTGCGCGAAACCTGCTGCCAGCTGTACGCCCAGCTGAACCACTGCGGTGTGGAAACCGACGTTGTGGGCGTGGATGCAGACCTGAACCGCTATAAGCTGGTGGTGCTGCCCATGCTGTTTATGACCAAGCCTGGTTTTGCACAAAAGATCCGCGAATATGTGGAAAACGGCGGCACCGTTGTGGCCACCTATCTGCTGGGCTATGTGGATGAAAGCACCCTGTGTTGGCTGGGCGGGTTCCCCGGTGACGGCCTACGCGAAGTGTTTGGCGTGACCGCAAGCGAACTGGACACCCTGTACCCCGGCGAGGGCAACCGTGCCATCTGGGTCAAGAGCAGCCAGCAGAGCAGCATCAAGGATTACTGCGAACTGTTGCAGCCTGCCGAGGGTACCGAGGTGGTGGCTGTGTATGGACAGGATTTCTATTCCGGCCATGCGGCTGTGACCCACCATGTGTTCGGCAAGGGGCACGCTTATTACATCGGTGCGCGCCTGGATGATGCCGGCAACGCCGCTGTGCTGCGTGCAGCTTTGGCCGATGCCAAGGTGCACCTGCGTGACCTGCCGCAGGGTGTGGAATACCACTGCCGCGAAAGCGAGAACGCGCGCTACCATTTCTACATCAACACCACCCAGAGCGCAGTTAAGGTGCAGGTGGAATCCGGTGCAGACCTGTTGAGCGGCAAAAACGTTTTGGGCAGCATGGAGCTGAAACCCTATGATGCCTGCGCAATTGAGGAAAAAGTGAAATAAGAAAAACGCCATGCTTTCCGAAGAAAGCATGGCGTTTTTTAGTTAGGAGTTAGGAAGTAGGAGTGAGGAGGTAATGTGGAATTAGGAATTGGAGGTGGGGAAAGGGAGCGGCGAGGTTGGTTTGAGCAGATGTTTTGTGGTGCCAGAACGGTCAAGACCGTTCCCTACAGTGCATTTTATAATGTGCGGCAATATTTAATGGTGCACCCCCACCCGTAGGGGCGCACCATGTGCGCCCGCTGCGCTGAAGGGGAACTGCTCCTTTTTAGGCCGTGCGTATCTCTCAAATATACTTATCCAACATATCCTGCAAAGCCTGCTTGGGCAGGAAACCGACGCTGCGGGCGGATTCCTGGCCGTTTTTCAGTACGACCAGGCAGGGGATGCTGGAAATGCCGTATTCGGTGGCAAGCTGGCGGTTTTCGTCCACATCAATGCTGTAAAATGCGGCTTTGCTGCCAACTTCATCGGCAAGCTCATGCAGGACCGGGGCAAGCATCTGGCAGGGACCGCACCAGGTTGCAGAAAAATCCAGAACGGCCACGCCCTGTGCTTTGGCCTGGGAAAGATCATTATTGCTGATTTTGGTAACCATAAAAAGGTTCCCTCCTTTAATTATGACTGTAAAGCAGCGTGTTCCGCTGCTGTTTGCCGGACATGGTTATGGCGTATCTACACCATAGTATGGGCCGGGAGGGGGAAAGACATTCCCTTACTGCTGATTGTACACAGTTTGGGCTGCTTTGTCAACAAGAAAAAGACTGAATCTTAATTTTGACATAAAATTACTATAACAAGCAAGACAAATTAAGACGAAAAGCAGATACAGGATAAAACAAAGCCACCCGCTCTGCGCAGAGATCCCCTGCACAGAACGGGTGGCAACTTTGTTGGAAGGTAATCAGCGGTTGTATTTTGCAGTAGCCTGCAGGCGCTGCATGGCACGGTTCAGGGCAATCTTGCTCTGGTAATACTCGTGCATGCTCTGCTTGTGCTGCAAGCGTTCCTCGGCGCGGATGCGGGCGGCCTCGGCACGGTTCTTATCGATATCCTCCGGGCGCTCGGCGCTGTCGACCAGCAGCATAACGTAAGCGGGGGTCACTTCGGCAATGCCATCGCCCACCAGTACGTTGCGGGTTTCGCCGTTCACGGTGAACTGCATGATGCCCATTTCCAGGGCAACCAGCACCGGGCTGTGTCCGGCCTGTACGCCGTACTGGCCGTCAGCGGTGGGCAGGGTCAGGCTTTCGCACTCGCCCTGGAAAAACTCGCCGCTGCTGGCCGTGATGTTCAGAATGAACTTTTCCATCAGGCCACACCGCCCTTTTCGGCAGCCTTCTTGCGAGCATCGTCCAGCGTGCCCACGTTGAAGAACGCCCATTCGGGCAGATCATCGACCTGACCGTCCACGATGGCGGCAAAGCCCTTGACAGTTTCGGCCAGGGGCACATATTTGCCCGGCAGGCCGGTAAAGTTCTCGGCAACGAAGAACGGCTGGGACAGGAATTTCTGGATTTTGCGGGCGCGGACAACGGTCAGCTTATCGTTGTCGTCCAGTTCGTCCATGCCAAGGATGGCGATAATGTCCTGCAGTTCCTGGTAGCGCTGCAAGGTAGCCTGTACCTTGCGGGCCACGCGATAATGCTCCTCGCCCACAATGTCTGCTTCCAGGATGCGGCTGGTGGAATCCAGCGGATCCACGGCGGGGTAGATACCCTGTTCCACGATCTTACGGGACAGAACGGTAGTGGCATCCAGGTGGGCAAAGGTGGTGGCCGGGGCAGGGTCGGTCAGGTCGTCGGCAGGCACATAAACGGCCTGAACCGAGGTGATGGACCCATCACGGGTGGAAGTGATGCGCTCCTGCAGGGCACCCAGCTCGTTGGCCAGCGTGGGCTGGTAACCAACGGCGGAGGGCATACGGCCCATCAGGGCGGAAACTTCGGAGCCGGCCTGCACAAAACGGAAGATGTTGTCAATAAACAGCAGCACGTCCTTGTGGCTTTCCTCGCGGAAGTATTCTGCCATGGTCAGGCCGGTTTCGGCAACGCGCATACGGGCTCCCGGCGGTTCGTTCATCTGGCCGAAGATCAGGGCGGTCTTGTTCAGAACGCCGGAAGCGTTCATTTCGCCCCAAAGGTCACAGCCCTCCCGGCTGCGCTCGCCAACGCCGGTAAAGATGGAGTAGCCGCCGTGCTCGGTGGCTACGTTGTGGATCAGCTCCTGGATCAGCACGGTTTTGCCAACACCGGCGCCGCCAAACAGGCCGATCTTGCCGCCCTTGGCATACGGTGCCAGCAGGTCAATGACCTTGATGCCGGTTTCCAGAATTTCGGTTGCAGGTTTCTGGTCCTCAAAGCCGGGGGCCTTGCGATGGATGGGCCAGGTAGGGACGTCTGCGGCCATGGGGCCTTTGCCGTCAATGGGGCGGCCCAGGGGGTCAAACATGCGGCCCAGGGTGGCTTCGCCCACCGGGGCAGTCAGGCCGTGGCCCAGTGCGTTCACGGTCATCCCCTTGCCAAGACCCTCGCTGGCAGAAAGCATAATGCAGCGAACGGTGGTTTCGTTCACATGCTGCGTTACTTCCATCGTGCGCTCGGTGCCCTCAGCGGTCACTGTCAGCGCTTCCTGCAGGGCAGGCAGCTTGCCCTCGGTGAACTGAACGTCCACCACGGGGCCTGCTACACGAATAATTGTTCCCTGTGTCATACGATAGCCTCTTCCTTAATTTCAGAAGTAGATAAATGTTTGAATATTGTATCCCGATAGGGGATACAGTGCAAAAAGTTTAATAGTCGCTGGTTTGCACAGCAGAAGCACCGCCGATGATCTCGGTGATCTCCTGGGTGATCGCACCCTGGCGGGTGCGGTTATACTCCAGCTGGAGCGCGTGAATCATATCGGTGGCGCTCTTGGTGGCGGAATCCATGGCGGTCATGCGGGCGCTCTGCTCGGCGCAATAGCTCTCGGTCATGGCACCGAAGATCATGCCGTGCATGTAGATGGGGGCCATCTGCTTGAACACCGACCACGCATCGGGGAACAGCTCAACCTCGCCATGGGGATCGCCCAGTGCGGGCGGCAGCGGCGCAAAGTGGGAGCGTTCCAGCGGCAGCAGCTGCAGCATGACCGGTTCAGCGGTCAGGGCGTTCTGGATCTTGGTGTAGATGAGGTAAACCTCATCCACCTCATCCGCCTTGAACGTATCGATCATGTCCGCCGTGATGTCACGCGCACGCTGCAATGTGGGGGCCTGGCCGCTGTACAGAAAATCTTCCACCAGGCGGGGGTCCTTGTGCAGCAGGGCGCGGTAGCCGGTCTGGCCCACCACATAAAAGCGAGCCTTGGGGTCATCGCCGCAGTGCGATTTCAGAAACTTGAGCAGGTTCTGGTTGTACGCACCGGCCATGCCTTTGTCCGCCGTCAGCACCAGATAGGCGCGGCGCGGAGATTCCGGGTTGCGGGTGTGGAAGAACGGGTGAACCGGTTCTTCCGGCAGGTGGGGCAGCACGCGGGTCATCGTCATCTGCATGCGCTCAAAGTAAGGCGAAACCGCCTGGTAATTTTTGCGTGCCTTGCGCAGCTTGGAGGAGGAGATCAGGTACATGGCATTGGTGATCTTCATGGTGTCCTGAATGCTCTCAATACGCTCCTTGAGCAGCTTAGTGGATGGCATGGGCATCGCCTCCCGCAAATGCGTTCCAGGCGTTCAGGATGGTCTGCACCTGTTCGGGGCTGAGCTTACCGGAAGCCTGGATCTCGTCCATCACGCCGGACGGGTCCGTGCGGAACTGACGCACAAATGCGGAGGTTTTCTGGCGCAGCTCGACGGTTTTGATCTCGTCGAGCACGCCGTGGGCGGCGAGGGTCAGCAAAACGACCTGCTCGGCGTCGGATTTGGGCTGGTACAGCGGCTGTTTCAGCAGTTCCATCAAAGCCTTGCCGTGTTCCAGCTGGCGGCGGGTCTCAGCGTCCAGGTCAGAGCTGAACTGCGAGAAGGATTCCATATCCTTGTACTGGGCCAGCTCGATACGCAGGTTGGCGTTGGCCTTTTTCATGGCCTTGGTCTGGGCAGCGCCGCCGACACGGGAAACCGACAAGCCAACGTTGACAGCCGGGCGGTTGCCTGCGTTGAACAGTGCGGTCTCCAGGAAGATCTGGCCATCGGTGATGGAAATAACGTTGGTGGGAATGTAGGCGGAAACATCGCCTGCCTGGGTTTCAACAATGGGCAGTGCGGTGATGGAACCGCCGCCCAGGTCGTCCCGCATACGGCAGGAACGTTCCAGCAGACGGGAATGCAGGTAGAAAACGTCGCCGGGGTAAGCCTCACGGCCGGGGGAGCGGCGCAGCAGCAGGGAAATGGCACGGTATGCCACGGCGTGCTTGGAAAGGTCGTCATAGACGATCAGCACGCTCTTGCCCTGGGCCATAAAATATTCGGCCAGTGCGGTGCCGGCATACGGGGCAATGTACTGCAGGGGGGCGCTGTCGCTGGCGGTGGCGGCCACAATGGTGGTGTAGCCCATAGCGCCATGCTTTTTCAGGTCCTCGGCCACGCGGGCAATGGAGGAAGCCTTCTGCCCGATGGCAACGTAGATGCAGAGCACGCCGGTATCTTTCTGGTTCAGGATGGTATCGGTGGCGATGGAGGTCTTGCCGGTCTGGCGGTCGCCGATGATCAACTCACGCTGGCCACGGCCGATGGGGAACATCGAGTCGATGGACAGAATGCCGGTGTGCAGCGGGGTGTCCACGCTCTGGCGCTCCAGAATGCCGGGGGCCTGCTTCTCGATGGGGTTGTAACCAACGGCTTCGATGGCACCCTTGCCGTCGATGGGCTCGCCCAGCGGGTTGATGACGCGGCCCAGGAAAGCTTCGCCGACGGGGATACCGGCGCGCTTGCCGGTACGGGTCACCAGGGTGCCCACGCCAACGGATTCGGCACCATCAAACAGCATAATGCCCAGGTGGGAAGGCTCAACACTTTCCACCATGCCCTTGGCACCGTTTTCAAAGGTGACAATCTCGCCGTACACGGCGCGGTCCATGCCTTCAACGGTAACAATGCCGTCGGCAGCGGACACAACCGTGCCTCCCTCGGCAGTGTTGGCGGCGGGCTTGTAGTCCTCCACGCGGGTCTTCAGGGTGGCCAGGTCGGGCTTGTCGCCGGTCATCTGGTCCAGGGCATGGCGGCCGGAGTTATCAAACACACGGTCGCCCACCTGCAATACATAGCCGGAAAGCAGGCTTTCATCCACGCTGACATCCAGCAGGACTTCGGTTGCATCGTACAGGGATTTCAGCTCGGCCTTGATCTTGTCCAGGTCCTGCTCCCGCGGCTGGCGGGCGCAGTGCAAGTCGGCCTTTACAATGCGGTTGGCGGAGAAAAATTCGCGGCTGAATTCACTTGCCATTGCTGTCCCCCGCTTTCTGCAGCAGGTCATCCAGCAGGCGTGCATCGTCCTGCTGCGTCAGGTTGCGCGCCAGCAGCTTTTCGCACATATCGCGGGCCAGGGCGGAAGTTTCAGCATTGGCATCGCGCAGGCGGCGGGCATGCTCTGCTTCGGCAGCGGCTTTGCCTTCGGCCACAATCGCATCTGCCTGGCGCTGGGCGTCCTGCAAAAGCTGTTCTTTCTCTTTTTCAGCCTGCTTTTCGTAGGCTTCGCGGCGCTGGGCAGCTTCGGTATCCACATTCTAATGTAAACTATGAATATTACCGCTTATTTTACTATGTCTGCAAATATCACAGTATAACCCGCGCGGCCAATGTGCTGCGCATGAGCCAGCCCAATGTGACCCGCGCCCTGAACCGGCTGGAGGAACAGCTGGGCTGCAAGCTGCTGGTGCGCAGCACCCGCGGCGTGACGATGACGCCGGAGGGCGAGGTGCTGTTTGCCCACGTGGAAATCGCCCAGGAGCAGCTGCAGGCGGGGGAAAGCGAGCTGGCGGGCATTACCGCGCTGGAAAGCGGCGCGCTGACCATTAGCGCCAGCGAGACCGCTTTGAATGTGTTTTTGCTGGATAAGCTGCGGGAATTCCACCGGCGTTACCCCGGCGTGCGGCTGCGTATTGCCAACCATTCCACCCCGCAGGCCATCCGTGCGCTGGGGCGCGGGTTGGTGGATCTTTGTGTGATCACCACCCCGGCCCGGTTGGAATCCACGATGCGCCGTACCCTGCTGATGCCGTTCCAGGAAATTCTGATTGCCGGCAGGAACTTTGAATTTTTGCAGGGCCGCTGCTGGGCGCTGAAAGAACTGCAGCAATACCCTCTGATCTGCCTGGGCAGCGAGACGATGACCTATGCGTTCTATAACCAGTTTTACTTAAGCAACAATCTTGTTTTGCAGCCGGATACTGAGGCCGCTACCACCGACCAGGTGGTGCCGCTGGTCAAAAGCGGGCTGGGGCTGGGGTATGTGCCGCAGAATTTTGCCAAGGACGCCCTGGCCGCGGGGGATGTGTTTACCATCCAGTTGAAAGAGGAAATCCCCACCCGTCATGTTGTGCTGGTGCAGGATGGCGGCCGTGTTCCCAACGCAGCTGCGCGCGAATTTGCCCGGATGCTGAACAGCAGCGTTACGCAGCAGAATGCACCATAAGCGGACAAAATTGTGCACCGGCACCAGAAAATTAAAAATATCTGCGTCTGTTTTTGTGAAAGGTGATTGACAACTGCCGTGCGGAACCGTATGATAAAAATGGAACTTTGCCCGGTGCAGCGGGAACCATGCGGTGCGCCGGATTCCGCGCAGAGGGACAGAAAATAATAGGAGTGATTGTTTTGAAACAATGGCTGAAAGACGCAGTTTTTTACGAAATTTACCCCCAAAGCTTTTATGATACCAACGGGGATGGCATCGGCGATCTGAAGGGAATTATCGAAAAGCTGGATTACATCAAAGAGCTGGGGTGCAACGCCCTTTGGATCAACCCCTGCTTTGATTCCCCGTTCAAGGACGCCGGGTATGATGTGCGCGATTATAAGCTGATTGCCCCCCGCTATGGCACCAACGCGGATGCCAAAGCGCTGTTTGAAGCAGCTCATGCCAAGGGCATCCATGTGCTGCTGGACCTGGTGCCCGGCCATACCAGCGAGGAACACGCATGGTTTAAGGAGAGCAGCAAGCCGGAAAAGAATGAGTATTCCGACCGCTATATCTGGACGGACTCCTGCTTTAGCGCCGGTGACGGTATGCCGTTCATTGGCGGCGAGACCGACCGCAACGGTACTTATATTTTGAACTTCTTCAAGTGCCAGCCTGCTTTGAACTATGGTTACGGCAAGTGCCGCGAAAAGTGGCAAATGCCCACCGACGCCCCCGGCCCGCGCGCAACGGTGGAAGCCGTGAAGGATGTGATGCGCTTTTGGCTGGATATGGGCTGCGATGGTTTCCGTGTGGATATGGCATCCAGCCTGGTCAAGAATGATACCCACCACAAAAAGTATACCTGTGCCATCTGGCGCGATATTGCCGCTATGCTGGACAAGGAATACCCCGAAGCCACTCTGGTGAGCGAATGGAACCAGCCGCGCCAGTCCCTGAAAAACGGCTTTGATATGGACTTTATGCTGGAATGGCAGGGCAATGGCTACAGCTGGCTGATGCGCAATTATGATGGCGCAATAGATTCTGACCCGCATAACATCGGCAAGGCGTATTTCTGTGCGGATTCCGGCACGGGTATTGACAAGTTCCTGGATGACTGGCTGCCCAGCTACAAGGCGACCCGCAAGGACGGCCTGTACTGCTTGATTACCTGCAACCATGATACCATCCGCCCCTCCGCCGGTTTGACCCCGGATGAGCTGAAAATTGCTTACGCCATGCTGTTTACCCTGCCCGGCGCACCGTTTGTGTATTATGGCGATGAGATCGGCATGCGCTATCTGCCGCTGCCCACCAAGGAGGGCGGCTATTTCCGCACCGGTTCCCGCACCCCCATGCAGTGGGATAACAGCGCCAACAAGGGATTTTCTACAGCCGCAGCCGACAAGCTGTACCTGCCGGTGGACGATGCCGCGGACGCCCCCACCGTGGCTGCCCAGCAGGCAGACCCTGACAGCCTGTGGCATACCGTGCAGGGGGTGCTGAACTTCCGCCACAGCCACCGGGATCTGGATTCCGATGCGCCGTTCCATGTGCGGTTTGCCCCCAAGGCAAAGGGCAGCTACCGCCCGTTTGCCTGGGAGCGCGGCAAGCTGATCTGCGCGGTGAACCCCGCCCGCGAGGAAGCAGAACTGCCCCTGAAGCTGGAAGACGGTACCCGCGTGCTGCATGTGATCGGCAAAGCCGAAGTGAAGGGTGATGAGCTGGTGCTGGGTGCACAGAGCTTTGCAATTTTGGGGTAAGCAGAATAGATTGCAAACGCAAATGTTAAGGCAATACCGCATAATTCTAAGTGCCGATACGGCGAGCGAGGTGCGGCA
>ERZ779852.2931-NODE-2931-length-13112-cov-5.711419_pt1 | contig 13112 bp, 9 predicted proteins | sample MGYA00511559_ERZ779852 | MGnify/ENA primary metagenome ERZ779852 (study PRJEB29588, sample SAMEA2157977) | human gut metagenome | biome: human gut; feature: human-associated habitat; material: faeces | place: Denmark | collected 2008/2010 ...
GGCCTCTTGAACCCCATTCAAGCGCGCTACCAAAACTGCGCTACACCCGGATATCGACCGCCGCTTCCCTACCGAAGCGTGGCGACAAGAGATATTATACTCAGGCAAGGCCGTTTTGTCAACAGATTTTTCGATTATTTTTGGTTTTTTCTGAGAAAAGTCTGATTTTCACACGGATACGCGCTTTTTCGTTTTTGCTGTTTTTGTCAGTGTTTTTCCGCTTCTGCGGCGCGCTGCGCACGGTCGCGTTCCAGCAGCGGGCGCAGGTACTGGCCGGTAAAGCTGCCGGGCACGGCGGCCACCTGCTCCGGGGTACCCTCGGCCACGATCTCGCCACCGGCACTGCCGCCCTCCGGGCCAAGGTCGATGATATGGTCGGCACACTTGATCAGATCCAGATTATGCTCGATGACGATGACCGTATTGCCCACGTCCACCAGTTTTTGCAGCACCTCGATCAGGCGGTGCACGTCTGCAATGTGCAGGCCGGTGGTGGGCTCGTCCAGAATATACACCGTCTTGCCGGTGCCGCGGCGGGCAAGCTCGTTGGCCAGCTTTACGCGCTGTGCCTCACCGCCGGACAGGGTGGTGGCGCTCTGCCCCAAGGTGACATAGCCAAGACCCACGTCCAGCAGCGTTTGCAGCTTGCGGGCGATCTTGGGCTGGTTGGCAAAGAACACTACCGCTTCCTCCACGGTCATGTTCAGCACATCCGCAATGGTCTTTTCCTTATACTTTACTTCCAGCGTTTCGCGGTTGTAGCGCGCGCCCTTGCACACCTCGCAGGGCACATATACATCCGGCAAAAAGTGCATCTCGATCTGCAAGATGCCGTTACCCTCGCAGGCTTCGCAGCGGCCGCCCTTGACGTTGAAGCTGAACCGTCCCGGGCCGTAGCCGCGCATCTTGGCGTCCTGCGTCTGGGAGAATACGGTGCGGATATCGTTGAATACGCCTGTATAGGTGGCGGGGTTGGAGCGCGGGGTTCGGCCGATGGGCTGCTGGTCGATGCCGATGACCTTATCCACGAACTCCAGCCCCTCTACCCCATCGCATTTGCCGGCGCGGGAGCGAGCACCGTTCAGTTCGCTGGCCAACGTTTTGTACAGGATCTCGTTGATGAGGCTGGACTTGCCCGAGCCGGAAATGCCGGTGACGCAGATGAACTCCCCCAGAGGGAAGCTGACGTCGATGTTGCGCAGGTTATTTTCCCGTGCGCCCTTTACGGTCAGACAGTGGCCGTTGCCGGTGCGGCGGGTCTGGGGCACTGCAATGCGCTTGCGGCCGGAGAGATAGTCGCCGGTAATGCTGCGCTTGGCCTTGCAGATATCCTTTACGCTGCCTGCGGCTACGATCTCGCCGCCGTGCACACCGGCACCGGGGCCTACGTCCACGATATAATCCGCGCTGCGCATGGTGTCCTCGTCGTGCTCCACCACGATGACCGTGTTGCCCAGATCCCGCAGGTTTTTCAAGGTAGCGATGAGTTTATCGTTGTCCCGCTGATGCAGACCGATAGAGGGCTCGTCCAGCACATAGAGCACGCCGGACAGAGCGCTGCCGATCTGGGTGGTCAGGCGGATGCGCTGGCTCTCGCCACCGGAAAGCGTGCCCGCCGCCCGGGCAAGCGTGAGATAATCCAGACCCACACTCTGCAAGAATTGCAGGCGGTTCTTGATTTCCTTCATGATCTGACCACCGATCTGCTGCTGCTTTTCGGTGAGGTTCGGCTCGTTTTGCTTGATAAATTCCAGCTCGTCCCGGATGGACATCTCACAGAACTGGCTGATGTTCTTGTCCCCGATGGTCACGGCAAGCACCACCGGCTTCAGGCGCTGGCCGTGGCAGTCCGGGCACTCCACGCCGGACATAAAGCTGCCGATCTCTTCCTTCATCCACTCGCTGCTGGTCTCGCGGAAGCGGCGCTCCAGATTTTCCACGATGCCCTCAAAGGTGTTATAGTACACCCCGCTGCCGAACTCGTTGGTGCGGTGCATCTCGATCTTTTCGCCGTTGGTGCCGTAGAGCAGGGCGTTCACCGCCTCGGCACTCATCTCCTTAATGGGCGTATCCAGCGTAAAGCCGTATTTTTTGCCAAGTCCAAGGTAGTACATCTCGCTCACAGAGCCTTCAGCGTAGTACCAGCCGCTGGCCTTGATGGCACCCTCCCGGATGGAAAGGCTGCGGTTGGGCAGGATGCGATCCTCGTCCACCCGCATAAAGGTGCCAAGGCCGGTGCATTTTTCGCAGGCGCCCAGCGGGTTATTGAAGGAGAACAGCCGGGGCGACAGGTCACTGATGGAAATGCCGTGCTCCGGGCAGGCAAAGTTCTGACTGAAGGTCATACACTCGCCGCCGATGACGTCCACCTCGGCCACGCCCCCGGTGAGCGCCAGCGCCGTTTCCAGCGAGTCTGCCAGACGGCTGCGGATGCCCTTGCGCAGGGCAAGACGGTCCACCACGATTTCCACCGTATGCTTGATGTTCTTTTCCAGACTGATCTCCTCGTCCAGATCATACAGGTTGCCATCGATTTTCACGCGGGCATAACCGGCGCGGCGGGCGGCGTCCAGTTCCTTCTGCTGGGTGCCCTTGCGCTGACGCACCACCGGGGCTAAGATCTGGAACTTTGTGCCCTCCTCCAGCTTGAGGACGGCATCCACCATCTCGTCCACGCTCTGCTGGCTGATGACCCGCCCGCAAACCGGGCAGTGCGGCACGCCGATGCGGGCGTACAGCAGGCGCAGATAATCGTAGATCTCCGTCACGGTGCCCACGGTGGAGCGGGGGTTGTGGCTTGTGGTCTTTTGGTCGATGGAGATGGCCGGTGAAAGACCGGTGATCTCGTCCACGTCCGGCTTATCCATCCGCCCCAGAAACATCCGGGCGTAGCTGGAAAGGCTTTCCACATAGCGGCGCTGACCGTCGGCATAGATGGTATCGAAAGCCAGACTGGACTTGCCCGAACCGGAAAGGCCGGTCATAACGATCAACTTTTCCCGTGGGAGGGTCAGGTTGATATTTTTCAGGTTGTGCTCGCGGGCACCTTTGATAATAATTTTATCGTTTGCCAAGGTATTTTCTCCCTTTTCGTTGTGTCTGTGCATGGTTCTGTTTGCGTTCGGTCTCGGCGGCGGAGTCCACGGTGGGGTTTTCGCCCCGGCGCAGACGGTCGATCTGATCCCGCAGGAAGGCTGCGTGCTCAAATTCCAGCAGCTTCGCGGCTTCCTTCATCTCCCGGGTCAGGCGCTCGATGGCAGCTTCCCGCTCCATCTTGCCCATGCGGCGGGTGTTGCGCTTGGCGTTTTCGGCCTTATCGCTGATCTCGATGCTGTCCGCAATGGCCTTGACGATGGTCTTTGGCACGATGCCGTGTTCCTCATTATAGGCCATCTGAATGGCGCGGCGGCGCTCGGTCTCGGTGATGGCGCGCTCCATACTGTCGGTCACCACATCGGCGTACATGATGACCATGCCCTCCGCGTTGCGGGCGGCGCGGCCGATGGTCTGGATCAGGCTGGTCTCGCTGCGCAGAAAGCCCTCCTTGTCGGCATCCAGAATGGCCACAAGGCTCACCTCCGGCAGATCCAGACCTTCACGCAGTAGGTTGATGCCCACCACCACGTCGATGCTGCCCAAACGCAGATCCTTGATGATCTCCATGCGCTCGAAGGTATCCACCTCGTGGTGCATATACTTGACCTTGATCCCCTGCTCGGTGAGGTAATCGGTGAGATCCTCGGCCATCTTTTTGGTCAGGGTGGTCACAAGCACCCGCTCCTGCCGCTGGATGCGGGCGTTGATCTCGCCCAGCAGGTCCACCACCTGCCCTTCCACCGGGCGCACCGAGATGACCGGGTCTAAAAGACCCGTGGGACGGATGACCTGCTGCGCCACCTGTGAGCTGTTCCGGCGCTCGTACTCGCCGGGGGTGGCGGAGACAAAGATCATCTGGTTGAGCTTGGACTCCACCTCCTCAAATTTCAGGGGGCGGTTATCGAAGGCGGACGGCAGACGGAAGCCATACTCCACCAGCGTTTTTTTGCGGGCGTAGTCGCCGCCGTACATGGCGCGCACCTGCGGCAGGGTAACGTGGCTCTCGTCCACGAAGAGTAGAAAATCCTCCGGGAAATAATCCAGCAGAGTGGTGGGCATACTGCCCGGCGCGCGGCCGGACAGCACCGCCGAATAGTTTTCGATGCCCTTGCAGATGCCCACCTCGTTCAGCATCTCGATATCGTAGTTAGTGCGCTGGGCAATGCGCTGGGCTTCGATCAGCTTGCCCTCGGCGGTGAACTGTTTGACCTGCGCATCGCACTCGGCGCGGATCTTTTCCAGCGCAGCGGCCTTTTTTTCCGCGCTGACGATATAGTGGCTGGCCGGGAAGATGGCAACGTGCTTGACCACGTTCTGCTTGGAGCCGGTCAGGGGGTTGAACTCGGTAATGCGGTCGATCTCGTCCCCGAAGAACTCCACCCGGATGGCAAGCTCGCTCATATAAGCCAGATAAATGTCCACCGTGTCGCCATGTACCCGGAACTTATTGCGCACAAAATTCACGTCGTTTCGCTCGTATTGCAGGGTGACCAGCTTTTTGCACAGCTCGTCCCGCTCCATTTGCATCCCGGGGCGCAGACTGATGACCATGCTGCGGTAGTCGATGGGGTCGCCCAGCGAGTAGATGCAGGACACCGACGCGACGATGATGACGTCCCGCCGCTCCGAGAGCGCCGCCGTGGCCGAGTGGCGCAGGCGGTCGATCTCGTCGTTGATAGCGCTGTCCTTTTCAATATAGGTATCGGTGCTGGGAATGTAGGCCTCCGGCTGGTAGTAGTCGTAGTAGCTGACGAAGTACTCCACCGCATTGTTGGGGAAAAACGAGCGGAACTCGGTACACAGCTGTGCCGCCAGCGTTTTGTTGTGCGCCAGCACCAGCGTGGGGCGGTTGCACTGGGCAATGACGTTGGCCATGGTAAAGGTTTTGCCGCTGCCGGTCACGCCCAGCAGGGTCTGGCAGCGGTCACCCCGCTGCACCCCCTCCACCAGCTGCGCGATCGCCTGAGGCTGGTCACCGGTGGGGGCATAGTTCGACACCAGTTCAAATTTTTCCTCTGCCATCGTTTTCTCCCTTCCGTGCGTATAACCACAATCCGTTGTTGCTTCAAGTTGTATTATAGCACGCACAATTTATAATGTAAACAGTTTTTTGTTTTACGGCCAGAACAGCGTGCCGGTCTTGAAATCGTAGATAGGCAGGCGGTTGGCGTCCCGCATGGAAAAATACTCGGTGTCGGTCAGGATAAAGTGGTCCAACAGGTGCACATTTACCAGTCCCAGTGCCCGGGCAATGCTGCCGGTAGCGTCCATGTCCTCCAGCGAGGGCAGCGCCACCCCGTTGGGGTGGTTGTGGCAGAGCACCACGGCATCCGTACCGCCCTTGATGGCGGCAGCCACCACGTTCTTGATATCCAGACTGACCCGGTCGGAGGTGCCCTCCCGCAGCCAGACGGCGGCGCGCACCCGCTTGCGGCTGTCCAGACTGACCAGCATGGCGCGCTCGTAGTCCGACCACGCAAATTTTGCCATCAGGTAGCTGCCCATCTGCTCGGTGGTCTTGATGCAGCGAGTGGTGCTGGTGCGGCTGCGGCCATAGTACCGGCTGATCTGGGGCAGCAGATGCAGCATCCGGGCAGTAGAGGGGCCTACGCCCTCCACGGTGCATAGTTCCTCCTCACTGGCCTCCAGCACCGCCGCAAAATCCCCGAACCGATCGATCAGGTCGTGGGCGATGCCGTTGGTGTCCCTTTGGGCGTTGGTCAGGTAAAGCACATATTCCAGCGCCTCGTGCTCGGCCAGACTGTCCAGCCCGTAGCTTTGCACCCGCTCCCGCATCCGCTGGCGATGTCCCTTGTGCCGTTTATTCTCTGCCATGGCGGTACTCCTTTTTCTATGTTCTCTCCTTATAGTACCCATTTTGCGGCGCAAACACAAGCGTTCTGCAAAAATAACCCGGATTTTGCACCGGAATGCGCGTTGACTTCCCGCCCCGCCTGTATTACTATAAAAGCATGATTCTGACAAAAACGATGAGGATAGCTTTATGAAACAATTTACTGCCACCGCCAACGATGACGGCGTGCGTCTTTCGCGCTTTGTGCAGAGCGTGACCCGCGATTTTCCCACCAGCCTGCTGTACAAGAGTTTCCGCAACAAGCGGGTGAAGGTGAACGGCAAAAAGGCCGCACCGGAGTACCGTTTGCAGGCGGGGGACCTGATCGAGTTGTACATCAACGACGAGTTCTTCCCGCCGGAGGGTGCAAAGCCGGTGCAGAAGGCTGCCCCCAAAAAGCAGCCCAATCAGCCCAAAGTGACGGTCATCTACGAGGACGAGAACCTTGCAGTGCTGTACAAGCCCACCCATCTGCTGTGCCACAGCGACCGCACCGGCGACGCCAATCTTGTGGATGCCTTTACCCAGTACCTGACCCAGAAGGGCGAGTATGACCCCCACGGTGAAAACCGCTTCACGCCCGGCATCTGCAACCGGCTGGACCGCGGCACCGAAGGGCTGGTGATCGCCGCCAAGAACTACGCCGCCCTGCGGGACATGAACGAGATCATCCGCACCGACCTGCTGAAAAAGGAGTACTACACCATCACGGTGGGCATTCCGCAGTCCGGGCGGTTCACCGCATGGTGGGAGCACGACGAGAAAAACAACAAGGTCAGCATCCACGCCCATCAATCGCAGGACGAGCGCCGCAAGCAGATCATTACGGACGTGGACGTGCTGCGCACCGCAGGCCCCTTTGCCCTGTGCAAGATTGGCCTTGTCACCGGGCGCACCCACCAGATCCGTGCCCATCTGGCCTATCTGGGCAAGCCGGTGCTGGGCGATATCAAATACGGCAACCGCAAGATGAACGAGCGCACCGGCACCAAGACACAGGCGCTGTGCGCGGTACGCATCAGCTTTCTGGATGTGCCGGAGGAAAACACCCTGCACTACCTTTCCGGCAAGGTCATCAAGCTGAAAGACCCCCAGATCTTACAGCAGTTTGACGCGCTGGATAAAAGCAAAAACGCATAACAATAAGACCGCTGTTTGCAACAACTGCAAGCAGCGGCCTGTTTTTTGCGCTATTTTCTTTTTTGCCCCGTTCACGCCCGGCCGGGCAGCCAGACCGTTGTTTTTGCTCCGCAGGGGGTGTTCTGCCCGAACACTGCCGTGCCGCCATGGGCGGCAGCGATCTGCTGCACTACATACAGGCCAAGGATATGAGGCGCATTTTCGGCAGGCTCCGCAGCGTTCAGTGCCACCAGAACGGCAGCCGGATAGCCAATACCGTCATCTGCCACGGTCAGGCAGAAGCGCTCTCCTACCTGCCGGGTATGCACGGTAATGTTCACCGGCTTTGGGTTATGCCGGACGCTGTTGTTCATCAGGTTTTCCAGCAGCCGTGCCAGCAGCGCCTCATCCACCGAAAGCACTGTCTGCTCTGCTGGTTCTTCCTGTTCCAGTGTGATCTCGCAGCGCTCTGCCAGTGGGCTTTCGCAAAACTGCGCCACCAGCTGCCGGAACAGCGGCCCTGCCCGGAGGTCTTTCCGGCGCAGGGGTTGGGCACCGTATTCCAGCTTACTGGTCAGGTTCAGGTCATCAATGAGGGTGCGCAGTTTTTCGCACTGGGTGCGGATGCCGGTCGCTTTCTGCCGGGAGCTGTCCGGCAAAAGTGCATCCTGTTCCAGCTGCTCCGCCCAGCCTAAGATCAGCGCCAGCGGGGTGCGCACGTCATGGCTGACCCCTGCGATCCACTGGGTGCGGGCGTTGTCCCGCCGGGAAAGCATCTCATTTTTGGCTTGCAGCTGCGCCCCGGTCTGGTTCAGCTTTTCTGCCAGTTCCCCGGCAAAACCGTCGGTAGGCAGCCGAACGGTCTGCCCCTGCGACAATGCTTCCAGACCGTTTGCCACGGTCTCCAGCCGCTTTGCCCCCCGCCAGCTCAACCAGAAGCAGAGAACCAGACCCAGCAGCAGCATTCCCAGCACTGCTGCCGGGAGCACCCGCACCATGCTCAGGGCAAAGTCCGGTGAGCTGTAAATGCTGTACTTCCACAGGCTCCCCTTTGGCAGCCCGATGACGAACAGTCCGTAGGGTTCTGTCCAGCAGAACACCGGGTAATCCGCCAGATACCAGCGGGCAAATTTGGCGATATCGCCGGGAGTGTAGGCATGGTTCAGATCCTGCGGCAGGCCGTAGCTCCAGCGGATGTTTCCCACATCGTCCAGCACCATCGCCCACTCGTAGCCGTTCATCCATTCCTGCGGGGTGCGTTCTGCCCCAAAGGCAAGCCCTTCGGCGGTCTCCACCATAGAATCCGCGATCTCGCTGGATGAATACTCCCGCTGCGGCAAGCGGCAGCCCTCCTGCCAGCCCAGCCAGCCCAGCACTGCAACACCGGAAAACAGCAACAGCAGAACGATGCCCACCGCCGCCAGCACATACCGCCGGATCAGGCGCACAAAGGTTTTCATGCTCCTTCCTCCTTTGTCAGCTTATAGCCAATGCCCCGCACCGTCCGCAGAAACTGCGGCGCACCGGGTTCGGCTTCCAGCTTCTCCCGCAGATGCCGGATATGTACACCCAGACTGTTCTCGTAGCCATAGTAATCTGCGCCCCAGACCGCCGCACAAAGGGCATCGTAGGTAACGATGTGTCCCCGGTTCTCTGCCAATTTCCGCAGCAGCGCCAGCTCGGTAGCGGTCAGCGCCAGTGTTTTGCCCTCTGGCAGGGTAACAATGGCATCATTCAAGTCTACGCACCGCTCCCCCAGCTGCAAAGGTGCCGGTTTTGTACGGGACAGCTCTGCCCGGTACGCCCGCTGCAAAATATGCTGCACCCGCAGCAGCAGTTCCTGCATCAGAAAGGGCTTGGTCAGGTAGTCATCCGCGCCAAGACCCAGCCCGAACAGTCGGTCGGCATCCGCATCCCGTGCAGAGAGGAACAATGCCGGGACATCCGCTTTTGCCCGCAGCGCCCGGAACAGCGAAAATCCATCCCCATCCGGCAGGTTGATATCCAGGATCATCAGCTCCGGCTGCTCTGCCGCAAAACAGGTGCGGGCAGCGGCGCAGCTTTGGGCAGTTCTAATATGGCCATATCCTGCGCCCCGCAGCTGCTCACATAGCAGTGCCAGCAGCTCGGCGTTGTCATCCACGATGAGAAGCTTTGCATCATAAACGGTATCCATAAGGGCAGTTCTCCTTTCCCGCCTTTACTATACCACACTTTTTGCGCCGCAGCGGAAAACACCTGCAAATTTAAGGGTAAATTAAGCTGCGCTTCCGGTCAGTTTAAGGCAGCGGGTGTATTCTGGCATCGTTCCGAAAACCATGAATGCGAAAGGAGACCATTTATGAAACCTGTGATTGAGACCCATGCCCTTTGCAAAAGCTACCATGGCCGTCCGGTGGTGGATCATTTGAACCTGACTGTCCCGGAGGGCTGTGTTTACGGCTTTTTAGGCCCCAATGGTGCGGGCAAATCCACCACCATGAAGATGCTGCTGGGGCTTGTACACCCCACCGGCGGCAGTGTGGAACTGCTGGGGCACACCCTGAACGAAGCAAACCGCATTGCCCTGCTGCGGCAGACCGGCAGTCTGATCGAATCCCCCTCCGGTTACCTGCACCTGACCGCCCGGGAAAACCTTTCCATCGTGGCCGACCTGAAGGACGTGGACCGGAAGGACATCAGCCGGGTGCTGGAGATCGTGCACCTGACCAAAGACGCTGACCGGAAGGTGGGGCAGTATTCCCTTGGCATGAAGCAGCGGCTGGGCATTGCCATGGCGCTGCTGGGCAGCCCCAAACTGCTGATTTTAGATGAACCCACCAACGGTCTGGACCCGGCAGGCATTCAAGAAATGCGCAGTCTGATCGCTTCCATGCCCCAGACCACCGGAGCCACCGTGCTGATCTCCAGCCACCTGCTGGGCGAGATCGAGCAGATGGTGGATCAGGTGGGCATCCTGAACCACGGCAAACTGCTGTTCGAGGGCTCCTTGCAGCAGCTGCAAAAGCACAGCCGGGGCGGCATTCTGCTGCGGGTGCTGGATGCACCCAAAGCCGCAGCCGTCCTGCAGCAGCAGGGAGTAAAAACCACTGCACCGGCAGACCAGCCGGACACCCTGCAGCTGCCCCCGCTGCCGGACGAAGCGTTGGCGGCGCTGGTCTGTACCCTTGCCGAAAGCGGCGTGGGTGTGGTTGGCCTGACGGCCCAGACAAAGAGCCTTGAGGACATCTTCCTCAGCCTGACCCAGACCAGCGGGGAGGTGGCGTAAGATGGCAGCTTTCCGTGCAGAACTGCAAAAAGCTCACCGTAGGCATGACCTTGCTCTCTGCCTGCTCATCCCCGGCATTGTCGTGCTGTGGGTAGGCGACCTTGCCCCGGCAGACCCGGAGGAGCTTGCCAACGGTTACAGCGCCCTGCTTTACAGCCTGCCCGTCATTGAAGCCATTCTGATGCCGGTGATGATGGCAGTGCTGGCCTCCCGGTTGTGGGATATGGAGATCAAAGGCAACACCGCCAAGCTGCTCTACACCCTGCAGAGCCGTCGCAGCCTGTTTGCAGGCAAGGCGGTCTTTGGGGTGCTGGAAGTTCTTCTGGTCACGGTGCTGGAGCTGGCCTGCGTTCCGGTGCTGGGGCGCGTTCATGGTTATACCGAAGCCTTTCCCACTGGGCAGCTGGTTTATCTGTTCGTCTGCACGCTGGCGGTGGACGCAATGCTCTTCTTTGGAGAATTTCTGCTGATGCTGTGGGTGGGCAATCCCCTGCCGGCGCTCTGCGTGGGCATTGTAGGGGCGCTGGTGGGGCTGTTCTCTGCCTTTATGCCGCCGCTTGCCAGTTATTTTGTGCCCTTTGGGTACTACATCCCTCTGAGCGCCTACGAAGTGGCGAACTGGGACATGGCCACCCACACCGTCACCTACGGCACCCGCCCCTTCAACTGGGGGCTGCTGGCCTTTACCCTTGCGCTGGGCGCAGTGCTGTTTGCCCTTGCGTGGCGCAAGGTACAGGACGAGGAGGTATAAAACCATGCTGAAACGCTGTATTCTTGCGGAGAACCGCAAACTCCACGCATCCCCCATCTGGGCAATGTTCTTTGTGCTGCCCATTCTTTCGGCCACCTATGGCACCTTCAATTATCTGCAAAATCTTGAGATCCTCACCGACGGCTGGTATAGCCTGTGGACCCAGCACACCCTGTTTTATTCCATGCTTTTCTTCCCTGCCATGGTAGCCACCTATGCTGCCTACTTGTGGCGGCTGGAACATCTGGGGCACAACTGGAACCTGATCATGGCAAGCCCCGTACCACCGCTGGACCTGTTTGCCGCAAAGTTTGCGGTGGTGACAAAGCTGGCGCTGCTGACCCACGGCTTTGTATTTGCGCTGTTCGTGTTCTGCGGCAAGGTATTTGCCCATCTGCCCGGGCTGCCGCCGGTCACCCTACCGCTGTTTTTACTGCGGGGACTGCTGGGTGCGTTGGCTGTTATTGCCGCACAGCTGGTGCTGGCCATGGTCATCCGCAGCTTTGCCGTACCCATTTTTCTGGGGCTGCTGGGCGGCATTACCGGCATCTTTATCAGCTCCAAGGGTCATGGGCTGTTGTGGCCCTATTCCCTGATGCAACTCGGAATGAACTCCAACAGAAGTGCGGATGCTCTGGCTGGCAGCTACGGGCTGTTTGCCTTCAGCTGCATCTTCTGGCTGGGGACGATGTTCCTTCTGGCATGGCTGCTTTTACGCCGGGAGGATGTGCGGGCGTAAGGCGCGGCAACACGCAAGATGGTTTCTCAAAAAACGTTCTTGTGACATAATTTTCGCATCGCTAGCAGACAGAAAAAACCTCCCCATGCAGTTTTCCTGCACGGGGAGGTTTTGTTATATGGGAATAGGGATGCTGCCTCAGCGCTTATACTTTGCGGCGGTCTGCAAACGCTGCATGGCACGGTCCAGCGCGATCTTGCTCTGGTAATATTCGTGCATGCTCTGCTTATGCTGCAAGCGTTCCTCGGCGCGGATGCGGGCAGCTTCGGCACGGTTCTTGTCGATGTCCTCCGGGTTCTCGGCGCTGTCCACCAGCACCATCACATAGGCGGGGGTCACCTCAGCAATGCCGTCGCCCACCAGCACATCCCGGGCTTTGCCGTCCACTACAAAGTGGAGGATGCCCATATGCAGCGCTACCAGAACCGGGTTATGCCCGGCCTGTACGCCGTAGATGCCATCGCTGATGGGCAGGGTCAGATCCTCGCAGTCACCCTGATAGAACTCGCCGCTGGACGCTGTGATGCTCAGCATGAACTTGTTCATCAGACGGCACCGCCCTTTTCCTCAGCCAGCTTCTTTTCTGCCTTTTCGCGTGCTTCCTCCAGCGTACCTACGTTGAAGAATGCCCACTCCGGCAGGTCATCCGCCTTGCCGTCCACAATGGCGGCAAAGCTGCGCACGGTGTCCTTCAGGGGCACATACTTGCCCTTGAGGCCGGTAAAGTTTTCGGCCACGGCAAAGGGCTGGGACAGGAATTTCTGCAGCTTGCGGGCGCGCATGACGGTCAGCTTGTCGTTCTCGTCCAGCTCGTCCATGCCCAGAATGGCAATGATGTCCTGCAATTCCTGATAGCGCTGCAGAATGGACTGCACCTTGCGGGCTACGCGGTAATGCTCCTCGCCCACGATGTCCGCTTCCAGAATGCGGGAGGTGGAGGCCAGCGGGTCCACAGCCGGGTAGATGCCCTGCTCCACGATCTTACGGGACAGCACGGTGGTGGCGTCCAGATGGGCAAAAGTGGTGGCGGGGGCGGGGTCGGTCAGGTCGTCGGCAGGCACATAGACGGCCTGCACCGAGGTGATGGAACCGTCCTTGGTGGAGGTGATGCGCTCCTGCAGAGCGCCCAGCTCGTTGGCCAGCGTGGGCTGGTAGCCCACGGCAGAGGGCATACGGCCCATCAGAGCGGAGACCTCACTGCCAGCCTGCACGAAACGGAAGATGTTGTCAATGAACAGCAGCACGTCCTTGTGGGTCTCCTCACGGAAGTACTCTGCCATGGTCA
>ERZ779852.2940-NODE-2940-length-13081-cov-4.154307_pt1 | contig 13081 bp, 10 predicted proteins | sample MGYA00511559_ERZ779852 | MGnify/ENA primary metagenome ERZ779852 (study PRJEB29588, sample SAMEA2157977) | human gut metagenome | biome: human gut; feature: human-associated habitat; material: faeces | place: Denmark | collected 2008/2010 ...
GGAAGCGTCAGCCTCCGCCGATGGAATATCGTGTTACCGGTCGATCTTGCGCAGCGCTGCGGTGAATTCTCCGGGCAGCGGGCAGGAGAGCGAAACAAGCTCTTTTGTCCGCGGGTGAATGAATTGAAGCCCCACCGCGTGCAGGCACTGCCCCGTAAGGCCGGGGACGGGCTTTTTATTGCCGTAGACGGTGTCGCCGAGGATCGGGTGCCCGATGTGCGCGAGGTGGACGCGGATCTGATGCGTGCGGCCCGTGTCGAGCACGAGGTGGACGAGCGAGAGCTGCCCGTCTGTCTGCACGGTGTCGTAATGCGTGCGGGCGGCCTGTCCGTCGAGCGCGACTTTGCGCAGGATGATGCTTGGCAGCGCGCGGGCAATCGGCGCGTCGATGAGCCCCTCAGGCGGTGTGAGCTCGCCCTCGATCAATGCGAGGTACTCGCGGTGGAAGAGCTTGCCTTCGCCGCGGCGCGGCGTCAGCTTGTACTGGACCTGCGGGACCTTGGCGATGAGGACGAGGCCGGATGTGTTGCGGTCGAGCCGGTGCACGGGATGGTAGGCGTGGTGCTCGCCGTGCGCTCTGTACCAATATAATACAGCGTTGCCGAGCGTGCCGTGCGCCTCTTTTGTCGTCGGGTGAACGAGCTGCCCGGCCGGCTTGTTGACGACCATCAGGTAGTCGTCCTCGTAGCGGATGTCGAGCGGCAGGTCTTCTGGCTCGATGTCCGACGGCCGCACGATGTCAAACGTTATGATATCGCCCGACCTGACTTCGGTGCGGGCGGCATTGCAGAGGATGCCATTCACACGGAAGGTGCCGGAGTGCTTGATGCGCTTCCACTGGGTGGAGGATATGCCTTCTTTCTGCGTCAGAAAAGCCTTGACGGGCATTCTCGTCAAGGCTTCTGGCAGTTCGACGCGGATTTGCGTCATTCTTTTGTCGTGTCCTTCGAAGAGGCCTGGCCGGTGAGCGGCGCCTTGTCGCCGCGCGCGATGGCGATGAGCCGGAAGGCGAGGGAGAGGATGATGGCGACGACCGTGGCGAGCGACATGCCCTTGAAGCTCACGGTGCCGATCGTCAGGCTGGCCGTCGAGACGCCGATGCCCATGACGATGGACGTCAAGAGAAGGTTCATCGGGTTGTTGTAGTCGACCTTGGCCTCGACGAGGATGCGGATGCCCGAGGCGGCGATGACGCCGAAGAGCAGCATGGAGACGCCGCCCATGACAGGCGTCGGGATGCTCTGGATGAGCGCAGCGAGCTTGCCGAGGCACGAGAGCAGGATGGCGAAGACGGCCGCGCCGCCGATGACCCAGGTCGAGAAGACCTTTGTGATGGCGAGGACGCCGATGTTCTCGCCGTATGTCGTGTTCGGCGTCGAGCCGAAGAAGCCCGAGATGATGGTCGAGAGGCCGTTGCCGAAGATGGAGCGGTCGAGACCGGGATCCTTCGTGAGGTCGTGGCCGACGATGTTGCCCGTGACGATCAGGTGGCCGATGTGCTCGACAATGACGACGAGCGAGGCGGGCAGGATGATGAGGATGGCGCCAAGGTCGAACTTCGGCGTGTAGAACGTCGGCAGGGCGAACCAAGGCGCGCTCTCGACAAGCGTCCAGTCGACGATGCCGCAGATGGCCGCGATGATGTAGCCGCTGACGACGCCGATGAGGATCGGGATGATGGAGAGGAAGCCCTTGAAGGCGACGGAGGCGAAGATGGTGATGGCCAGCGTCGCGAGCGAGACGAACATCGCCGTGCTGTCCGCCTTGTCGCCCGTGAGGCCGGCCATGCCCGCGGCTGTCGGCATGAGCTCGAGGCCGATGACGGCGACGATGGCACCCATCGAGGCGGGCGGGAAGATTACATCGATCCAGCCCGTGCCGACGGCGCGCACGAGCAGGCCGACGAGGCAGAAGACGATGCCGACGCAGATGAAGCCGCCGAGGGCTGCCTCATAGCTGTACTGCGCGAGCACGAGGAAGACAGGCGAGAGGAAGGCAAAGCTCGAGCCGAGGTAGGCCGGGATCTTCCCCTTGCAGAGCACGAGGTAGAGGATCGTGCCGATGCCGTTGAACAGGAGGACCGTGGCCGGGTTGATCTTGAAGAGGATCGGTACGAGCACGGTGGAGCCGAACATCGCGAAGAGATGCTGCAGCGAGAGTGGGATCGTCTCGAGAAGCGGCAGCTTCTCTTCGACACCAATGGGACGTTTTTGCAAGATGAGACACTCCTTTCGATTACTATGACTGCTCTTGCGCGTCTAGTCTTATGGATCAATTCATTCCGTATCCAATTTATCATAGGATGGGACAGCTGTCCACTTTTCTTGTTTTCCCTTGAAAAAGCGGAAAATCTTATCATTTACAGGATAATATCTTCTGTTTTTTGCTGAGAATGTAACATGATGACTTTCATATGTGCTTCCCTAGAAAACATTTTTACGCAAAAATCGTGAAAGACGGTAGACAGGCCGCTGAAATTCTTGTATAATATGTCTCGATTAAACACTTTAACAAACAAAACGCCTGCGCTGTCCGTTTATGGCGGATGTGCCGGCAGATGTTTAGGGGGAGAAACATGGCGCTTATTGTAAAGAAATTCGGTGGCAGCTCGGTCGCTACCACAGAGAAAATCATGAATGTAGCGAAGAGAGTGCTCAGCGAGAAGCAGCCGGGCGACCAGATTGTCATGGTCGTATCTGCGATGGGCGACACGACGGATGATCTCATCACCCTGGCCAATGGCATCACGAAGGACCCGTACCAGTACGCGCGAGAGATGGACATGCTGCTGACGACGGGTGAGCAGGTTTCCATCGCGTTGCTCGCGATGGCCTTCAAGTCGCTCGGCCAGCCGGCCATTTCCCTGACGGGGCCGATGGCGGGCATGCGCACGGACTCCGTGCACACGAAGGGCCGCATCAAGGACATCCAGCCGAAGCGCGTCCATGAGGAACTCGACAAGGGCAACATCGTCGTCGTCGCTGGTTTCCAGGGCTCGGACGAGATCGGCGATCTCGTGACGCTCGGCCGCGGTGGCTCGGACACGTCGGCTGTCGCACTGGCCGGTGCACTCAAGGCCGACAGCTGCGAGATCTACACGGACGTCGACGGCGTCTACTCGGCTGACCCGCGCATCGTCAAGAATGCGCGCAAGATGAAGGAGATCACGTATTACGAGATGCTCGAGATGGCGCGCCTCGGCGCCGGCGTCATGCAGCCGCGTTCCGTCGAGATGGGCAAGTATTTCAACATCCCGATTCACGTTCGTTCGACGTTCACGAACAAACCGGGCACGATCATTAGGGAGGATTATACAATGGAAGATAAGGATTTTGTGATCCGCGGTGTCGCACACGATGAGAAGGTAGCAAAGATTGCCGTCCTGGGCATCCCGAACACGCCGGGCATCGCCCATGAGATTTTCTCGGCTCTCGCTGAGGCCAACATCGATGTCGACATGATCGTGCAGAGCATCCGCAACATCGAGAAGAATGTCACGGACATGGTCTTCACGGTGGCGACGGATGACCTCGCGCAGGCCAAGAAGGTCGTCGACAAGGTTGCCGATAAGCTCAACGCCATCGCCGTCCTCATCGAGGAGGATGTCGCGAAAGTCTCGATTGTCGGCGCCGGCATGCTCGGCAACCCGGGCATCGCAGCGCGCATGTTCGGCGCTCTGTCGAAGGCCCAGATCAACATCGATATCATCAGCACGTCGGAGATCAGCATTTCCTGCCTCGTTAAGGGCTCGCAGCTCAAGGATGCAGTCAATGCAATCCACGACGAGTTCTTCCCGGCTAAGGCATAAGCATGAGGGAGCCGCTCTTTCGGGGGTGGCTCTTTCTTGTTGACCGCGCGCTGAGATCTTCCGATGCGCGGGGGAATCGAGATGCTGAGAAATATTGTATACGTTTTTTCGGTATATGGACATATGGGTGGAAAACGTTTATGATATACTCATTATATGGATATTGGTTTGTATGGAAGGAAGTTATTTTATGACGACGAGTATGGCGGCTTCGCATGCAGCGAGCAAGAGATTGAAGGATGCGATTTTTGGTGCGAGCGCAGCATGCCGCGAGGCAGCAGAGAAGTATGGCGCCGACAAGGTCACGAATGCGACGATGGGCGTCATGATGGACGAGGACGGCAAGTTCGCGAGCATCCCGACGATGGAGCGCGTCTTCCGCTCGCTGTCCATCGAGGATTACGCGCGCTATGCGCCAATCCCGGGGCTTCCTGAGTACCTCGACGCTGTCATTGACCTGACGTTTGCCGACCAGAAGCCGGAGGGCTACTTCGGTGCCATCGCGACGGCGGGTGGCACGGGTGCCATCCATCACGCTGTGGCCAACTATGCGGAGCGTGGCGATGAGGTCCTGACGGCCGACTGGTTCTGGGGCACCTACAACGTCATCTGCAACGAGTGCGGCTCGCATCTGACGAACTACAAGCTCTTCGATGCGGACAACAATTTCAACATCGAGGACTTCACGGCGAAGGTCGACGCGATCATGGCGAAGCAGGACAGCCTGCTGACGATCATCAACACGCCGGCCCATAACCCGACGGGCTTCAGCCTGACGGAGGAGGACTGGGACAATGTCCTCGACCTCACGAAGAAGTATGCAGCTAAGGGCAAGAAGATGAGCATCCTCGTCGACATCGCCTACATCGATTTCGCCGGCGAGAAGAACGAGACGCGCCGCTTCATGAAGAAGTTCGGCAATCTGCCGAGCAACATTCTCGTCATGTTCGCCTTCTCGATGTCGAAGGGCTACACGGCTTACGGCCAGCGCACGGGTGCACTCGTCGCCGTCTCCTCGAGCCAGGAAGTCATCACGGAGTTCAAGGAAGTCAACAAGTACACGAGCCGCGCGACGTGGTCGAACATCAACCGTGGCGCGATGACGCTGCTCGCCCGCATCCAGCAGGACAAGAGCGCGCTCGCACAGTTCGAGAAAGAGCGCGATGATTACTACAAGATGATCCAGCATCGCGGCAACCTCTTCATGGAAGAGGCGAAGGCATGCGGCCTCAATGCCCTGCCGTACAAGGGCGGCTTCTTCCTCGCCGTGCCGGCGAAGGACCCGCAGGCCGTCTGCGACAAGCTGCACGATGACCTGATCTTCGCAGTACCGCTGAAGCTCGGCGTCCGCATCGCCGCCTGCTCCGTCTCGGCCGAGAAGATGAAGGGCATCGCTCCGAAGGTCCTCAAGGCTCTGCAGGCCGTCGAAGGCTGATTTTCCCGATACGACCGAAAGGCCCGCATCCGCTTTTTGCGGCGGATGTCGGGCCTTTTTTCGCGCGCTTTTTTGTGTGCGCTGAAATTTTTTTATTGATGTGTGCCGTGATTGATGTTATAGTTTAATTGTTAAGGTTTGTTAACACTGCACTACAATGCAATAGGTTCGTTTTCGTTCATGATCTAGGAGGACGCAGAAGAAGATGTTTAAGTTCAAGCAGAAGGACAGCGAGTTCTTTGACTTGTTCGTAGAAAGCGCCCAGTATTTCTACCAGGGTGCACTCATGATGGACGAAGTCATGCTGGATTACAGCAAGGCCGCTGACAAGGTGAAGGAAGTTGTTGACCTCGAGCACGCAGCCGATGCCGTAAACGATAAGATCATCGATAAGCTGAATCTGACCTTCATCACGCCGATTGACCGCGAGGATATCTACGCGCTGGCCAATGGCCTCGATGATGGTGTGGACAATCTGCAGGGGACCTTGCAGCGCATCGTGATGTACCGGACGGGCAAGGCGATGAGCGGCGCGGTCACGCTGACGAAGCTGCTTATCGAGAGCACCGAGGAGATTATCCGTGCGTTCTCGCTCTTGAAGAACATCCGCAAGAATCAGGCGCAGATCCTCGAGGCAACCCACAAGATTGGCCGCCTCGAGAGCGAGGGTGACCGCGTCTATCGCCATGAAGTCGCCTACCTCTTCGACAAAGAGAAAGATCCGATCGAGCTCATCAAGTGGAAGGACATCCTCGAGAACCTCGAGAACACGCTCGACCACTGCGAGAAGATTGCAGATATGCTCCGAGGAGTGGTAATGAAGTATGCCTGAACTCCAGCTCTTGATCTTTACAGTCATCGGGCTCGCACTGCTGTTTGACTTCATCAATGGCTTCCACGATACAGCCAATGCCATTGCAACGTCCGTCTCCACGCGAGCTCTCCATCCGAGCCACGCCATCATCATGGCGGCGTTCCTCAACTTTCTCGGTGCCATGTACAGCACGGGCGTCGCGAAGACCATCGGCGCGGACATCGTCAAGTCGGCCCAGCATGTCGACGAACACGTGATCATCGCGGCGCTCATCGGCGCGGTCGTCTGGAACCTCATTACCTGGTGGTTCGCTGTGCCGTCGAGCTCGTCGCATGCGCTCGTCGGCGGTGTCATCGGTGCGGTGCTCGTCTCCGTCGGCTCGGACGGCCTGAACTTCTACGGCATCGGCAAGATTGTGCTCTCGCTGATCGCCTCGCCAATCATCGCCATCGTGACGGGCTGTCTCGTCATGACCGTGCTCTTTCGCATCTTCGGGCGCTTCAGCCCGTCGGCCATCAACGGCAAATTCAAGAAGATGCAGATCCTCTCGGCTGCGATGATGGCCTTCTCGCACGGCTCGAACGATGCGCAGAAGTCGATGGGTATCATCACGCTGGCCCTGCTCTCGGGCGGCTACATCGACGTCTTCGAGGTCCCGACGTACGTCAAGGTCCTCGCGGCGACGGCGATGGCCTGCGGCACGGCCGTCGGCGGCTGGCGCATCATCAAGACGATCGGCGGCAAGATTTTCAAGCTCGAGCCGATTTCGGGCTTCGCTGCTGACCTCAACTCATCGATGGTCATCTTCTCGGCAACGCTCTTGCACCTGCCTGTCTCGACGACGCACGTCGTCTCGGGCTCCATCATGGGCGTCGGCACGGCCAAGCGCGTCAATGCCGTCCGCTGGGGCGTCGCACAGCAGATGGTCACGGCCTGGGTGCTGACGATCCCGTGCACGGCCGTGATGGGCGCCGTTGCCTACCAGTTCGTACTTTGGATCTTCAAATGAGAAATATGAAACCACGTTCCCGATGTTTGGACTGACATTTGAACCGGAACATGTGCTACAATAAGAGTAACACATGTTCCGGTTTTTGTTTCAGAAAGGGTTCAAGAAGGGGGCATTGACATGTTTGTCACGATACGGAAAGAGAGGAATATCCTGCCGGAAGTCATGCCGCGCGACCTCGCAGCGGATTACCAGCAGGAATACGCGAGCCGCATTGTTGCCGTCAAGCTCGACAACACGCTGCACGACCTGCAGACGCCGGTGGGCAAGTCGCGTTCTGTCGAATTTGTCGAGCTCGAGAGCGAAGAGGGCTGGATTATCTACCGGCGTACGGTCGAGTTCCTGTTGATCATGGCCGTGTATGAGCTCTATCCAGAGGCGGAAGTCGCGGCGATGTTCCGCGCCAACAACGGCCTTTACTGCGAGATCAGCGTGCCGGGGAAGCCGCTGACGCCGGAGATGGTCACGGCAATCGAGCGAGAGATGCGCGTCATCGTTCAGGAAAACCGCCCCATCGTCAAGGAGGTCTTCAGCCGCGACGAAGCGGTCAAGCTCTTCAAGGAGACGAAGCAGGTCGAGAAGGCCAATCTCATCGCTTCGCTCAAGCTGCCGAACGTCAGCATCTACCGCTGCGGCGGATACTGCGACTACCTCTACGGCGCGATGATCGGCTCGACGGGCCATCTCGGCAAGTTTGCGCTTGACATTTTTGAGTCCGGCGTCCTCCTGCGCACGCCAGACCTCAAGAGCCGCGGCAGCGTGCCGAAAACAATGCCGCAGCCAAAGCTCTCGGAGGTCTTGACCGAGGCGAAGAACTGGGCCGACATCCTGCGCTGCCGCTATGTCACAGACCTCAACCGGGCCATCCGCACGGGCCGCATCAGCGAGGTCATCCGCGTCTCGGAGGCCCTGCAGGAGAAGCACATCGCCGAGATTGCCGACTACATCGCCAAGCACTGCCGGAAGCTGCGCCTGATCCTCATCGCGGGGCCTTCCTCGTCGGGCAAGACGTCCTTCGCGCAGCGTCTGCGCGTGCAGATGCAGGTCATGGGGTTGCGGCCCGTATCCATCTCGCTCGACAATTACTTTGTCAACCGCGAGGAGACGCCGAAGACACCGGCAGGGGCCTACGATTACGAGTGCCTGGAGGCGCTCGACGTCGGCCTCTTCAACAAGGACATGCTCGCACTGCTCAAGGGGGAGAGCGTTGTGCTGCCGCGCTATAACTTCAAGACGGGTGAACGCGAGTGGGAGGGGCAGGAGCCGCTGACACTCGAGAAGAGCCAGCCCATCATCGTCGAGGGCATTCACGGCCTTAACGAGAAGCTCACGGCGGCCATCCCGCGTGACTACAAGTTCAAGATCTACGTCAGCGCGCTGACGCAGCTCAACATCGATGCCCATAACCGCATTCCGACGACAGATGCGCGCCTCATCCGCCGCCTCGTGCGCGACTACCAGTTCCGCGGCGCGAGCGCGCTGAAGACCCTCAAGCAGTGGCCGGATGTGCGCCAGGGTGAGGAGAAGTACATCTTCCCGTATCAGGAAGAGGCGGACGTCATGTTCAACTCCGCGATGATCTATGAGCTTGCAGCGCTGCGCCGCTACGCCGTGCCGATGCTCGAGGCCGTGACGCCGGATGTGCCGGAGTACACGAAGGCAAGGCGCCTGCTCGACTTCTGCCAGTACTTCCTCGATTTGCCCGATGAGGACGATGTGCCGAATAACTCCATCTTGCGCGAGTTCATCGGCAAGTCTGTGTTCTTTAAGGGAGAAGATCAGGTGTGAATGACAAGAAAGCTGCCCATTGTTCTGGGCAGCTTTTTGTTATCTGATATTTGATGTTGGGGGATGGGATTATTTGATCTTGTCTACGCCCCAGGCGTGGATGCCGTGCTCGTCGCCGAGGATGGCGGGGTCGAAGGCCGGTTCCTCGTGGCCCTCTTTCTTCTGCTTGACATAGTCGAACAGGGCGATGCGCGCGTACTTGGAGAGGCGGATGACGGCGTAGAGGTTGGTCAGGCACAGGAAGCCCATGAAGAGGTCGGCGAGGTTCCAGACGAGGGAGAGCTCAGCCAGGCAGCCGAAGAAGACCATGATCACGACACCTGCGCGGAAGACGAGCAGGTATTTCCTGGTATTGCCTTCAAAGAAGGCGATGTTGATTTCTCCGTAGTAGTAGTTGCCGACGATGGAACTGAAGGCAAACAGCAAAATGAGGATGGAGACAGCTGCCGGTGCCAGCGGCCCGAAGATGCTCGCGAGCGATGCCTGGGCGAGGGCGATGCCGGTGAGCTCGCCGCCGATCGTGTACTGGCCCGTCAAGAGGACGATGAAGGCTGTGGCAGAGCAGACAATCCAGGTGTCAACGTAGACGCCGAAGGCCTGGACGAGGCCCTGCTTGATCGGGTGGGTGACATCGGCCGTCGCTGCGGCATTCGGCACGGAGCCTTCACCGGCCTCGTTGGAGAACAGGCCGCGCTTGATGCCGGTGATGACAGCTGTGCCGAGTCCGCCGCCGACAGCCGCCTGCGGCGAGAAGGCATCGTGGAGGATCAGGGCGAACATCGCCGGGACCTGGTCGATATGGAGGATGATGATGGCGAAGGCCGTCAAGAGGTAGATGCCGGCCATGATGGGCACGAGGAATTCTGTGAACTTCGCGATGCGCGACATGCCGCCGAAGATGACGAGCGCCGTCAGCACGCAGAGGAAGGCAGCGGAATAGATTGGGGCAATGCCGAAGGCCGTCTGGGCGGACAGCGCAATCGTGTTGGCCTGTACGGATACGTAGATGAGACCGAACGTCACCGAGATCAGGAAGGCGAAGAGCTTGGCTACGCCGGGCTGGCGCAGCGCATTCTTGATGTAGTAGGCCGGGCCGCCGTGGAACTTGCCGTTGCCGCGCGGCAGCTTGTAGATCTGGGCGAGTGTGCTCTCGACAAAGCCCGTCGCGCAGCCGAGGAAGGCGATGGCCCACATCCAGAAGACGGCGCCGGGGCCGCCCGTGACGATGGCAATCGCGACGCCTGCGATGTTGCCGACGCCGACGCGCGAAGCCGTGCTGACGCAGAAGGCCTGGAAGGAGCTTATCGCATCGCCTTCCGTCTTGTGGCCGATGCCCTCCGTCAGCAGCCGGATCATCTCTGGCAGCATGCGCAGCTGTACGAACCGCGTGGAGAGCGTGAACCAGATGCCGCAGCCGACGAGCACGACGATGAGCACGTAGGACCACAGCACGTTGTTGATGGCGGAGACCACCGCATTCAATGCATCCATAAATCATACCTCACTTTTCTTGATGGATAGATAAATAAAATAAATCCTAATCCATATCATAAATATATACTTATTATAAAGAAATTTTCTATGAGAGTCAAGAAAGAACGAGAATCAGCAAGAAAAAGAGCGAAAGTGTAACAGAAGTCACGGCGGGGGAAACATGTTGCAGGTAGAATATCAAGCATAGCATTCATTCCCCCTTTTTTTACATGGATGAAACCTTGACATAACAGATCTTAACAAACGATTGCCGGGCCATTGTATATGGTATATGCGCCGTTGCATGACTGAGATACAGGAGGACTTTTTATGAGCATGTTTTTAGCCCCCATCCACTTTATGGTATACGGGAAGAATCAGCTGCAGGAGCAGCTCATCGCAGAGATCGCCAAGCGCGCTGCTGCGGAGGGCTGGGCCGAGGCGAGTGCGCTTGATGCGTACTGCAGCCGCGAGGACCGCCCGCTCGATGCGATCATCGACGTCTCGAATATCCACGGCTGGCTCTCAAAGAGCATCGCGGATGTCGAGCATCGCCTGGCGGCACTCGTCACGGAGCTCTTGTTCGGCCATCCGGAGCGTCTCGCTGTGCTCGAGGAGCTGGCGTACGAAGTGGGCAGGGAGCAGGCTGCGCCGGCCGATGCTGGGGCGGGCGAGCTCTTCCAGTATTTGACGACACACCTCGTCGACGGCATGCCGTGTGATGGCGTCAACATGATGCGCGACCAGACGGCCGAGACGTTCCGCTGGGATAAGACGGCGGATGTGCACAGCCACTACTGGACGGAAGTCGAAGGCAGCCCCGCCGTCTACCAGGCATTGCGCAGCAGATTCGTCGCGGGCATACTTTCTTCGACCGATTACGAAGTCAGCACGGCCGATGGGATAAGCTTCGTCCTGCAGAAGGCTTGAACGGATGAGCCGCAGCGCGTGCTGCGGTTTATTGATTTAAATGCGCGAAAATAGAGAAACTTTTTAAGAAAACTTCTTCTTTTTACTGTATTGACGTGGAATTTGTGTTGTGTTATGGTAGTCGTATCATCAAATCCCGGGTGAAACCGCGAAAAGATAGGAGGTTTTTCCATGAAGAAGATTATCAAGCACGTATTCAAGTCCTATGCAAACGTAGAGGCTCTGGGCAAAGTCATCAGCTGGAATGCATGATTCTGCCAGATAAAGCGCATATGAAAGAATAGTACGAAATGAGACGGAGAACACGGCGTTCTTCGCCTTTTTTGTATACAATTTATATACACAAGGTGCAAAGCGTCGAGAAATTTCACGACATCTATTGGTTTTTTCATCAAGCCTTGCTATAATGAAAGAAATAGTTTGTGTGGGGACATTGTTCCACCTGTTACAAACGGTGTTATACTTTTGGACAGTAAACAGTAAGGAGAATGTGTAAATGAAACTCGTAGTAACTGTTGTTGGTAAGGACCGCGTCGGCATCATCGCGATGGTCAGCCAGATCCTTGCCGAGAATAATGTCAACATCCTCAATATCAATCAGAATATCATGGATGGTTTCTTCAACATGGTCATGATCGCGGAGATCAGCGCGAGCAAGATCAATCTCGTAGAGCTGCAGAAGACGCTCAAGGAGAAGGGCAAGGAGATCAATGTCGACATCAAGGCACAGCATGAAGACATCTTCAATGTCATGCACAATGTCTGAGCGGCGTCACTTGTTCCGGATTGGCTTTTTATGACGTTTAGGAGGAAAAGAGCCCTGTGATAACGATAGATGATATTTTAGAAACAAACCGCATGATTACGGAAAACAAGCTCGATGTCCGCACGATCACGATGGGCATCTCGCTGCGCGACTGTGCGCATCCGAATATCGATAAGTTCTGCCAGAACGTGTACGACAAGATCACGAAGTCGGCGGAATTCCTCGTGAAGACGGGCGAGGACATCGAGACGGAGTACGGCATCCCTATCATCCACAAGCGCGTCTCGGTCACGCCGATTGCCATCGCGGCCGATGCCTGCAAGACTGACTCGTACGTGCCGGTCGCTGAGGCGATGGACCGCGCCGCCAAGGAAATCGGCATCAACTTCATCGGCGGTTTCTCGGCACTCGTCGAGAAGGGCTTCACGCATGGCGACCGCGTGCTCATCAACTCGATCCCACAGGCTCTTGCGACGACGGACCTCGTCTGCTCTTCGGTCAACCTTGGGTCGACGAAGACGGGCATCAATATGGACTGCGTGCGGGAGATGGGCGAAGTCGTCAAGCGCACGGCAGAGCTCACGCGCGACCAGCAGGCGCTCGGCTGCGCAAAGCTCGTCATCTTCTGCAATGCGCCGGGAGACAACCCGTTCATGGCCGGTGCCTTCCACGGCGTCAGTGAGGCGGACAAGGTCGTCAGTGTCGGCGTATCGGGCCCGGGCGTTGTCAAGCACGCACTCGAGGACCTCAAGGGCGCGGACTTCACGGAGATTGCGGAGACGATCAAGCGCACGGCCTTCAAGATCACGCGCGTCGGCCAGCTCGTCGCGCGCGAGGCGTCGAAGCGCCTCGGCGTGCCGTTCGGCATCATCGACCTCTCGCTCGCCCCGACCCCCGCCGTGGGCGACTCCGTCGGCGAAGTGCTGGAGAAGATCGGCCTCGAACAGGTGGGCGCCCCAGGCACCACCGCCGCGCTCGCCATGCTCAACGATGCCGTCAAGAAGGGCGGCGTCATGGCCAGCTCCAGCGTGGGCGGTCTCTCGGGCGCCTTTATCCCC
>ERZ779852.2945-NODE-2945-length-13057-cov-4.015305_pt1 | contig 13057 bp, 9 predicted proteins | sample MGYA00511559_ERZ779852 | MGnify/ENA primary metagenome ERZ779852 (study PRJEB29588, sample SAMEA2157977) | human gut metagenome | biome: human gut; feature: human-associated habitat; material: faeces | place: Denmark | collected 2008/2010 ...
GTCCTGCGTGAAGGCGAGCATAAAGATCTGATGACGAAGGTCCTGCATTGCCACAATGACGGGATTGACATCTTTATGCTCATTGACGAGGAGCACAAATATCGCGATACGGCCAACGAATATGTTGCCAACATCCAGCCTGTACACGTACTCCGAATCTCCGCTACACCGGTCAGCAAAGGCGATGCTGTTGAGGAAATCAAGGACGATGAAGTCATTGCAGCAGGCTTGATTGCTTCCGGCATTTCTATCAATGAAGGTGTTTCCCAGGCTATCCAGGAGAACAACAACCTGGACGATGACCTCCAGCTGCTTGAATTGGCAGACAAGAAACGGAAGGAGATCCTAAGTGAATATGAAAAGCGCGGGCTGAAGATTCGCCCCCTCGTCCTGATACAGTTTCCGAATGGACGGGAAGACTGGATCAAGCGAGTGAAGGACGCTCTTACAGATATGGGGTATCCGGAAACCTCTGGACTTGTCGCTTCTTGGTTCAGTGGCGACCATCCTGACAATCCAGAACAGATTAGCAACCTCGACGGCCAATATGCCTTCCTGCTATTTAAGCAGGCCATTGCAACTGGCTGGGACTGCCCTCGCGCCAAGATTCTCGTAAAACTGCGTGAAGGCGGCACAGAGCGATTCAATATCCAAACCGTAGGTCGAATCCGCCGCATGCCTGAGCGTAAGCACTACGGCCTCGCGCTGCTGGATAATTGCTACCTCTACACGCTCGATAACGAGTTCACAGAGGGAATGACCACCAGCCTCTCGGATTCCTTCTACACCTATCAATACCGGCGCAAATTGACGGCCCCCAATATCCTTCTCGAGAAAGAAGCGCTTGATGGAAGCGACCGCTTTGCCGTCAACCCTGAGGCCGTTGTCAAGGTTGTACGTAAAGCCATTTTGAAGGCTTGCGACCTGAACGGCGATGGTGTACTGGAAAAGGATGAGATGGAGAAGACGAAGGGCTATATCTTCGGCACCAAACTGAAGACTTCAGCCATTGAAGGCGTTGCCCGCACAACACACGATATGCTGAAACTGAACAGCATCTTCGGCGGCGAACACCAGATAAACAACCACGATGACGGCTTCATCATTCGTGATGCCAAGCGTCGTATCGCTGCTGCTATAGGTGTTGATGAGAATATCTCCAATAATGCCCTTCGTGTACTCTTTGGCCCTGGAGATTATTACAACCCCATTTTCTCCGATGAGGAGAAAGAGTTTGAGCGCAAGAACAAGCTTCTCACGGATATGTCTCTGCGTGAGTACAATGCCTTCCTGGTCAACAACAAAGAACGGCTTATCGAGGTATTCGAGCAGATCAGCCTGAACGAGATTGGCGAAATCAAAGAGACCACCATCAAGAAATCCCAGTGGGGCATCCCGGCCTACCAGTACTACAATCAGCACAAGAAGATGAAGGCCACAAAGGTCTATCAGAAGAACGTGTATGATAACTACGGTAATAACATCCTGATTGCTCCTAACCGCACCTATACCGAGATAATGTTTGAAGAGTGGTGTGAGGGATACGATAAAGTCAAACACGTTTACAAGAACGGCGACAAGGGTGAGGATTTCTTCAGCTTAGTTTATCGCCGTGCCTTCCGTCGGAACCACTTCTACCCCGACTATATAATCCAAACTACGGATGGCAAGATATGGATTCTGGAGGGAAAAGGCGGTATGACCGCAGATGGCTCCTCCAACAATATTGACAAGTACGCAGGCAAGAAGTTCGAGGCACTGAAAGAGTATTGCTCACGCCACCCCGAACTCCACTGGGGCTTTGTCCGCGCCGTTGGCACACAACTCTATATCAGCAATACCGTCTGGACTGAAGACATGACCAACGATAAAGTCTGGAAACCTATTGAAGAATTATTGTAGCAATATGAAGTTAATCAAACAGAAACAAATTAGCCCTCGCAAAATGTGGCCGAAGGAGGATAAAGATTTTACTCCTTGGATAGTTGAGAATATTTCTGAAGTGGGTGATAAGATCGGAATGGAACTCGAGGTAGTTGGACGTGAAGTATCTGTAGGTCCATATTTTGTTGATATCTTGGCAAGGGATATCAATAACGATGCTTACGTCGTGATTGAAAACCAGCTGGAAAGAACAAATCATGACCACCTCGGAAAAAGCATCACTTATGCTTCTGCACTGAATGCAAAAACGATAGTTTGGATTGCGACAGACTTCACAGAAGAGCATAAGAAAGCACTTGATTGGCTGAATGATAATACCAATGAGGATTTGGCCTTCTGGGGAATTCAGCTGGAACTTTGGCAAATCACTGATGATACCGCATCAATGCGCCTTAATATTGTCAGTACGCCGAGTACGAATGTGAAGACGCTAAAAGCCAAAACAAACAATGAAAGCGAGTCCCGGAGTATTCAACTGGATTTCTGGACAAAATTCAGGGACAAACTTCTTGATACAAAGAAATTCTCTTCTTTGCAGACGCCACAAGCGCATTATTGGTATGACGTTAGGTTAGGTCGTTCCGGGATCGTATTGTCGAATATCTGCAACACACAGAAGAGCGTGGTGGGTATTCGTGTTTATATAAGCGGAAGGATGGTTGACACTTATTTCCCCGCATTGATGGCTCGGAAAGACGAGATTAACAAAGCTCTGGGGTGTGAACCCGAATGGGATGCAAATCCTGCTGCCAGAGATAAAACGATTGCACTCTCTCATCAAACCGACCTTTCCGATCCCGCCAAGGTAGAAGAAGCGTTGGATTGGATGGTTAAGAACACCATAACCTTCCATAGCGTATTTTCCAAGGAAGTTAAGAACATCAACGTTTAATCGTGTCCTTCTTCAACCGCATATTTTCCGACAGGCGCAACAAGTCGAAAGAGGCTCCCAAGAAACCGGAGTCGTCCATCGTCATACCAAAAGCGCCTACAGCAGAGTATGCTCGGTTGCTCCAGTTCACCCAGCGATTGAATTCGCTCCTCTTGGAGGACAGGTATCTGGCCCGCAGTGATTACAAGCAGCTGATTGACGAGTATGCGGACATCAACACCTTCTTTCAGAATCAGAAGACTGCAACCACGCTCGGCCTGTACTGCGAGAAGTTCTCCATACCAGCGGCATCTGTCGAGGCTTTCCTTTGGAATTATGCTGACCTTTCTGACCTCCGAGAAGGCTCCACCAGCATTCAGCATCACAATCATTCCTTCCTGCAGAGGCATCTGGAAACGGACAAGCACTATCTGGATAAGGTTCTATCCAAGGTCGATTCCGCTATCTCCCTGGACGAAGAGCAACGCAAAGTGGTTCTCACGGACGAGGACTATATGCTGGTAGTGGCCGGCGCTGGAGCCGGAAAGACTACCACGGTGGCCGCCAAAGTGAAGTACCTGGTAGAAAAGAAGGGCATCAAACCCGAGCAGATTCTTGTCATATCTTTCACAAACAAAGCCGTTGGAGAACTTCAAGACAAGATTAACAAGGCTCTGAAAATCAATTGCCCCGTTACCACGTTCCATAAGACCGGATATGCCATCCTCCGTAAGCAGGATGCCGATAAGAAGAATGTGGTGGACAGCGGCTATATGTTTGACATCATCAATAACTACCTCAAGAACGATGTCCTCCGGGAGTCGGATATGGTGAATAAACTGATCCTCTTCTTCAGTAGTTATTTCGATGCTCCATACGAAGGAGATGACCTTAACGCCTTCTTCAACTACATCTCAAAGGCCGATTTCTCCACGATGCGTTCCAATATGAATGAGTACGTGGAGACCATTACCAATAAGCGTACAGGCAAATCCATCACCATCAATTACGAATCCCTCCGCTCTTCGCAGGAAGTGATGATTGCAAACTTCCTGTACTTACACAAGATTGATTATGAATATGAGCGGCCCTACCCTTACGGATTCCGCCATTCTCACAAGCCATATACCCCAGATTTTGTCATCAGGCAAGGAGATCGAACCATCTACATCGAGCATTTCGGCATCACCGAGGACGGTAAGAACAATCGCTACTCCAAAACGGAACTGAATCGATACAAGAAGGAAGTCAACGATAAGATTCTCTTCCATCGTGAACATGGCACCGAGTTGATATATACCTTCTCTGCCTACAATGACGGACGTCCGTTCCTTGAACATCTGGAAGACCAGTTGAAGGAGAAAGGCATTGTCCTGGACCGCCGCTCCGATATGGAGGTATATCAGAAGATTGTCTCCACGGAGGAGAACAAATACATCTTCAAACTCACTCGCCTCATTTGTGCCTTCATCCAGAACTTCAAGACCAACGGTTACGATACCGACAAGTTCCGTGAGATGCAGCGGATGACCGATAATGTCCGCACCAAACTCTTCCTGGACGTTTGCCACCAGAGTTATCTGGAGTACTCTAAGAAATTGAAGGAACGTGGAGCCGTGGACTTCGAGGATATGATAAACGACTCCGCCAAGATACTGCAGGAGCAGGTGGAAATCGGCGAGAAACTCGATTTTAAGTACGTTATCATCGACGAGTACCAGGACATATCCCGACAGCGTTTCGACCTTGCACGGGCGCTTTCTAACGTCTGTGACGCCAAGATTATAGCCGTGGGAGATGACTGGCAGTCCATCTATGCCTACGCTGGCTCGGACATCACACTCTTCACCCATTTCTCCGACATCATGGGCTACGGCGAAGAGTTAAAAATCACCAAGACCTACCGTAATTCCCAGGAGGTAATCGACATCGCCGGCAGTTTCATTCAGAAGAACTCATCGCAGATTCAGAAGTCCCTTATCAGCCCTAAGCATATTCAGCGGCCGATTATCATTGAGGCGTACTCAGAAGAAGCAGATAAGGAGTTGGCGGAAGGAAAGGGCGGCAAATTCTATCTCCGTGCCCAGGCTGTAGAACGCTGCATCGGCCAGATTCTCGAATCCAATAAGGCCGAGGGAAAACCGGAGGGCTCTTCCATTTTGCTCATAGGCCGATACAACTTCGACGGATTCCACCTGGCCAAGACCGGCCTCTTCTTCCTCAATGACAAGACTGGCGAGGTCAAGTCAAAGGCATACCCAAAAGCGAAGATTACCTTCCTGACCGCACATCGCGCAAAGGGTCTCGGCTACGACAACGTCATCATCATCAATGCCGCCAACGCCGTCTACGGCTTCCCGTCCAAAATTGAAGACGATCCGGTGATGAAATTGGTCATCAAGGAGGACCGCACGATTGAATACGCAGAGGAACGTCGCCTATTCTATGTGGCGATGACCCGCACAAAGAATCGTGTCTATATTGTAGTACCCCAGCAGCGCCCGTCTCGATTCGTGGCAGAACTAATTCAGGACTATTCGGCAGTCCACGTCAACGGCGACCTGGACATCTCCAAGACTGACTCGCCGGACATCTCAATGATTAAACGCTGCCCGATATGTGGCTATCCGCTTCGAGTTCGACAGAAGAAGGATTTTGGTCTGCGTCTATGGCTCTGCACGAATGAGCCTGAAATCTGTGACTTCATGACCAACGACCTCTCCGGCGGTATACTCCCCATCCTCAAGTGTGACTGGTGCAAGGACGGCTATCTCATTGTTAGGAAGAAAGACAACACACCCTTCCTTGGTTGCACGAACTATAAACCCGATAAGAGCGGCTGCAACCGGAAAATCAACCTGACGTACTATGAGAATATGCTAAAGCGAGGCGAAATTGAGCTATAGCTTGAAAAGGTTCTCAAGGATAAAGTGCTGCGCGTTGGCATCATAGGAAACAGCAAGATACTGCCCTTGAGAGCCATCTCTCCATGCGGATGTCATGCCGATGGATGTCCCGAGTTCTGTCGGAGCCTTGTATTTACGGCCGTCATTGCTTTGCTGCTCTACAAGGTACCCAACCGAAACCAGCCACTGGGTTACTTTTGATGCGGCCAAAGGTTGCATATTTTCAGGAATCACCTTGTTGATCTCTTTGACGAACATAGCGATACCCGTTCTCTCGGCAATATAGACCTTTGACGCTATCTCCGGGGTAAGCTGAAACTCAAGTTCATACTGCTTCTGACGTGAGGATGATTTCTTCCCAGCATCTTCAAGCACATGGGATACATAGAACAGGCAGCGGGAGATGTGAACGTTGTTCACGATGTCGCTATCGGGAAGTGTACTACCATCAAGCGGATTCATCCCGTTGGCGAGTTTGTTAATCCAGTCAATTGCGACTTTCAGTTTATTCTGGTCAATGTAGGAGGCCATGGTCTAATCAAGGTTATGGGTGATGCACATACTTCAATTCACCACAGAGGGAGAATCGATTTACAAAGATACGCAAAATGCGCGAAATACGCAGATTACGCTGTGTCGATGGAAGGAAAGCGGTACTTGCCCTTCCGGGACGGACGAGTCGCCCGGAAAGGCAACCTTCAATGCCGCCCTTCGCTGCAAGATTGTGGACGCCCACCCCGCAGATATAAGGAAAAGCGGTCACGGTCAGCAGTCAGTTGCTCCGCTCGCTACGCTTGCTACACAACTGCCAGCTCACCGTGCTGGTTTATCCCCCACCAAAGGAGCGGGGTATGTGGGTGTTGGCCATGAGGCCTTCACTTACAGGGAATATGGTAAGCTGCGGTCAGCAACCTCCGCTGCGCTGCGGATGCTCACCTTGCTTGGTCCATGATGCTCCATGATGTCGGCGGAGCCGCCACCATCGAGTAGGTTAATATCAAGATGGTATGGGAGACTGCGCCCTCCAGTACGCCTCGTGCCTAGGCTCCCCTACGGTTGCAGACTCCCATCCTTCCATGCCCCAGCCCCACAGGGGTGATAATCCGCCAGGGCTGCGTTGTGCCAGTGCGAACGTCAGTGCTTCTAATCCGCAGCATAACTTTTTGAAACAGTATCCCCAGGATTACTGAGATGGGGAATAAAGCCGGCAGTTGATTTCGCAGAAGCATGGTACACTTGAGGAAGTGTCAGAGAATCCGAATCACTTCATTGGATTCTTCTTCACCTTTGCCTTCGGAAGCGCTGGAAGCGTTGCCTTGATGAGACTGGCCAGATATTCCCGGTCATCCACATCTCTTATGTTGAAATAGTCCTTCGCACCGTCGTAGGGTGGTCGCAAGATTACTTCCTTCAGCAGGACCCTGCCAGGCTCTGTCACCTTGATGTAGAAGTTATTGTCACAGATTAGGCCGAAGAGAACGCCGTCGCAATAAGCGCACCAGTCCCCCATCATCTTTTTCACGGCAATCTCCCCGGCGCCGGAGCACTAGTCGATGATGAATTGTACAAAGTCAGGATTACAAGCCATATCGTCAGAGTATCAGAAGACAAATTCAAGAATTGAAACAGCTCAATCAACATACTCGTTCAAACTGCTCACAAGTTTGTGAACCGTTGTTGACAAACAAGCTGAAATGGAGGAGGAACGATAGAATGTTCCTTCCTGGGATTATAATTTGCTCTCATATCTCAATGCTTTGGAAAGATCCTCAATGATTGGCGTTGCTCCATACTTGCCCAAAAGGTAGTCCTTCTCATAGGAGGCGTCGCTGCGCACCTTATAATCGGACAGAGAATACAGCTCGCTTTCCCCACGACCATTCTTTTGGGTGAACCATATCTGGTCGCGTCTCAAAAGACTGTTATTGAGTATATTGGTGTCGTGAAGCGTCACCATCAGCTGAGCTTTGTTCGGGTTTCCTGCCTTTGTGTTGAATAAAGAAATCACCCTCATTATCAGTAGAGTATGCAGTTTTGAGCCGAATTCGTCAACGATGAGACGCTTGCCGTGCTCCAGAGTGTCAAGAATTGGATATGCCAGGGAGAAATACTTAACCGTTCCCTCTGACTCACTCTCCTTCATTGAAAAAGTCACCGACGCAGTCTCCCGGCCTTCATCATCATACTGGGTATGCGATGTGAGCACACCTAGTTCGCTCAAACTGATATCTTCGATTCCCAGGTCAGCATATCGGGAGAATTCTACCATTCTATTCCTGGTTTCCGGATTCTCCATTGCTTTCAAAGCTATTGCCCATATTTCCGTCTCGGAGTTTGCAGTTATGATGGTCGTATCATTAAGCCAGTTCATTACTGTCTTGGCGTATGGATCATTGAACTGTCCGGCCAGTGATAACAGTAAGGCATTGTCCCTCACCATATTCTTATCCGCAAGTTCCTTTCCGATCGAGAACTTGGGATGAGTCTCGAAACGCTTACCGTCGCGGTAGAACAGTTCTATTTCCTTTGACCTTTTCTTATCGCTTTTGATATACAGCCACTCGCGACATACCTCTTTCGTGTTAACCTCAAAGCCATATCTGTAGGTGTTGCCGTCAGCAAAGAGCATTATCTCGAACAGGCTAGGCTCGGCTGCAGAAACGCTTGAAAGGGCATAATTCCTGACAGGAATCTCTTCGCCGGCCTGCACATCCTTCGAGGAATTCATAGTAAACCATTTGAAAAATGCCAATGCCTTGACAACATTGGACTTGCCGGAAGCATTAGCCCCGAACAAGGTGCAGCACCTGTTCAAGGAAATGGCAGAATCTTCTCCAATGCCGAATGTAGCATCGCCTATATCAGCCTTTCTGTCCCTTAAGGCCGTTGCAACCATTGAGATGGTAACCTTGTCTCTAAAAGATAGAAAATTTGCGAATGAGAACTCCAAAAGCATAACTAAACAACATTATTTGTGAAATTTTCACAAATATAAAAGTTAAATTGAAATATTACAAGGTTAATCACACTGGAATTGATTCGATTTTTTCAATTCACGTCAATTTTATCTATCTTTGTCCAGCCTTGCCGCTGACTGTTTTCCGGCGCGGGATTGTGGTCCTTCGGTATCGATGGTCATCACCGGCAGGTCTCGCCATTCTTGAGTAAGTTACTCGAAATCAATCTGTTATAAGTTGGTGTATCGGAAAGTGATACGGAAATATTGACACCTTTTTGAAGTGCAAAATTTACGAAAACACGCTTAACTATTTGATTATCAAAGAATTAAGAGAAGCGTCAAGTTTTTCGCGCAGGCACCCTAACTATTTGATATTCAATTAGTTAACAATTAATGTATCGAAAAATAATTAGCTGATTGATTTACAACAAGTTACAAGCAAATATTCCTAAAAGCCTAAAGGTGAGACAGTTCGTGGTCTCACCTTTATTCATTCTATTGGTCTGTAATGGCATTGAAACGCCCCGATTTGACAGGTTTTTAACGCAATTTTAGCGCACCCATCTTTGACAGCTTAACGTTCCGAGACGAGAATGAAAGTGGGACACCACTGGACACAGTGGGACGCCACGGGACGAAATTAGTATATATAAATGGGAAAACTTAGGTTCAAAAACACTGTGAATTCTCTGGTGCAGAGTTCACTACGCAGAAATCTTCGACAAGATTCTGCAGCCATATGTGTGCCTCGCGAGCATACAAGGCAAGGAAACGGCAGTTGGTTGAAGACCAGGTCAATGAGAAGTTCTCGATGGAAGAGGAGAACCGTCGCAAAATCGACCTGAGCAATGGCTATGTGCTGACACCACGTGCTGCGGCCGCTTATCTAGGTTTAGGCAAGACGACTATCTATCGTTATCTCTCAAATGGGCACGTTCGGATTTACGGCAGGAAGAATAAACGGGGTTTTGTTGAAGACAACGCTCAATGCCGTCTTCGCCATCCTGCAAAGACATCTTTTCAAACTCACGGACATAACGCGTCACTGTCTTTCTGTTTAACCCAACCCTACGGGATATCTCCCGCAAACTAAGACCATCTACACGATAGTAATGTAAAATCTGTTCTTTCTTATCCATCTTAATCATGGTTTACTTCTGATTGCTATGCAACTTAAAGGTCGAAATAGCGAAGAAAACGCTGATCCTGTGGTATATTTACAATTATTATCGTGGTATACTTTTCGATTACTATCTACACTACCTAGAGGGACTTACAGGCAAAGAAATACAAAAACAACCACATTTTATTGCTTTATTTTCAATTTTGGGATGCAAAAGCAAATAAAATTAGCTAGAAATAGCAAATAACCAATGGTAAAACATATCCACACGGCAAAAAAGCAGTATCTTTGCCAACATATATATGATGCTCAGTATCTGACATGCAAGAGATTGTGCGGACCTTAGATGACTGAACCATACTTCCTGAGTTATAAGATGGCTTTTATAAGTAACTAAAGTCATTAGAATTATAAGAAATAGAATGATGATGTCACAGATTTTGTCTTAACAATCATAGAAACTTATATGATGAATTATCAAATCAAAAGAATTCAGAAACTTTTATCATTACAATTGACAATGATAAAAGAGCAAGCGTTAATTTGGTCAATTACCTTGATAGTTATAATCGCATATTTTATCACTAAGATATTTTTTACCAATTCAATTGGCCTGGATCGTATATCAATAATTTGATTATAGCGGGATAAATGTACCTCTTGTAGCGGTTTGTAATGTACCGCCTGTAGCGCGATGTAATGTACCACCTCAAAAGTGGTTGCAATGAGGTTCTGCAAAGTTAGTATTATTTCTGTTTTTTACGTCTTAACGAGTCACCTTTCAACTCGATTCTGTGAGTATCGCCGGCTGTGAGTCTGTCCATGATTGCATCTGCGATTGTCGGTTCATTGATGTAGTCATACCACTTGGCAACCGGAAGCTGGGAAGTCACGATTACTGACTTTCTCATATAACAGTCTTCCAGGATCTGCAGCAGGGCCAGCCGCGAGTTATTATCGAGCGGCTGTAAGCCGAAGTCATCGAAGATGACAAGGTCATTGCGTTGGATATGATTGACTACTTTCATCATCGTTCCATCAAGTTTGGCGAGCGCGATGCGCTCTATGAACTTGTTCATAGAGAAGTATTCAACTCTATATCCCATGGAGCAGGCCTGACGGCCGAGAGCACAGGCAAGGAAGGATTTTCCACAGCCCGTTTTACCATCAATGAGTATGTTCTCCGCTCTTCCTATAAAGCTGCAGTCCATGAGTTGCATAAGAGTATCCTTTGTGAGATTACGCTCATTGGAGCAGTATACATCTTCAAGCATAGAGTTATACCTAAGCTTGCTTGTCTTCAGATACATCTCCGTTTTCTTGGTGCTTCTGTACTGCCTTTCCGCTTCAGCCATGCGAGCTGCAAAGAGATCGATGGATGGCCATTCATTCACAGGTAGAGACTGCATGGATTTGTAGAACTCGGCCATGCCCTTGAGTTTGAGTTCCTCCAACTGGAGGATGGTTTCTTGAGTGTTCATGTTTTCATATGGATGCGTGCCAGTTGTTTTTTTTATTTGTAAGCGTCTGCACCACGAACATTATTATGCGTGGGCATGTATGTCGTATCATTTGGATATGATTCTTGCACCTTGTCCAGGTTATTCTTCAGGATGGACTCAACCATCTTATAACTTGCTGCACTCTTAGGGTTTATATGCCGGCAGGCTTCTTCCAAGCGGGAAGATGTATATCGTCCAGCTAGACGCAGGATTCCCTGACAGGCCCTGTAAGACTGTTGCACAAAGTAAGGACGATTCAATATCGCATCTACAACGGCCCTGGTTTCAGGACCTATTTGAGAAGCCTTCTTCTGGAAGTAAGCTGCGTTGTACTCCTTGCTTTCAACATAGGCGCGATGTCTTTCCGGCATATGCTCCGGCAACGTGCTGTATCCATCATGATATAGACGTTTATGGACGGCAACACGCTTGAGATTGATCCAGATTTCGACAGTGTCAGCATCATACACAACCTTACCGGATTGTCCGACAAGTTGATAAGGAACGCTATAGAAGCAGCCACGCTCTAACTGGACGTGATATGTGCTGTTTATAGTTACGGCCTTTTCATACTTGAATATGAAGCGCTCGTCAGGAAGTGGAAGAAGATATGGCTGTTCTTCCTTAACGAACTTATCATAGCGGCTGTATGTCAGTCCACTTTTGATTCGGTTATTATATAGGTCATTAAGCTCGAAGATTCTATTGTTCAGTTCTTCTAAGGATGTCCAGGTTTCGTTATATATGCGTGAGTAATAGAACTGATACACCTTGGCGACAAGGCCCTCTGCAGGGCCCTTGTCTCGTGGTTTGCGTGAGCGGCATCCCTCGATATCGGTCCCATAGTGCATCGCCCATTTTTCAGCGGCTTCATTCAGAGCTGGTTCATAACGGTCATAGCGTTTGACCCATTGCAACATATTGTCGGTCTTAGATATCTCCGGAACGCCCCCAAAGTACTCCAGTGCTCTTGATAGTGCCGGAAAGAAGAACTCCATCTTCGTAGACAGCATTGCAATCGCAAAGCTCATCATGGAGTATGGGAGAACGCACACCAGAACGATTGCTTTCTGGCATTCACCGGTCTCTGTGTCAACCACCCACAACGGATCTCCAGCGAAGTCAAACTGCATCTCGTGGGCAGGAGCATAGACATTGTGAAGTTTCAGGTCGTTCTTCTTCTCATACTCCTGAAGTATGGATTTGAACTGCGTGTAACCATACGGATTGTCCGTCGCTTTGCAATAAGTGTCCTCATACAGAACCTCATAGGTCATGTATTTGCGGGTCATGGCCTGTGCATAGTCCTCTATGTTTGCCTGTAGGAACTCATAGCGATTCGTGTCACGATTGCGATGCACATCCTCCTTGCTGAGGATTGCATGCAGATCGGCGTCCTCCATTTTGAGAAGTTCGTCCATGGTTTTACCGGAGGCCTCTGCACGCTCTTTGTAGGGGCGCAATGATGTGCGACTGATTTTGAGCTTACGCTCAATCTCTCTCATGGGTGTTCCTAACTTGAACTCCCTGATGATTGCTCTTAAATGAGTCATTGTTACTTTTCTGTTAGCCATATCTTTGTGGATTTATTTTTCTTCTCCACAAAGGTACTTTGGTTAACTCAAAGCAACCCTCCTGACGCCGCCTTCAACTGGCACTGGTTCAACTGCGGCATGTGGTACATTTGAAAGTGATACGTAAGCATCCGATTAAGGACAACTTGTATTTTTGATTCCAAGTTGGAGGCAACTT
>ERZ779852.2947-NODE-2947-length-13048-cov-4.811591_pt1 | contig 13048 bp, 9 predicted proteins | sample MGYA00511559_ERZ779852 | MGnify/ENA primary metagenome ERZ779852 (study PRJEB29588, sample SAMEA2157977) | human gut metagenome | biome: human gut; feature: human-associated habitat; material: faeces | place: Denmark | collected 2008/2010 ...
ATTCATGTATCTCTCTTAACATGCAACTAATCGCTATCTTATCCCGAATTGGGGTCGCAATGCCCACATCCGGCTTTGCGGATATTGTTTTGATACCGGCTGCGGGCGTCAGGTGTGCAGTTCGTGCCCCAGCCTGCGCCGGCAGAGCCATATCTCTACCGAGTTGATGATGTTCTGCCACAGGATATAACAGCCGGGACCTATCGACGACAGCGGGTTGAGGTAGGTATAGGCTATCCAGATGGCAAAGGCGGTGTTCTTCTGGCCCAGAGCCTGCCCCGACTCAGTGGTGGCACCGAAGTAGTGGCCTATAAATCTGCCCACGGCAAACTGGATGACACAGAGGACAAGCCCCAGTAGCGCGATGATGAGCAGGAAGGTCAGCGAGGTGTCAGCGTGTGCGATGTTCTTGGCCGTGGTGCCCGAGACGATGAGCAGCGAGCCACCCCACATGTAGTACGACAGGTCGTTGATGCTCACCACCCACCGGTGCAGCCGCTTCATGCCATGCTTCACGATATACGCCAACAACATGGGCAGCACCAGCACCATGCACACCTCGTGCAGGATGGTCAGAAAGGCGGTGAGAAAACTCACATTGGCAGCCTTGTCGATCAGCGGGAAACATACCGGGATGAGCAGCGCCGTGATGAAGTTGGAGATGAAGGTATAGGTGGTCATCTGCTCCAGTTTGCCGCCCAACTTGGCCGTCACCACCGGCGCGGCAGCAGCCACGGGGGCTATGATGCAGGTGATGATGGCCTCGACGATGATCAGACTGTTGTCTTTGAGCCTGTATTCCACCACCAGCAGCGTGAGCAGCGCCACAAAGAGCACCTGAACCACGCCCACCCACAACATCCACCTCACGGGTATCAGTCGGCGGAAGTCTACCTTGCAGAAGGTGACAAAGAGTATCAAGAACATAAACAGAGGTAGGATGCGGTCGCAGATGGGACCACACACACGCGCCGCGCCGTCGAGGGCTGGCACCAGGGCAAAGACCAGATATATCGCGATGCCCGAGGCGATGGACACAGGCAGTGTCCAGTTGCGCAGAAACTGTAACAGCGTTTTCATACCATCATTCTTTATCGTTTACTATCATCTATCGCTGACAAAAGTACACTTTTTCGCGCTAACAGATGCAGCCACACCACTTTTTCTGTCATTCCGACGCCCGTCAGACGCTTTTTTCCCTGTGACAGAGCAGAAAGAGCGGCTTTTCCTTTTACCACTACCCGTTTTTTTGTATATTTGTAGCATAATACCAATAAACTATAGATATGCGAAACCTTATCATCTCTTTACTCTTAAGTCTCTGTGCCTCCACGGCATGGGGAGCCAAGGCGTCGTGGATAACGGCTGCCGATGACAGTGTCAACCGCCCCAATACATGGATAGCCTTCCAGAAGGATGTGGTGATGAAGACCAAACCGCGGAGCCTCAAGGCACGCATAGCCTGCGACTCCAAGTACTGGCTGTGGGTCAACGGCAACCTCGTGGTCTTCGAAGGCTCGCTCAAGCGTGGTCCCGCTCCCGGCGAGGGCTACTACGACGAGATCGATCTGGGCCGCCACCTCCAGCGAGGTCACAACCGCGTGGCTGTCCTTGTATGTTACTTCGGCCGCTCGGGCTTTTCCCATGAGGACAGCGGCAAGTCAGGCCTCTACATCGACTCCGACAACGCCGAGCTGTGTACCAACGCCAGCTGGATGAGCCGCATCCATCCAGCCTATGCCACAGCCACAGGCGAGATGCCCAACTTCCGACTCTCCGAGAGCAACATCAGCTACGACGCACGCCATGCCATCGACGGATGGCAGACTGCCGACGTCTCTGCCAAGTACGGCTTCACGCCCTCGGTCGAGATTGGAGCCTGGGGCGACCGCCCATGGGGCAAGATGACACGCCGTCCGATACCCATGTTCAAGGACTTCGGCGTCAAGGCTGCCCGCTTCGAGCTCCACGAGGGTGCCCGTCGCGACACCGTCATCGCCTTCCTCCCCGGCAACCTGCAGGTAACCCCCGTGATAGACCTCACCGCCACCCAGGGTGGCGACACCATAGACATCTGGACCAACCACTCCCACATGGCTGGCGCCTGGAATGTCAGGGCACAGTACGTGACGCGGCAGGGACAACAGCAGTACGAGTCGCTGGGCTGGATGAACGGCGAGAAGATTATCCTCTATCTCCCCAAGGGCATCAAGGTCAACGGTGTAAGCTACCGCCAGACGGGTTATGATACCGAGGTAGTGGGTACTTTCCACTCTGACAACGATTTCTATAACCGTTTCTGGCAGAAAGCACTCAATACGCTCTATGTCAATATGCGCGACACCTATTTTGACTGTCCCGAGCGCGAGCGCGCACAGTGGTGGGGCGACGAGGTGATACTTACCAGCCAGGCTTTCTACACGCTGTCGCTCTCGTCGATAGACCTGATGCGCAAGGGCATGCTCGAACTGGCTGCCTGGCAGACCGATGAGGGAATACTCCACTCTCCCGTGCCCGGTACCTACAAGAGCGAGCTGCCCGGACAGATGCTGGCAGCCGTAGGACTCTATGGTTTCTGGAATTACTATATGAATACGGGCGATTCTGCCACCATCCGCAAGGTCTATCCTGCCGTGCGCCGATACCTTGAGCGCTTCCCGCTCGACTCCACCGGGCTTACAGCAGCCTACAAGGCCACTTGGCTGTGGGGCGACTGGGGCGACAACCGCGACATCAGGCTCATCTTCGCCGGCTGGCACTACATGGCTCTCGACGCGATGGCACGTATGGCCGACATAATGGGCCTCGACGCCGACGCAGCCCAGTATCGCGCCACTATGGAGCAGATCAAGAAGGGTTACAACCACTGTTGGAACGGCTACAGCTACCGCCATCCCCAGTATATGGGCGCTACCGATGACCGCGTACAGGCTCTTGCCGTCATCTCGGGCATCGCCGACGAGTCCAAGTATGGCGAGATATTCAATGTACTCAAGACGCAGGAATACGCCAGCCCCTATATGGAACGCTATGTCATGGAGGCCCTCTTCCAGATGGGCCAGGGCGACTACGCCATGCGCCGCCTGAAGAAGCGCATCGCCCCCATGGTCAACGACAAGGACTACCCCACGCTGTGGGAGTTCTGGGATGCCCGCAAGAGGGGCTTCCGCGGCGGCTCGTCCAACCACGCCTGGAGCGGTGGCGGTCTCATCGTGATAGCCCAGAAGCTCATGGGCGCCGAGACCATCGACCCCTGCTGGCGACGCTTCAAGATAGACCCGCAGTATGTCACCTTCGGCGAGGCGAGCCTCTCCTTCCCCACCCTGAGCGGCACCGTCTCTACCGCTTTCAAGCGCGACAAAACCCAGCTCACCATGTCGGTGGGCGTGCCTGCCAAGACCGAGGCGCTGGTCTACATTCCCTCGACCGCCACTGACCGCATCACCATCGACGGCCGCGCTCTGCGCACCGACCGCATCGTGACCGACGCCCAGTGGGCCAAGGCGGGCAAGACTGCCGTCTGGCTGCGTGCCGGCAACCACGAGATACGCGTAGCCAAGTAACCCGCTGATACCAGCCGGCATCACCGCCGGCATAGATACGACAAGGCCGAAGCCCGAGACCCACTGTGTCTCCTGCTTCGGCCTTTTCATTTCTATGCTTGTCGTGTTGACTACATGATTTTGGGCACCTGGGCGAGATACTGCTGCAGTTCCTCGTCAGAGAGCGAGTAGTTCATCAGGTCGCCGTTGAGATAGCTGTCGTACGAGGGCATGTCGATGAGTCCGTGACCACTCAGGTTGAAGAGTATGGTCTTCTGCTCGCCAGCCTCGCGACACTTGAGGGCCTCGCGCACGGTGGCGGCAATGGCATGACAGCTCTCGGGCGCGGGCACGATGCCCTCGGTGCGCGAGAAGAGGATGCCCGCCTGGAAACTCTCCAGCTGCGGGATGTCTACACCGTGCATATAGCCGTCCTTGATGAGCTGCGACACGATCATTCCGGCTCCATGGTAGCGCAGACCGCCCGCATGGATGTTGGCGGGCTTGAAGTCGTGACCCAGGGTGAACATGGGCAGCAGCGGAGTATATCCCGCCTCGTCGCCGAAGTCGTATTCAAACTTGCCCCTGGTCAGCTTGGGACAGCTCGATGGCTCGGCGGCGATAAACTCGGTCTTCTTGCCGTCGAGGATGGTATGGCGCATAAAGGGGAAAGCCAGTCCGCCGAAGTTGCTGCCTCCTCCGAAGCAGGCTATCACCATGTCGGGATATTCCTCGGCCATCTCCATCTGCTTTTCTGCCTCAAGTCCTATCACTGTCTGGTGCAGTGAGACGTGGTTGAGTACCGAACCGAGCGTGTACTTGCATCCCGGAGTCTGCATGGCCAGCTCTACAGCCTCGGAGATGGCAGAGCCGAGCGAACCGGGATTGAGGGGGTCGCGGGTGATGATATCCTTGCCGGCGCGGGTAGACATCGATGGCGAGCCCTCGACCGTGGCTCCGAAGGTGCGCATCAGTATCGAACGGTAGGGCTTCTGCTTCATGGTAATCTTGACCTGGTAGACAGCAGCCTCGAGACCAAATATCTTGGCGGCATAGGACAACGCGGCGCCCCACTGGCCCGCTCCGGTCTCGGTGGTGACGTTGGTTACGCCCTCTCGCTTGCAATAATAGCACTGTGCGAGTGCCGAATTGATTTTGTGTGAGCCCAGTGGCGACGCACTTTCATTCTTGAAATAGATGTGGGCAGGCGTGTCGAGCGCCTTTTCCAGGGCATACGCACGCACCAGAGGTGTCGAACGATAGTAGGCATAGAGGTCTCTCACCTCGTCGGGGATGTCTATCCACGCGTGCTCGGTATCGAGCTCCTGGCGCGAACACTCTTCGCTGAATATATGAGCCAGGTCTTCGGGACCTATGGGCTGGTGGGTCTGTGGGTTGAGCGGTGGCAGCGGCTTGGTGGGCATGTCTGCCTGGATGTTGTACCACTGCCGGGGAATCTGGTCTTCCTCGAGCAGAAATCTCTTTTGTTTTTTCATGTCTTATCGTGTTAAGTGATTTGATTTCTGTTTACAAAAGTAGTATTTTCCACGCAAACCACATTACGTTTTGCCAGTTTTTTACACACCGCGGGCTACATTTTGCCATTCCCCACCATCGATGCGCCATGCGTAGCTGCCTCAGCCACTCTCTCCACCATCGCCGTCGGGGCAGAGGGAGCAGGCGCCACGCCGCTGAGGGCGCCAATCATGCCCGAGATGACATCGAGAGTCATTTCGTGGTGCGAAACGACTATTGCACGCCGCGATACAATTAAGGCAAAGCCCGAAATGACTATATCTCACCGCCGAAACAACTTTTCGGCCATCGCGACGCAGATTGCGAGGGTGGCGGCGAGGGTAGCGAGGGATGGGGTGAGGGCTGCAAGGAATGGGGTGCGGATAGCAAAGGACGGGGCGACAGCAACGGGGGATGCGATAGCGGCGGCAATGGTAGAAATGGGGATGAAGATGGCTTCCATAACACGCGCACGCATACATATTTTTAACAAATATGATGCGATTTGTTTTGCAAAATGATTGGTTATGCGTAACTTTGTAGATGATTTTTCCGACAGCGCCAGCTGCCGGACCTCATCAGCATAAGGTGAAGACAACAATAACAAGAAACAATACAAACAAGCCAAACAAAATGAACAAGCTAAGAACCCTTTGCACAGTAGTGCTGTCGGCAGGTATGGCCATGATGGCCTACGCCGGGAGCAAGACCGAACCCGTAGATTATGTAAGCACGCTGGTAGGCACGGCATCGTCCTACGAGATATCTACCGGCAACACCTATCCCGCGATAGCCATGCCTTGGGGCATGAACTTCTGGGTGCCTCAGACCGGAAAGAACGGCGACGGCTGGACCTACACCTACTCAGCCAACAAAATCCGTGGCTTCAAGCAGACCCACCAGCCCAGTCCGTGGATCAATGACTACGGCATGTTCTCGCTGATGCCCGTCACCGGACGCGCCATCTTCGACGAGGAGCAGCGCGCCAGCTGGTTCTCCCACAAGGCCGAGAAGGCACTGCCCTACTACTATCGCGCCTATCTGGCCGACTACGACGTGGTGACAGAGATTGCACCCACCGAGCGTGCCGCCAGCTTCCGCTTCACATTCCCCGAGACCGACTCTGCCTTCGTGGTGGTCGACGCCTACCACAACGGCTCTTACGTGAAGATACTCCCCCAGGAGCGCAAGATAGTGGGCTATACCACCTTCAACCACGGCGGTGTGCCCGAGGGCTTCCGCAATTACTTTGTCATCACCTTTGACAAGGACTTCACCTATACCGCCACCGTAGACAAGGGTGTAATCAGCCGCGGCATCGCCGAGACTGCCAACGACCATGCCGGAGCCATCATAGGCTTCAAGACCCGCAAGGGAGAGGTGGTCAACGCCCGCGTGGCATCATCATTCATCAGCGCCGAGCAGGCTGAAGTCAACCTCGGAGAGATTGGCAACCGCTCGTTCGACGATGTGTGCAAGGCCGGACGCCAGCGCTGGAACGAGGTGCTGGGTCGCGTCGAGGTCAAAGACCAGAGTCTGGACCACCTGCGCACCTTCTACAGCTGTCTGTACCGCTCGGTGCTCTTCCCCCGCGCCTTCTGGGAGGTGGTAGACGGCCAGCCCATGCACTACAGCCCCTACAACGGCAAGGTAGAGAAGGGCTATATGTACACCGACACCGGCTTCTGGGACACCTTCCGTTCGCTCTTCCCGCTGCTCAATCTGCTCTACCCCTCAGAGAACGCCAAGATGCAGGAAGGTCTCGCCAATGCTTACCGCGAGAGCGGCTTCCTGCCCGAATGGGCGTCGCCCGGCCACCGCGGCTGCATGGTGGGCAACAATTCGGCATCGGTAGTGGCCGACGCCATCATCAAGGGAGTGCGCACTGCCGACGCCGAGACGCTGTGGCAGGCTGTGGTACACGGTACCCAGGCAGTTCACCCAGAGATAAGCTCTACCGGCCGTCTCGGATACGAATACTACAACAAGCTGGGCTATGTGCCCTACGATGTAAACATCAAGGAGAATGTGGCCCGTACCCTGGAGTATGCCTACGACGACTGGTGTATCTACCAGATGGGCAAGGCACTGGGCAAGAAGGACAAGGAGCTGCGCCCATTCAAGCTGCGTGCCATGAACTACCGCAAGGTATTCGACCCCGAGACCCGTCTGATGCGCGGCAAGTTGAAGAACGGCGAGTTCCAGGCACCCTTCAACCCGCTCAAGTGGGGTGACGCCTTCACCGAAGGCAACAGCTGGCACTACACCTGGAGCGTATTCCACGACCCGCAAGGACTTATCGACCTGATGGGTGGCAACGCCACGTTCAACCAGATGATGGACTCGGTGTTCACTGTACCTCCCGTCTTCGACGACAGCTACTACGGCTTTGTCATCCACGAGATACGCGAGATGCAGGTCATGAATATGGGCAACTACGCCCACGGCAACCAGCCCATCCAGCACATGATCTATTTCTACAACTACTCGGGCCAACCCTGGAAGGCTCAGCAGCGCGTGCGCGAGGTGATGGACCGCTTCTATACGCCTAAGCCCGACGGCTACTGTGGCGACGAGGACAACGGACAGACCTCGGCATGGTACGTATTCTCTGCTCTGGGCTTCTATCCCGTATGTCCTGCCAGCGACCAGTACGTGCTGGGTACGCCCTACTTCGACAGCGTGACGCTCAATCTGGAGAACGGACGCAAGGTGACCATCAACGCCCATGGCAACGGTGCCGACGCTCCCTACATCAGCAGCATGCGTATCAACGGCAGCGAATACACCCGCAACTACATAGACCACGCCACACTCATGGGCGGCGCCAACATCGACTTCAGCCTCAGCCAGAAGCCCAACTACCAGCGCGGCACCAGCGCCAACGACGCCCCCTACTCGTTCAGCCGTGAACTGAAGAAAAAGAAGTAACAACTATATCAATCATGAGAAAAACCATTAAAACACTGATGATGCTGGCAGCACTCACCCTGCTGCCGGCTCAGACATTCGCCATCAAGATTCTGCACGGGCCTTACTTGCAGAGCGTAGGCGAAACCGAGGCCACCATCGTATGGACCACCGACAGCATGTCGGTAGCTTGGGTAGAACTGCTGCCCAACGACGGCATAGAGTTCTATGCCCAGGAGCGTCCCCGGTATTATGACACCCACATCGGCATCAAGCGCACCGACCGCATCCATGCCGTCACCCTCAAGGGACTCAAACCCGGCACCACCTATCGTTACCGCATCTATGCACAGGAGGTGTTGAGCCATCAGGCCAACAGGGTCATCTACGGCAACGTGGCAGCCACGGTGGTCTACAAGAAGGCTCCGCTGGCGTTTACCACACTCGATGAGCGCAAGGCGAGCACCTCCTTTGTCGTGGTCAACGACATCCACGGCAAGAGCGACGTGATGGCGCGTCTGCTCGGTAATGCCGGCTACAAGGACAAGGACCTCGTCTTCTTCAACGGCGACATGCTGTCAATCCTCGACAAGGAAGAGAAGATCTGGAACGGATTTATGGACGAAGCCGTCAAGCTCTTCGCCTCGGAGAAGCCTCTCTACTATGTACGCGGCAACCACGAGACCCGCGGACAGATAGCCGACCGCTTCCAGCGCTATGTGCGCCCCAACGACGACAAGCTCTACTTCGCCTTCCGTCAGGGTCCCGTGTACTTCATCTGTCTCGACACCGGCGAGGACAAACCCGACAACGACATCGAGTATGCCGGCATCACCGACTATGACAACTACCGCAACGAACAGGTGGAATGGCTGCGCCAGGTCATCGCTTCCGATGAATACAAGCGTGCCCCCTTCCATGTAGTGCTGGGCCACATCCCTCCCCGTTATGACAAGGATGCCTGGCATGGCGATATTGAGGTCAGGGAGAAGTTTATCCCCGTGCTCAACGAAGCCAACGTCGACCTGATGCTCTGCGGCCACCTCCACGAGTTTGCCTACACCGAGCCCAATGCCCGTCTGAAGTTCCCCATACTGACCAACAGCAATGTAGCCATAGTCTCGGTCAAAGCCGAAGGCAACAAGCTCGACGTCAAAGTGATAGAGGAAGACGGCAAGACCTCATTCCACAAGACCTACATGCAGCGATAGGCTGACAGCGTAAATAAACAAAGCGGACCAAGATGGTTATCCAACCTGTCTTGGTCCGCTTTTTTGTTATAAAGACTTGGGGCGCTGTGGCCCCAAGCGTCTGTTATCTCAGAAAGAGCATCTCGCGATACTTGGGCAGTGTCCAGAGTTCGTCGCTTACCACCAGCTCGAGCTTGTCTATCTGGTAGCGTATCTCCTCCATCTTGGGCGCCACGGTGTCGTGGTATGCCACAGCCTTGGAGCGCTCGTCCTCTATCTTGTTGGCCACCTTGCGGGCGTCTACGAGTTCCTCCACGCCGGTCTCTATGGCCTGGGTGCGCTCGGCTATCTCCTTGATGAGTTTCTTGTTGCGCGCGGTGAGTGCGTCGGCCTCCTCCTTGGAGAACACCTCATACATATTGGTCACATTCTTGAGCAGCTGGCTCTGGTAGTGGGTGGCCACGGGGATGATGTGGTTCATGGTGAGGTCGCCCATGACGCGGGCCTCTATCTGTATCTTCTTGGTGTAGGTCTCCCATTTCACCTCGTTGCGGGCTTCAAGCTCGGCGCGCTTCATCACGTTGAGACTCTCAAACATCTTCACGCTCGACTCGTCGAGATAGCGGTCGAAGATGACTGGACATGATGTCTCGCAGTCGAGACCACGACGCTTGGCTTCCTCAACCCACTCGTCGGAGTAGCCGTTGCCATCGAAGTGGATGGGCTGGCAGGTCTTGAGGTCTTCGCGAACCACATCGATGATGGCGCTTATCTTGTCCTCGCCCTTGGTGATGAGTGCGTCTACGCGGCTCTTGAAGTCGTTGAGCGCCTCAGCCACTGCGGCGTTGAGGGCAATCATTGCCGAGGCGCAGTTGGCCTCTGAACCTACCGCGCGGAATTCGAAGCGGTTGCCGGTGAAGGCGAAGGGAGAGGTGCGGTTGCGGTCGGTGTTGTCGATGAGCAACTCGGGGATGCCGGGGATATCGAGGTTCATGCCCTGCTTGCCCTTCATCGAGAAGAGGTCGTCCTTGTCGGCTTTGACGATATGGTCGAGCAGGTCGGTGAGCTGTCGGCCCAGGAAGCTGGAGATGATGGCGGGTGGCGCCTCATTGGCTCCGAGTCGGTGGGCATTGGTGGCGCTCATGATAGAAGCCTTGATGAGTCCGTTGTGACGGTACACGCCCATGAGGGTCTCGACGATGAATACCACGAAGCGCAGATTGTCCTCGGGAGTCTTGCCCGGAGCGTGGAGCAGCACGCCCGTGTCGGTCGAGAGGCTCCAGTTGTTGTGCTTACCCGAACCATTGATGCCGGCAAAGGGCTTCTCGTGGAGCAGCACACGGAACCCGTGGCGGCGCGCAACCTTCTTCATGACCGACATGATAAGCATATTGTGGTCTACAGCCAAATTGCACTCCTCGAAGATGGGCGCCAGCTCAAACTGGTTGGGCGCAACCTCGTTGTGACGGGTCTTGCAGGGGATGCCAAGGGCAAGAGCCTCGATTTCCAGGTCCTTCATAAAGGCCTGAACGCGCTCAGGGATGGTACCGAAGTAGTGGTCGTCCATCTGCTGGTTCTTAGCAGAGTCGTGACCCATAAGGGTACGGCCGGTAAGCATCAGGTCGGGACGCGCGAAGTAGAGTCCTTCGTCTACGAGGAAGTATTCCTGCTCCCAACCCAGGTTGGCCTGCACCTTCTTGACATTGGGGTAGAAGTACTGTGCCACTCCGGTGGCAGCCTCTCCTACTGCGCGCAGCGTGCGGAGCAACGGCGCCTTGTAGTCGAGCGACTCACCGGTATAGGAGATGAAGATGGTGGGGATACAGAGGGTGTCGTCGATGATGAACACGGGCGATGTGGGGTCCCAAGCCGAATAGCCGCGTGCCTCAAACGTGTTGCGTATTCCTCCTGATGGGAAACTTGAGGCGTCGGGTTCCTGCTGGACGAGTAGCTTGCCTGAAAACTCTTCTATCATACCTCCCTTGCCGTCATGTTCGACAAAGGCATCATGCTTTTCGGCCGTTCCCTCGGTCAGGGGCTGGAACCAGTGAGTGTAGTGGGTCACGCCGTTCTCCTCGGCCCATTGCTTCATGCCCGCAGCCACAGCGTCGGCTATGGAGCGGTCGAGCTGGGCGCCGTTGTCCATTACATCTACCAGCTTGCGATATACATCGGCGGGCAGGTACTTGAACATCTTGGCACGGTTGAACACCAGCTTTCCGAAATACTCGGACGGACGGTCCTTGGGAGTGGCCACCTCGACGGGTTTCTTGTGGAAAGCCTCTTCTACAGCATCAAATCTCAAATTTGCCATAATCTTCGTGAATTGTAAATATGTTGATAACTTGAATATTCTTTGTTTCAGCGCTGCCGGCGATGGCTCCGTCGCGTGCCGACATGGAGAGCCTCACCGTTACGGTGTGCAAAGTTACTGAAAATCTTGCCTATTCCTTTACTGTTTGTCACTTTTTTTTACGATTTTCATCCTCTCTGCCGTCATCCCATCCATTGGCGCAGTCGCTGCATGGCTTCTTCGCAACTGTCGCGGTCGCCAAAGGCGGTGAGCCGGAAGTAGCCCTCGCCGCTGGGACCAAAGCCCACGCCGGGGGTGCAGACTACCGAGGCGCCGTAGAGCATCTGCTCGAAGAAGCGCCAGCTCTCCTGACCCTCGGGAGTGCGCACCCAGAGATAGGGAGCGTTCTCGCCGCCATAGACGCTGAAGCCCATGGCGCGCAGGGCGTCGGTCATAAGTCGGGCGTTGCCCATATAGTAGTCGATGGTGGCTCGGGTCTGTGCCTTGCCGTCAGGGGTGTAGACGGCTTCAGCTGCGCGCTGCGAGATGTAGCTGGCGCCGTTGAACTTGGTACACTGGCGGCGCTCCCAAAGATGGTTGAGCTCCACCTGCTGGCGTCCGTCGGTGGTCACAGCCTTCAGGTCGCGCGGGATGACGGTGTATCCGCAGCGTACACCGGTAAAGCCTGCCGTCTTGGAGTAGCTGTGGAACTCTATGGCACACTTGCGTGCGCCCCGTATCTCGTATATCGAGTGGGGAATGGACTTGTCCTGGATGTAGGCTTCATAGGCAGCGTCGTAGAAGATGATGGCGTCGTTGGCGAGGGCGTAGTTGACCCATTTCTTCAGTTCTGCCTTAGACAGTACGGTACCCGTGGGGTTGTTGGGATAGCACAGGTATATCATATCGACACGGTGGTCGGGCAGCGCGGGCACGAAATCGTTCTCGGCAGTACAGGACAGATAGGTCACGTTGCTCCAGCGGCCGTTGGCGAAGGTTCCGGCGCGGCCTATCATGGCATTGGAGTCGATATAGACAGGATAGACGGGGTCGGTGACAGCCACCGAGTTGTCCCAACGCACTATCTCCTGGATGTTACCCGTATCACTCTTGGCGCCGTCGTTGATGAAAATCTCCGAGGGGTCAAGGTGTATGCCGCGAGGGGCGAAGTCGTTCTTCAGGATGGCTTCGCGCAGAAAGTCGTAGCCATGCTCGGGGCCATAGCCGTGGAACGACTGCTTGACAGCCAGGTCGTCTACGGCACGGTGCATGGCTTCAATCACCGCTGGACACAGGGGCTGGGTGACATCGCCTATTCCCAGACTGATGACGTGGGCATTGGGATGGGACACGCGGTAGGCGTTGACCTTCTTGGCCACATCGGCGAAGAGGTAATTGTCCGAGAGTTTCAGGAAGTGTTCGTTTACTAAAGCCATATTCTTCTTGATGTTGTTAAAGTGGAATTACAGGGTTATCTCGCCGTCGAAGACAAACTCGGCAGGGCCCGAGAGCATCACGTGGTCGTCCTCGGCCCATCTCACGTGGAGCCTGCCGCCGTCCATCACCACATCGCCCTCGCGCGAGGTCAGCCCCACGTG
>ERZ779852.2963-NODE-2963-length-12998-cov-3.975353_pt1 | contig 12998 bp, 11 predicted proteins | sample MGYA00511559_ERZ779852 | MGnify/ENA primary metagenome ERZ779852 (study PRJEB29588, sample SAMEA2157977) | human gut metagenome | biome: human gut; feature: human-associated habitat; material: faeces | place: Denmark | collected 2008/2010 ...
GTCTCCGGCTGCTGCGTCTCGTGGGGCTGCTCCGGGCTGAACACCACCTTCAGGTGGTGCAGCCCCAGCTTGCTGCGCAGCTCCTTGCGCATGACCCGCGCCAGCGGGCAGCCGCTGGTCTGGGAGATGTCCGCGATCCGCAGCAGCTCCGGCTCCAGCTTGTTGCCGGTGCCCAGCGCCGTCAGGATGGGGATGCCCCGCAGGTGCGCCTGCTGGATCAGATCCAGCTTGCAGCTGACGAGGTCGATGCAGTCCAGTATGTAGTCGAACCGCCGGGTGAAGAATTCCTCCCGGTGGGCGGCGTCGTAGGTGGCGCAGATGGGGTACACCACGGCGTCGGGGTTGATATCCCGTACCCGGTCGGCCACCACCTCGGCCTTGTACTGCCCCACGGTGGAGGTCAGGGCGCACAGCTGGCGGTTGATGTTGGACACGGACACCGTGTCCTGATCCACCAGCGTTAAAGTGCCAACGCCGCTGCGTGCCAGGCACTCAGCGGCGTAGCTGCCCACACCGCCCAGGCCAAACACCGCCACATGGCTGCGGCGGAGCTTGTCCAGAGCGGGTGCGCCTACTATCATCTCAGTTCTGAGAAAGCTTTCGTTCATAAATGCCGGGAAGGGGAAACTCAGCCCACGTGCTTCATGCCGGACAGCTCCACCACCTCGGCGCTGTCGGACAGACCCTTCTGCCAGGCCTCGGTGTCGCGGCTGCGCAGGGTGTTCTCCACCTGCACCTGCCAGCAGGGAACGTCGTCGCCCACGAAGTACATGACGTGATAGCCAGCGTAGTTGGAGCTTTCGCCGTACACCACGCCGGTGTCGCCGGGCTTGCGGCTCTCGTCGAAGAGCCAGTTGTTGAACTCCGCGACCATCTGCCCCTTCAGCACCTTGGTGTACAGGCCGCCGTTGGTGTTGCTGCCGCCGTCCTCGCTCAGCTCGTTGGCCATAGCCGCGAAGCTGTCCTCGGTGGCGTCGCCGGCCTTCCACTGTGCCAGAGCGTCCTCGGCCTTGGCCTTGGCAGCGTCCTTGGCCGCCTGCAGGTCGGCCTCATACGTCTCGGACTTGCTGTCCAGACCGGTGGTGTCCGCCCTGAACAGGATGTGGCGCACGTCTCTGGAGGCATACTCCTGCCGGCCGGCGCTGTGGAACACCAGCACGCGGCTGCCGCTGTCGGTGGTGATCACGGTGCTGTCGCCGTCTGCGCGGCTCTCGTCAAACAGCCACTCGCTGGCCTCGTCGCCGGAGTTGCTGCCGGCCTCGGTGTTGCTGTACGCGGCGCTCTCGTAGGCCAGAGACACCGTCTCCAGCGGGTCGCCCGCCTGATACAGCTTCAGTGCGGCATCGGCGTCGGCGATGGCCTTCTCCTTGGCGGCGGCGTTCTCCTCGTCCGTGGGCGCAACGGTGTTGCCGTCGGCATCGGTGGTGGAGTCAGCGGTGCCCTTGAAGTACAGGGACTCGTAGCTGGCCACGTTGAAGGAGGACTTGTTGTCGTTGTAGTAGCTCTCCAGATCGGAGGCGGTGTAGCTCAGCTCCTCGGAGTACTCGCTGGCGTAGTGGCTGGCCACATCCACCAGACGGATCATGTCCTTGAACGTGGACACGGTCATGGTCTTGCCGAAGGCCATCTTCAGGTATTCCTTCAGGGAGTAGCCGTTCTCCTTGGCATAGGCGGTGTACTGCTCGATGGTGGAGGCTACCTCCTCCTCGGTGTGGTCGTCGGCGCCGTGGCCGTTGGCCTCGGCCTCCTTGGCCTCCTTCACGATCAGCGTCATCTGCTCGATGGCGTAATCGTGGATGAACTGATCCCAGGTGACCTCACCCTCGTCCTCAACGCCCAGAAACATCTTGGCGGTGTCGTTCATCACCTGCTGATCCAGCGGGGTGGAGCTGGACACGCCGTACAGACTGGAGTAGCTGCCGTTGAGAATGTTGTTCTTGATGCTGTAGTAGAAATAGTTTACCTGGCTGGCGCTGTACTTCTCGCCGTCGATGCTCAGTGCAGCGGCGTTCCGCTGCAGCACGCCGGAGTTCCACACCAGCAGCGCCGCCGCCACCAGCACGAACACGCCGGCGATCACGCCGTACAGGATATTGCTCTTGCGCGCCTTGGCCTTCTCCTCGGCCTCGCGGATCTTCTTGGGGTCGGTAACGCCCTGGGCCGCCAGATCCTGCCGGATCTTCTTTTCTCTTGATGCGCTCATTGAAATTCATTCCTCTCGATTTTGGGCGCAATACGCCCTTGTTTGGTAACATACTCGGTCATTATATCGTATACCGCACCTTTTCGCAAGAGGGAAACGCCTGGAATTTGTGAACATTTTACCGCGCTCACTGAGCACAAGACCCCCATTCCGAAACGGAATGGGGGTCTTGTGCTCAGCGACAGGCAGCGGCCATGTTATAACCTGCACAGCTCGCAGGTGGGTCGTCTCCGGCCGACTTTACTGCTTCCAGCGTCCGCCCGCAGAAGGCAGGCGGGAGGCCTGCAAACCATCTACCGATCCGACGTCCCGTATAACCAATGTCAGGATAAATAGAACCGCTGCCCATCGCTCATCTTTTCCGCCCTGCCTTCGCCGAGCCGCCGTGCTGTACACAAAGTACAGCGGCGGCGTCTCGTCATCGGCAGGACGAAAAATTACTCCTCCTCGTCGGACAGGATCTGCTCCATAAACAGGTCGTAGACCTTGTCCAGCTCCTCGTCGCTGTCCAGCGTGCTGAGAAGCTCCTCGCCGTTTTCCATCACGGACTTCAGGATCACCAGACCGTATTCCTCGGCGGCTTCCTCGTCCGCGTCGTCCTCCACCACAGGGAAGAACGCCATGTAGGTCTGGCCGTCCAGCTCCAGCGCGTCCACGTATTCCAGCTCTATGTCGTTGCCGTCCTCATCCGTCAATGTGATGAAATTGGGGCCGAATTCCTCGCTCATGGAAAGTCCTCCTTTGTCTTGTTGCTCATAGTATACCCGAAGCGGAGGAAAAACGCAAGAGGAACTGTTCGGCAATTTATGCCCCATGCGGGACTGAAAAACCGGAAAACGGGGGAGAATAACGGGAATAGCCTGCCGGGAAAGGCATAATTTAACAAAAAATCTCTTTTTTTGCAGTTGACAGGTATGGTAGAATATCTCTTATACTGGGTCGGTATGCAAACATGCCGCTCACCGTACAAAGCCACAACAGGAACATCAAAGAGAAAGGAAGGTGCCCTGTCTTGAGTGAGAACAAGCGCAGACGGTCGTCGTCCCCCGACTTTATGGGACGCATCCGGCAGAGCGCCCGGCACATAGAAACGGAAGCGAAGGAGGGCGCGCGGCGCGTGCAGCACGAGGCGCAGGAGCGCGTCCGCAATATGACGCCCCAACAGAAAAACGGCTGGCGGAAGGCCGGGCGGATCATCGGCACACTGCTGCTGGTATTCGTGGTGACGCTGACCATCTTCTCCGGTATATTCATGGCGTATATCAACAGCACCATGCGGGGTAAGGTGGAGGTCTATCTGGACGAGTTCGAGACGAAGGTGTCCACGGAGCTGTACAGCCAGGATCCCGACACCGGCGAATGGGTCATGTACCAGACGCTGTACCTGAACTCGGAGAACCGCATCTGGACGGATCTGGAGGACATCCCCAAGTATTTGCAGGAGGCCGCCATCGCCATCGAGGACAAGCGGTTTGAGAAGCACCACGGCGTGGACTGGAAGGGTACCACCCGCGCCATTCTGTACACCCTGTTCGGCAAGAACGTGCAGGGCGGCTCCACCATCACCCAGCAGCTGGTGAAGAACGTCACCGGCGACAACGAGGTGACGGTGAAGCGTAAGATCACGGAGATCTACCGGGCGCTGGAGCTGGAAAAGCGCTACGAAAAGGACGAGATACTGGAGGCCTATCTGAACGAGGTGTTCTTCGGCCAGAGCTGCTACGGCGTGGTGACGGCCTCCCGCATGTATTTCAATAAGGATGTGTCCGACCTGACGCTGGCGGAATGTGCCAGCCTGATGGGTATCACCAACAACCCCTCCATGTACGACCCCACCCTCAGCTCCTGGACGCGGGAGAACAACCGCGAGCGGCAGCTGACCATTCTGGGCGCCATGCTGGAGCAGGGCAAGATCTCCCAGGAGGAGTATGACGAGGCCAAGGCCGAGGACATCGTGTTCTCCAACGGCTTCACCATCTCCGGCCAGTATGTGGGCAGCGACGGCACCGCCACCGATCCGGAGCCGGAGGAGCCGCCCGCCGATGATACCGAATCCCCGGCGGACGAGGAGGAGCCCACCATCAAGGGGCGGTACTCCTGGTTCACCGAGGCCATGATCGGCGATGTGGCCGACGCGCTGGTGGAGAAGTACGGCATCACCGACAAGGTGCGGGACAACGGCACCACCTACACCGCCTATGAGCAGGCGTGGGACATGGTACACGGCAAGGGCTATAAGATCTACACCACCCAGAACCCCAAGTACCAGAAGATCGCCGAGGATGTGTGCTACGACCTGAGCAACATCCCCTATACCAGCAGCTATACCAACTCCGCCGGCGAGCAGGTGGAGGATCAATTGCAGATCGCGCTGACCATTGTGGATCCCACCAACGGCTATGTGGTGGCCATGATCGGCGGCGCGGGTGAGAAGCAGGCGGATCGCGTGTGGAACTGGGCGGTGAACGCACGGCAGTGCGGTTCCGCCATCAAGCCCCTGTCCACCTACGCCCCTGCGCTGGATGACGGCACCATAAACGGCGCCAGCGTCATCGACGACTATCCCATGCTGCTCAACGGCGACGTGTGGCCGCGAAACGACAACTGGCGCTATCAGGGTCTTATGCCCCTGCACCTTGCGCTCCGACAGTCCCTGAACACCTGCGCCGTGCGGACAAATCTGGCCTACGGCGTGGATCGCTCCTACGAGTTCCTGGTGAACAAGCTGGGCTTCGAGAACCTGACGTATACCGACTCCCAGCAGGTGGGCAACATGGCGCTGGGCGGCTTTGAAAAGGGCGTTACCACCGAGGAGATGGCCGCGGGCTTCGCGACCTTCGTCAACGAGGGCGTGTATACCAAGCCCCGCACCTTCGTCCGCGTGGAGGACGCCAACGGCAACGTGATCCTGGAGAACGAGGCGCAGTCCACCGTGGCCATGAAGAACACCACTGCGGCGCTGATGAACAGCCTCCTGCAGGAGGCATCCCTGCAGGGCACCGGCTATCAGGCGCAGTTCCCCGGTATGCACATCGCCGGTAAGACCGGTTCTACCAACAGCAACAAGGACCGTTACTTCGCGGGCTATACGCCCTATTACAGCTGCGCCGTCTGGGCGGGCTATGAGCATAACCAGCGGATCGTGGCCAGCGGCAACCCCTGCGCCGTGATCTTCCAGAAGGTCATGAAGGCCATTCATGAGGATCTGCCCGACAAGGACTTCTTCTCCTGCGCCGGGCTGACCAGTGTGGCCGTCTGCGCCGACAGCGGTATGCTGGCGTCGGAGAACTGCGCGCTGGATGTCCGCGGCAGCCGCGTCTATACGGCGCTGGTGGCGGCGGATAACGCGCCCACCTCCGTGTGCACCATGCACACCGCGCCCAGCTACACCGTCAACATGGCGGACAGCGACGGCAACGTGACCACCGTCACCGGCTCGGTGCTGAACTACCAGCGCGAGCTGATCGAGGGGCACGACGAGATCGTGGTGGAGGATGCCTTTATGATGCTGGGCGGCTGGAACGGCTTCTTCGGTGACGAGGAGGACGAGGACTTCAACATGCCCAACGGCGACCACGACGACACGATGGACGACTCCGTACCCGATATGAGCGGATTCTTAGGATAGAATACACTGACCCTCCGGCAGATGCCGGAGGGTCAGTGCAGGTTTAAAGGAACTTAGAAAAAAACTTGAAAAGTCAAGATAAAAATTGCGAAAGATAGGGAGAAATATTGATACCTTCGGCAGCACAGGCGTCCTTAAAGGCCTCTGCGGGCGTTTTCCAGCCCAGGGAAGCCCGGTAGTAGGTGTTCATCCATCTGGCAACAGCGGTGCAGTCTGCCTGCGTTACAGATGCCAGAGAGCGGCCTTTCTTGAACCAGCGGCGTATCATACGGTTGGCGTTCTCGTTGCTGCCGCGCTCACAGCTGGTGAACGGATGGCAGTAGTAGCAGTATGTACGGCGGCGACCAGCTGGGGAGTGCTCCAGACGGTGACTGTCGGAGAACTCAGAGCCGTTGTCCATGGTGATGCTCTTGAAGATATACCGGAAGTCAGACCGGCGCTGAAGGTGATCCAGAACGGCTACCACGGAGGCACTATCCTTCCGGGGGACTTTGAAGATCAGCTCCAAGCGCGTCATACGTTCGGTCATGACGATGATGGATTCACCTTGACCCTTTGCTTTGCCAATGACACTATCCATCTCCCAATGACCCACGGTGGAGCGGTCGGAGATGATCGGCGGGCGCTGCTCTATGCTTGTGCCGTGCCGGGGCGGTTTCTTTTGGCTGCTATTCTTCCAAGGGTGCTTCCGGATACCATGCTCAGGGAGATCAGAGGGACAGGCATCCAACAGGCCGCGACGGAGGTAACGGTAGATGGTATCCTCACAGAGATAGCCGAGATCAGAGCTGCGCAAAGACGCCGCTACCCACGCTGGGGAGCGGCGTTCTTTCTTGATGTGCAGGGATATGTAGGAGAGTAAGCAGAGAGGAGAAGCTATACATCACACAGACCTGTAAGCCCACGGGCATAGAGGTAAAGACAGAGCGCACGAAGTGCAGGAACGTATACAGATTAGCTTCCATCGGGCACCTCCTCGGCGGCAGCGGCAGGATCATAGAAAAGGCCATCCAGCTTTGTGATATCGGCAGCATCAAAGGCGCCGTCAAAGACATTTTTCCAGAGCCAGCGGACAAGCCCGCCAAACAGAGACACACCGTCTTTCGTAGTATCTACAGCGCTGTTGCTGTCGTCCAGATAGAGAACACCGGGAACGTAAGTGTTATCGTTGATAACATTAACGACCGTCTCGTTGCTCTTTGCCAGAAGTGCGTCCAGCTTTTCTACCACCGCCGTCAGCTGGGAGGTGTAGTCGGTGGGCGCGGGAATAGACTGGATGGCGGCGATCACGGCAGCGTCATCATAGGCAGGAATTGCATCAATGGCCGAGAGCAGTGAAGCCTCATATTCCTGAAACTTGCCGTGGAACCAGCGGGTGAACGGGATGGTGACACCTGTGACCTCCGGTGCGCCGGTGCTGTCATAATCAACGTATGTCTCACCGCAGATGGAGCAGGTGTAGGTATCATAGGTGGCGGGAACTCCGGGCGTGATAACAACATCGGGAACGTCAGCACCTTTAACCGAATAAGACACAGAAGAAGAACTGGGATAAAAGGCCTCAGTGACCAAATCGTAAAATCCAATCGTGCCGAGCGACTTTCGGAAACAAGGAACCAAGTCGAAAACAAGAGAATCATTGTCCCAAACACGGAAAGCGGAAATGCGCATCCGAAAAGGAACATCCTCCGAATGTCCATAATATCCAAATAGGGAAATGGGGACATCCGTGCATCGGAACACAGCAGTCCCTAAATCATAAGAATCAACGAGCAACTCATTTCCACACCAGAGAGAAAAGAGATTTTTATTATAGTCGATAGTATAGGGAATGTTAAGCGCGCTGATAGACGAAAAGTCTACAACCGGCTTATATAAACCATTGTTCCAGCCAATATTCAACGTCTTACTTGACGTACCAATAGCGACAAACATTCTGCTGTCATCGCCACGCGCACCGAACAAAACATTGTTATTATTGGACATGCGAAGTTCAATCAACTCATATACTGCAAAAATGCGAGTGCCTTGATTAACGTAATAGTCAAGAGTTGTCATGGGGATAAAGGCACCCGAGAAATAAGAGAAGCCGCTTTCAATGTATTCAACCTCCTGAAACTGAGACGGAATACGACCACCGTAGACAGCGGGTGTCCCCGGTTGGCCGGTGCTGGTGAGCTGCCAGTCGTGGGCACATTTGCCGGTAGGGACGGACAGGCTGTCGGTGAGATCGGCAATGGCCGATATGACGGCAGTATCAGCCACCAGCACCTTACCGGTGTCAGCATCCACGGCGGCGGTGAGCATATCAATAATTTCAGAGGTGTGGCGGTTGCCTGTAATTACGTGCTTCCTGAGTAGATCAAGAGATTCATTAAGAAAAGTGACCTGTTGAAGCATGTTGGTGTAATTCACGTCATACCTGCGGGAGAACAAATTCAGCCATTCGGTAATGCTGCCAACGTAGCCTGTGATTTCGGTATCATCAAAGGCCGGGATGGACTGGATGGCAGACACCACGTCCGAGTTGTCTACCAGCACCTTGCCGTTGGAGATCACCGAGGTGAGAGTGTCGAGCTTCGTACTGATGGTGTTACAGGTGGTGAGGAGGGAATTTGTAGCCGTATTGATAGAATTGACTGCTGTCAATAAAGAGCCAGTAAGGACGTACTCCATACGATTTAGGAAATACACAATGCCGCCATTGTTGCCGCCGAGAAGGTCGGAAATACGATCAATATCTTTGTAGGCATAGACCAGACCGCCGGAAGCATTGCAATACCAGTAATTAGAAGCCTGATAATGATAGAAGATTGCATATTTGTCGCGCCCGGAAACGGTAGAGTATACTCCAATATTGCAGCTGACCTCTTTAAGCACGTCACCAAACTCGCCAGAAGCAAGACGGTCATTAAGCTCTAAAGCAAGGGAAGATAACGCATCGTAAGAAACTTCTGTCGAAGTCGTTCCGGTAGAAAATCCACCGCTGCCCCATCCATCACCGCGAGAACCTCCGCCAAAACCACTGGCGGCAAAAGTACAGGAAACAGAAAGTAACACGGAGACTATCAACAGGCAAAAACCAACTATTTTTTTCATAGATTGACAACCTCCTGTGAACATGGTACATTTAAGAAAAAAGGGGAAAGGAGAGCGCACATGAACCATTACATATACGCTCAGATACTGAACATGCAGGCCATGGCAAAGACTTTCGGACAGTCCTGTGAATTGGCAGCCACAAAAGACGATGGCAAAATCAGTAAAGACGAGGCCAAGCAGCTGAAGCGAATCAAAGCCGCCGTGGAAATGTTTTGCAAAGAACTGGACAAAGTAAAGGCCTAACCCCTAATCCCTCGCCGCAGGCGGGGGATTTTACTATGCCTTACCCGTCTTTCCCTTGAACTTATCCGGGAACAGGGATCGCAGCACCTTGCCGCCGATCCACGCCATGAGCGAGAGCAGCAGAAACAGTATGAACACGAATACCAGCACAAAGGCGGCAGTGATCAGGAACTTGATCATGTCAGCACCTCCCTTAGATACCAAACGCAGCACACAGGAATTTCAGCTGCGTATCATTCAGACCTACCAGATCAGGCTCACCGTTACGGTAGCCTTCGGCAGCGAGGATCACATTGCCGACGATCACATCACGATACCACACGGACGCGAATTTATTGACGCGGGAAGCGCCGTGGAACCAGCCGCTTTCATCGACTACCATTACGACGCCATGAGGAAGCAGCAGGCCGGTCTGCACGTGCACGATCTCGATGCAGCTACAGCCGATAGCCTGATACATACCAGCCAGAAGATGAGGAGTGTCCAGCTCGATGATCTCAGGCTTAGGATCAGTACCATCGTGGACGAGGATAAATTTCTCTTTCATTTGTAGCCCTCCATTTTCATTTGTTCATAGTAAGGATCGATCGTTGAGGGATCAAAGGTTTCGCAAGGAGTCAAAGGTGTGGGGTTCAACGGTATCACATCGTAATCAGCGCCATCCCAGATATAGGGAAAGTACCATTGCGCATCCTGCACCATGCCGACTTTGCAGAAGTCATAATCATGAGTGCAGCAGGCGTCCAGCTGCTGCTGGTAGAGGTAGACATCGGAAGCATGTTCCGCCCGCTTCAGAGGGCGGCTATGGAAGTACAAGTGTTTACCTACATCACCGGCACGGCGGGCAACGTCCTTGCTTATGTACTTTGTTACGTAGTAGGCCGTGGCCACCTTATCCCGGATAGGGGCGAGGGAGCAGAAGCCAAAGGTGCGCTGGTAGTCCGGCCAGTTCAGGAAGCCGCCGTCTATGAGCTTCTTTGGCTCAGGATAGTGGAACGGACGGAGTGCCGAAGCAGGCAGGCCGTAGATCAGACCGTGGATGTGCCAGGCACCATCCTGATGCAGTTCCGGCACAAGCAGCACCTGAAACGAGGCGTTATACTTTTTACGCTTGTCCCGGATAAACTGCATGAGCCGCTTTGCATAGCGATCCAGATTATAGCGATCTACCAGCCGCTGATCCAGCGTACCGGTAAAGAAGTACTCCCAAGGATTGCAGAGAGCATATTGCAGCACCATCGACCGGGCACGACTGAAGGAGTTGTCCAGCTTTACCTCATAGTGCTGCGCCTCTTCACGGAGGCATGCAAAGTCAGGATCACGGTGGCCTTTGAACGCCACGACCTTGTAAATCTCATCGGTATATCGGTGTATGGAGTACACCGGAGAAACCGCCATATTCCAACACCTTCCCGCAAAACGTTATGGAGTCAAGTGTCCTCAAACGGAGGTGCAAGCTCCGTCCGAGAACGACCTTAACACAGCATGTCACACGACGTTCTGCGGTAAGGTGAAGGTGCAGGATCAGGCTTTGATCATGTCAACGACGCTGCCGCCGCGACCACGGAACACGAACACGGTGTCACCGACAACGGGCTTGTAGTCGATGGCCTCCATCTTCTTTTCGGAGAGAAACACGCGTTCCGGCTCACCGCCTGTACCAGTGGGGACGAGGTAGACGTACATACCATATACTTCCTGCCCATCGTTACCGACAAAAGAGCCATCGGCCAATCTGATGATCTTCATTCCCATTTGGTTTTACCTCCTAAAAAAATGACTGCGAAAGGCGGGATCACCTTTCGCAATCATTATCAGGCTTCACGCTTAGAAAAAAACTTGAAATTTTTTGAAAAAAGGGGTTGACAATTTGACCTCTACATACTATAATCTCACTTGTTCGACGCGCGAGTGGTGGAATTGGCAGACTCGCTAGATTCAGGTTCTAGTGTCCACTACGGACGTGCGGGTTCAAGTCCCGCCTCGCGCACCAAGTTAACAAACAGGTTTAGATGTCATGCGGTGAAAACCGCATGACATCAAGCTTTTCCGGGGTTTTCCACACCCTATTTTTAACGGTTTCAAGCATGGATGTCAGAGCCGTCTGAGAGGCGTTCGACGTGATTTGAACCCCTCTTTTTCTGCTTTCTGGCGATAAAATCAGATGCAGCTCCCTTTTGCACGAGGATTTTCCTCACAAAAGGGAGCTTTTTTCATAAAAAAGTTTCACAAAGTTTGGGGCGTCGGTTTGTTGGTTTCATAAAACCATCAACCGGCGCTCTTTTGCGTTTCAGGACAGATCAAGGGCGAAAGCCCGGAGAGGAGCAATATGCGAAAACCAACAAGACCGCTGGCACGGCGGATCGACGAGCGGCAGCCAGTGCCCTATCAGCAGAGATCACAGGAGCCGGTATTCTGCAATGAGCACGAGCGGTGTCAGGGCTGTCCCTACCCACGCCACGGCATCGTCTGCTGGCACCGGGGTGGAGGCTGTCTGCGCACAGATATGGAAGAAATAGAAAGGAGAAGCAAATATGATTCAAGCTGTTCTCGGTAACCCCAGTCACCCGGAATACGGCGTGGCAACCATCCCTTTCCCCATCCCCCACAACCAGTACGCCCACTGCATGGAGCTGTTGGAGGCGTTGGAGGTCGGTGACGCAGTCAAGGCGGATTGCAGGGTGGAGAAGATCGACAGCTTCTACACCGTCCTCAAGCGCACGGAGATGCGCACGGTCAATGTGGAGGAGCTGAATTACCTCGCCAAGCGGCTGGACAGCTTCGACACCGGCGAGGCCGCACAGTTTCAGGCCATGGCCCACAAACTGGAGCTGTTCGAGCTGAAGGATCTCATCAACCTGACCTTCTGCTGCCAGCAAGCCACGGTCATCACCGACTTTTCCAATCTGGACGCTGTTGGCCGTGACCACTATATGAACTTGCACGGCGGCAGCGCAAGTGTGGATGAACTGAACGTGCTGGACGGCAAGAAAACCGCACGGCAGCTCATCGAAAATGGCGGCGGCACGATCACCCCCTACGGCGTGGTCTACGACAACGGCATGAAGTTAGAGCCGGTCTATGAAGGCGAAGCATGCAGTGTAGATAAGGTAATCGAGTTACCCGCCCAGCGGTTCAAGCAGTTCAGCCGCGCACTGCTGGCTGACTACGATTTCATCGCAGAGAATAAAAACGCCATCCGGCACGATGAGGATGCCAGGCACTGTCTGCTCATCCTCGACGCGGATGGAACGGACGGTTTCCTTGTTGACCCACAGGGGTACAACTATGCCCGGTACAGCGCCTTTGTCCCCAACGCCCGCAGTTTGCTGACACTGGATATGGCAATTGACCGCAGCTACCTTTCGCCGGTAGAGCCTTGGCGGGATGAGAGTCGGGATGAGATGCTCCGCATGACGCTGCGCATCAATGGAAAGCCGGACTATATCCTTGTCCTCCCCGCTGATGAGCAATACCTCGATGCGGTGAAGACTTATCTCGATATTGATGTTTTCGCGGACGCCATGCTCTGTGATATTCGCTTCAAGGTGCCTTACATCGGTGAGCTGATCCGCGACACGGATTGCCCCGCCGTGGAGGATTACAACGATTTTGCCGAAGCCTTGGAGGATATCTGGCAGAAGGACGGGATGCTTCTGACCTACGCCGCCGTGCTGGAGGCCGAGCGGCCGGATACGCTGCGCGGAGCCTGTGAACTCCTGCGAAATCTGGATAACTACCAGCGCATCACGGAGGACACCTACGGTTACGGTCAGCAGCGATTGCAGGAAACGCTGGGGCTGGATGATGAAGCCATCTATG
>ERZ779852.2964-NODE-2964-length-12994-cov-2.697349_pt1 | contig 12994 bp, 12 predicted proteins | sample MGYA00511559_ERZ779852 | MGnify/ENA primary metagenome ERZ779852 (study PRJEB29588, sample SAMEA2157977) | human gut metagenome | biome: human gut; feature: human-associated habitat; material: faeces | place: Denmark | collected 2008/2010 ...
AAGGCCCGCAGCGGCAGCAAGAAGAACGGCTTTGAAGGCGGCCAGATGCCTCTGGCACGCCGCCTGCCTAAGCGCGGTTTCACCAATATTTGGGGAACCGAATATACCATCGTAAACGTGGAAGACTTAAACAAGTTTGAAGCGGGCACTGTTGTAGACCAGGCTTTGTTAGAAGAAGCAGGTGTCGTAAAACAGGTCAAAGACGGCATTAAGGTGCTCGGACAGGGCAGCCTCAATGTTGCGCTGACAGTCAAAGCTGACAAGTTCAGCGGAAGTGCTGTACAAAAGATTGAAGCTGCTGGAGGAAAGGCAGAGGTGATTTAGGATGGGTATGTTGAAGACTGTAGCTCAAGCGTGGAAAGTTCCTGAAATCAGAAGCAAAATGATCTTTACCTTACTCATGCTCGTTGTGTTCAGAATCGGATCTAATATTCCGGTTCCGAACATCAACAGATCGGTGCTTGCCGAGATGTTTACAGGTGAAACCGGTTTATTTGACCTGTTTGACCTGTTTTCCGGCGGATCATTTAGTAACTTCACAATTTTTGCATTGAGTATTACACCATACATCACTGCATCCATTATTGTTCAGCTTTTGACCATCGCATTCCCTTACTTCGAGAATCTCGCGAAGGAAGGTATGGAAGGTCGTAAAAAAATGGCACAGATTACGCGTTATATGACCGTAGTTCTGGCGCTGATTCAGGCGATTGGCTTAACTGTCGGCTTATTCAGACAGGCAGTCGTTGACAAATCCGCATTCTCCGTTATCGTTGTCATCTTAGTATTGACCGCAGGTACCGCATTCCTGATGTGGCTCGGCGAGCAGATTAACGACAGAGGCATCGGCAACGGTATTTCGCTTCTGATCTTCGGCGGTATCGTTGCAAGAATTCCAAGCGGCGTTAGAAGCATTTCGACGCTTTACGGAGACGGCGGAATCTCTTTGGTAACCATTATCCTTTTCGTCATCGCTGCAGTACTTGTAACAGCCGGCGTTGTTCTGATTCAAGAAGGACAGAGAAGAATTCCGGTACAGTACGCAAAGAGAGTCGTTGGCAGAAAAATGTACGGCGGACAGTCCACCCATATTCCGATTAAGGTTAATCAGGCCGGCGTTATCCCGATCATTTTCGCGCTGTCTCTGCTGCAGTTCCCGCTGACTATCACATACTTCCTGTCTCAGGACAACGGATTCAGCGTATGGGTTATGAAGTGGCTGTCACCTTCAGGCAATCCGGGCGTATGGATTTACGGCGTTTTAAACGTAATCCTGATCATCTTCTTCACATACTTCTACACGGGCATTACTTTCAACCCGAATGAAGTTGCGAATAACATGAAAGCGAACGGCGGCTTTATCCCGGGCATCAGACCGGGCAAGGCAACTGAAGACTATCTGAACAAAGTAATGTCGAGAGTTACGATCGTCGGCGCGATTTTCCTGGCGCTGATCGCGACTCTGCCTACCATTATCAGTGTGATGGTACCGGCGCTCAAGGGCATCCACTTCGGCGGTACGTCCCTCTTGATCGCTGTCGGCGTTGCGCTGGATACGGTAAGACAGCTTGAAAACCAGATGTTGATGAGAAACTATCAGGGTTTCTTGAAATAGTAAGGAGATGAAACTCAAATGCTTAGAACTATTTTATTAGGGCCTCCGGGAGCGGGTAAAGGCACACAAGCAGTGAAAATTGTTGAGAAGTACGGCATTCCGCACATTTCAACAGGAGACATCTTTAGAGAAAACATCAAAAACGGTACGGAACTGGGCAAAAAGGCACAGGAGTACATGAACAGAGGCGAACTCGTTCCGGATGATCTCGTCATCGAGATCGCGACAGACAGACTGCTGAAGGACGACTGTAAGAACGGATTCCTTCTGGATGGTTTTCCGAGAACCGTTTATCAGGCTGAGAAGCTCGATGAATTTCTTGCGGCGCACGGCGGCAAGATCGACAAGGTTCTTGATATCGCTGTAGGAAAAGACGAATTGATCACAAGACTGACCGGAAGAAGAGTCTGCAAAGCCTGCGGCGCGAGCTTCCATGTCGTCAATATTCCTCCTAAAAAAGAAGGCGTTTGCGACTACTGCGGCGGCGAACTGATCCAGAGAGCAGATGACAATCTGGAAACAGTGACCAACCGTATCGATGTTTACGAAGCGCAGACGAAACCGCTGATCGATTATTACGAAAAAGCAGGCAACATTGCCCATATCGACGGTACAACCGGACTTGACAATGTATTCGCGGACATCGTGAAAGCATTGGGTGAATAAACATGATCGTCATTAAATCAAAACAGGAGCTGGATCGTATGAGAGAGGCAGGCAAGGTGTGCGGATGGATTTTGCGCGAGCTTGCGAATATCATACAGCCGGGCATCTCCACCTTGGAGATCGACCGTTTTGTAGAAAAGACCGTACGCGAGCATGGGATGCGCGCAGCCGAAAAAGGCTACTGCGGCTATCCGGCCAGCGTGTGCGTGTCCGTCAACGATGAAGTTGTTCACGGCATTCCGAGCAAAAAACGCCACCTGCGGGAGGGTGATATCGTCAGCTGCGACCTGGTTGTCGAATACGACGGCTATATGGCAGACGCGGCGAGAACCTATGCAGTCGGCAAGATCAGTCCGGAGGCCAAGCACCTGATCGAAACTGCGGAGAGAGCGTTCTGGAACGGCATCGCTTACGCGAAAGAGGGATACCGCTTGTCGGACATTTCTCACGCGATACAGGAAACCGTAGAAGCAGAAGGCTTCGGTGTCATTCGAGACTTTGTGGGACATGGAATCGGCAGCGAAATGCACGAAGACCCGCAAATTCCAAATGTCGGGAAAGCAGGCAAGGGACCAAGACTCCAACGCGGCATGACGCTTGCTGTCGAGCCCATGATTACACAGGGTTCCTGGGAGATCGATGTGCTCACAGACGACTGGACTGCGGTAACCGTAGACGGAGGTCTGGCGGCACATTACGAAAACACAGTCGTGATTACCGACGGTGAACCGGAATTGCTTACATTGTAAAATAGAAGGAGACTGTATTTATGGCGAAAAAAGACGTCATCGAGGCAATGGGAACGGTTGTCGACGCACAGCCTAACGCGATGTTCAAGGTCAAATTAGACAACGGTTTCGAAGTGCAGGCACACATTTCAGGAAAAATTAGAATGAACTATATCAGAATTCTTCCGGGAGACAAGGTGAAGGTAGAGCTTTCTCCATACGATCTGACTAGAGGAAGAATCATTTGGAGAGATAAAGGTTAGGAGGATATAAAATGAAAGTAAGAGCTTCCGTAAAACCGATCTGCGAAAAGTGCAAAGTTATCAAAAGAAACGGCAAGGTAATGGTTATCTGCGAAAACCCGAAGCACAAGCAGAAACAAGGTTGATTTTAAGTTAGGACGGGGGAGGCGTGTGCACCGGGCCACGTCTTGCATACCCCATTCAAAAAATAAGAAGATCCTGTCTATATCGCTCCCGGAATGGCGACGGAAGATAGGGGAAGGAGAAAAATATGGCTCGTATAGCCGGTGTTGACTTACCAAGAGAAAAAAGAGTAGAAATCGGTTTAACCTACATCTATGGTATCGGTAAACCAACCTCACTTGCAATCCTCGAAAAAGCGGGCGTAAATCCTGACACCAGAGTTAAGGATTTAACCGAAGAGGAAGCAGGTAAAATCAGAAGAATCATCGATGAAGAGTATCTGGTAGAAGGTGACCTCAGAAGAGAGGTTTCCCTGAACATCAAGAGACTCATGGAAATCGGTTCCTACAGAGGCATCCGTCACAGAAGAGGCCTGCCGGTAAGAGGACAGAACACGAAGACGAACGCTAGAACTCGCAAGGGTCCGAAAAAGACCGTTGGCAGAAAGAAAAAGGCAACTAAGTAAGAAGGAGGTAGGAAAAAATGGCTAAGACTGTAAAGAAAACAGTTAGAAAGAAAAAAAGAGAACGCAAAAATATTGAAAAAGGCCAGGCACATATCCAATCCACCTTTAACAATACTTTAGTTACTCTGACAGATATGAGCGGAAACGCGTTAAGCTGGTCTTCCGCGGGTTCCCTTGGATTTAAGGGTTCCAGAAAATCCACACCGTTCGCAGCGCAGATGGCGGCTGAAGAAGCTGCTAAGGGCGCGATGGAACACGGCTTAAAGACGGTAGAAGTTTATGTAAAGGGACCGGGCTCCGGCAGAGAAGCGGCGATCAGAGCGCTGCAGACCGCAGGCCTTGAGATCACCATGATTCGTGATATCACACCGATTCCGCATAACGGCTGCAGACCGCCGAAGAGAAGAAGAGTCTAGGAAAGGAGGAGTAATTTAATGTCAAGATATACAGACGCGAACTGCAAATTATGCAGAAGAGAAGGCCAAAAGCTTTTCTTAAAGGGTGAAAGATGCTACAGCACAAAATGTGCGCTCGAAAAAAGAAATTACGCTCCTGGACAGCACGGACAGAACAGAAAGAAACAGTCCGAATACGGCAACCAGTTAAGAGAAAAGCAGAAGGCAAAGAGATTCTACGGTGTTCAGGAAACACAGTTCAGAAACTTATTCGACAAAGCTGCGAAGAAACCGGGCAAGACAGGTGAAAACCTCCTGATCTTACTGGAAACCAGACTGGACAACGTAGTATTCAGACTTGGATTTGCTGCTTCCAGAAAGGAAGCGAGACAGCTGGTAACCCATGGCCATTTCACAATCAACGGCAAGAAGGCAGACATTCCTTCCATGGAAGTCAAGGCCGGAGATGTCATCGCTGTAAAGGCTAAAAGCCAGAGCTCACCGAAGTTCAAAGAAATCAAAGAGATGTCCATTACTGTACCTGCTTGGATGACCGTAGATGTTGACAAGCTGGAGGGTAAAGTAGTTACTCTGCCGAGACGTGAAGAGATCGACACGCCGATCGCGGAGCACTTAATCGTCGAATTGTATTCCAAGTAACGTAACGCATTACGAATTACGCGGCAAGCGCGCAATCGTGATAAGAACCTGTCAAGAGGCGGGTAGTATTTGCCTTGCAAATCTCCACCCTCAAGCTCTTGACAGAACCTTGTTACAGGTATTCGACAAGCGTATACCTGTAATAATGAACCTGCAAGAGGCGGGTAGTATTTGCTTTGCAAATCTCCACCCTCAAGCTCTTGACAGAACCTTGTTACAGGTATCCGACAAGCGTATACCTGTAATAATTGCTTAAATGTTATTGTGAAACTTGGAATGAATGAAGGGAGGGTTTTTGAGTGATAGAAATCGAAAAACCAACGATCAATAAATTTATTGATGAAGACGGAAACTACGGTAAATTCGTAGTAGAACCTTTGGAAAGAGGTTACGGCACAACCCTTGGAAACGCACTGAGAAGAATTCTGTTAAGTTCTCTTCCGGGTGCGGCTGTCACTTCAGTAAAAATCGACGGAGTACTTCATGAGTTTTCAACAATACCAGGAGTCAAAGAAGATGTCACAGAAATCATCTTAAACTTAAAGAAACTCGCGGTTAGATTGAATGGTGAGAACACGAAACGTGTGATCATCAACGCAGTTGGTCCGAAGGAAGTAACTGCAGCTGATATTATCGGTGATGCCGAGATGGAGATTTTCAATCCGGAGCTGCATATCGCAACGCTGGAAGAGAACGCGACGCTCGTCATGGAGATCAATCTGGCCAGAGGCAGAGGATACGTGCCTGCAGAGGCGAACAAGACGGAGAGCACACCAATCTCTGTCATCCCTGTAGACTCAATCTATACTCCTGTGAGAAAAGTGAATTTTACAGTAGAAAATACCAGAGTCGGTCAGGTCACTGACTACGATCGTCTGGTGCTTGAAATCTGGACGGATGGCTCCATTACACCGGAAGAAGGCGTGTCCATCGGCGGCAAGATCATGCAGGAACATCTAAACCTGTTCATCCAGCTGACCGACGCAACGGATGCGATGGAAATCATGGTAGAAAAGGAAGAAGACCAGAAGGAAAAAGCCCTTGAAATGACGATCGAGGAACTGGAACTTTCCGTTCGTTCCTTCAACTGTCTGAAGAGAGCGGCCATCAACACAGTTGAAGAGCTGACGCAGAAGTCTGAAGACGATATGATGAAGGTACGGAATCTTGGAAAGAAATCTCTTGATGAAGTAAAAGCAAAATTAGAAGAACTTGGGCTTGGCTTAAAACCAAGTGATGAATAATTAAAGGAGGATCTCAAAATGCCGGGATACAGAAAACTGGGCAGACCTTCCGCTCACAGAAAGTCCATGCTGAGAAACCTTGTCACTGATTTATTCAGAGAAGGCAGAATCCAGACCACAGACTGCAGAGCAAAGGAAGCCAGAAGAGAAGCGGAAAAGCTGATTACTTTGGCAAAGCGCGGCGATCTTCACGCAAGAAGACAGGCGTTAGCTTATGTTTTTGATGAAACAGTGGTAACAAAGCTTTTTGAAGAAATCGCGCCGAAGTACGAAGACAGAAACGGCGGATATACAAGAATTCTGAAGTTAGGACCTCGCCAAGGCGACAACGCTGAGGTTGTATTCTTAGAATTAGTATAATATCCCTGACCCTGCGGCTGCGGTGATAGCGTGGCCGGCAGAACGGAAACGCACGCATAAACCCCATGACAGATACACGTCTGCATGGGGTTTTTGATGTGGCAGCGAAGACTGTATTTATGGAAGAGGGTACTGCAAAAGGGTTGCGTCCACTTACTGGGGTATGATGTTAAGACAAGTCCAAAATCAAGGATAGCATACGAGGGCGAGTTCAAAATATAGACACCCCATTTTTAAAAATGTCCTTGACAAGGGGGACAGTTTAGTTGTGTTTTGGTTCAAATTCTGATACAATATTGGCATAGATGCCAGTGCAAATGAAGCAAATTTGTTTATGCGATAGTCATATGGAAGAAGAGAAAGGAAGCCTTATGAAAAGGAGATTTTTAAGCATACTGCTTGCGTGCGCGATGATCGTCACGTTACTTCCGGCAGTCTCTTACGCTGAAACCGGGGAAGCGGGTGAAGGTGCCGATGCGGGGCAGACAGCTGCGGCAAATACCGAGAAGGCAATACGCTTCAATACAGATGGGATTGCCGGTTACAACAACCGTAAATATCACTATATCTATTACGGTAAATGGAAAGGAAATCCGATCAAGTGGCTTGTGCTTGATGATAAAACCAATACAGGTAAAGACGGCTTTTTCCTGCTGTCAGAGGGTCTGATAGATGCGTGGCAGAACTTTGATGACAACAGCACGAAATGGCAGGGAAGCAGCGCGCAGAAATGGTGCGAGGATTTCGCCGGAGTCAGCGGAAACAGTGTGCCGGATGCATTTACCTCTGTCGAGCGTGACGCGATTTTAGAGACGGTAAAATCTGATGACACATATACATACTTTGATCCCCGCATTCCTATTATCTTTGAAGCATACGAAAACATTCTGAATGGTGATAAGGTTTTTTATCTGTCTGCGGAGGAGGCGGTAAGCTCTAAATACGGAGAACCATTTGATTCAACTTTCAATGATGGCTGGTTTCTGCGTTCTTACATCAATGCAACATTCGCGGCATATTGCCCAGATCGGGGATCCATTATAGACATGATATATCCCGGAAATAGTGAGCACCCGCGCCCTGCTTTTAACCTTGGAAAGGGTGAGATTGTTTTCGCATCCAGTGCCGAAGGCGGCAAAACAGATGCCGCCACAGACAGTAATCTGACGGCTGTCGGCGACTGGAGCGGCAATACATGGAAGCTGACATTAAGGGACAGCAGCCGGAACTTCAGAGCTTCCGCAGATAAAGCAAATGCGAAGCAGGGAAAAACAATTTCTATCAACTATTCCGGTGCGAAAACCGGCGACAATGAATATGTTTCAGCAATCATTATGGACAGAAATGGCGAACTACTCTACTATGGACGCATCGCGCAAAACAGCGCAGACGGTACGGCGCAGATTACTGTGCCTGATGACCTTGAGCCGGGAAGATATGTGCTTAGGGTGTTCAGTGAGCAGTACAACGGAGAGTGCAATACGGATTATGTAAGCGAGTTTGTGAATTTGAGCTTTTCGATTTCCGGAGGCATTGATGAGTCTGTCACGAACCAGATTTCGGGCTATAATGATGCGTGCGGCTACGACTATATCTATTACGGCAGCTACGAGGGAAGCCCGATCAAGTGGCGCGTTTTGGATAATCAGACCAATACAGGAGAGCCGGGATATTTCCTGCTGTCTGAAGAACTGCTGGGATCAGAGTACTACGGAGGCGTGTATTTCTCATATGATGGCGTATCTACATGGCAGGGCAGCTATGCGCAGAGCTGGTGCAAGGAGTTTGCAGAAAACTCCTTTACCGAAGATGAAAAAAATTATGTAATGACTGTCAGCAAGAAAGAAGCCAGAGAGTACGAAACAGGCGGTACCATTGGATTTCTTGAGTCTGAGCTGATAAACGAACAGGTATTTTTCCTGTCTGCATATGAGGCAAGAAATCCAAGCTACGGATTTACGGGAAACGAGACGCGTGTGGCCAAATGGAAATATGATTCAAGAGCATGGTGGTGGATTCGCTCCTATTTCTCTCTTAACGGAATGGGCTTCATTGACACTGATGGGAGGATGGCTTATGGGGATTTCCTTGATAAGGACGCCCTGAAACAGAGGAGGCCAGCCCGCCCCGCATTTAATCTTGACGGCAGTGATATTTTATTCCTGTCTAATGCAAAAGGCGGCAAAGCAGATACAGAAACGGATCCTGATCTGGCGGCCATTCCTGAGCACGGCAGCGGTGAATGGAAACTGACAATACATGACAGAACCCGGACGAACTTTAGCGCCAGGACTTTGGGGTATACAGATGTGGCTGCGGGGTCCGATATCAGAGTAGACTATTCCGGCGCAAGGAAAGGCAGCAACGAATATGTTTCAGTTATAATTGCCGATGCGCAGGGACAGAACCTGTATTACGGACGTATCGCAGAGGACAGCGAGAAAGGAGAGGCGGCGGTCGCTGTTCCGTATTCTTTGCCTGTAGGAAATTATACTCTGAAAGTTTACAGCGAGCAGTACAACGGGGATTACAGAACCGATTATGCCGGCAATTTTGTGGAACTTCCGATTAGCGTAACGGGGAAGGATACGGAAGGTCCGTATGTGAGAATAGAGTCCGTCAAGCGTATCAGTACGACAGAGGCTGAGGTGACATTCAAGAGCAGTGAGCCGGGTAAATATAGCTATGATCTGGTAGAGAGCGGCGAAGGGTTTGGAACCACCTTTGGCGGCGGCAACGGCGTTATACCAAACAGGAAAGCGCAGACCATTATCGTTGACGGCCTACGGCCAAGACAAGGCTGTGACATATACTTCCGTGTCGTTGACCAAAGCGACAATCAGCGTCCGAGCAAAGTTATGGCATCGATTCCCGCAGATGTAATACATAAAGTGACGCTGCATGCAGGAAACGGCGCTGTCATTGCAGAGGGCAAAGATGTTACACAGTATGCGGAGGGAGAAAGTGTCATCCTGCCGACAGCAGAAGATATGAGCCGCAGCGGAGGCGTATTCAAAGGCTGGTATACGGATTGCGATTTTGCCGGTGCGCCTGTGACCCAGATCAGTGATACCGATAAGGGCGACAAGGTGTTCTATGCAAAATGGGAATGGGACTCAAAAGAGCAGTTTGACTTAAGTCCGGGCACGACCTATTATTTCGACCTTTCGGGCGCAGAAATACCGGGTACGGTCAACGGAGGAAATTCAGTCGGCGCAGTTTCTGTGCCGGATAAGAGCCTGCACTATGTTCCGTTTACCTATGTCGGAACGATCGATGCCTACAGCTTTTCATCGGAGATGAAAACTACGGACGAATCCGCGGTGGGAAACCAGTATCTGCACAGTCTGTTTGTGTCGGACTATAACGTGGTGCATTCTACAGGCTGGGCTGAGATTAACAAGGCGGGATATATCTTCGGCAAATCCTATACCAGCGGCAATATAAGCTACACGATGCGAGCGCTTTCCGGAGGAAACCGGTATACACTGGGAGGAAAGGAAGCAATCGGACCTCGCAATAATGAATGGGATACTATCCTTGATAAGAATGAAGAATATATCAAAAACGCTGATATGTTTTCGTGGGTGCAGGATGAATGCGAAAATGAAATTGATAAGATTCTCACCTGGCGCACGCTGCGCGGATATAACATAAATGGCGGCACAGTGCGTACCGCCGGCGGCAGTTTTGAAGGAAATATACAGGAACATTACGGCTTTCTTCCGGCCTGTTCTTGAGCTTCCGAACGTGGAGACTTTGGGAGCTGACGGACTCAAGGCGGTAACACTTGATCTGAACGGTGGAAGTGTGAACGGCAGGAGCGATGAAAATATTCAGATTATTGTGAAAAAAGGAGCGGCATTTATTGCGCCTGCATCTGAGGGACTTGTCAGTGATACAGGCTACCTATATAATTGGCTTGGCAGTGATGGTAAGACCTATCAGCCGGGCGACAGCGTTCCGGCAGGTGTAACCTCACTTACGGCGCAGTGGGGAAGTCTGTCCGGTGAGATCAAGATTGGCACACATAAATGGAATAGACTTTTAACCGATGTGAACTTTGACCTGTTTGTCAAAGACGGCGAGAGTGTGGAAATTACAGCTTCCGATAAAAGCAGCGGAAATGTTACCATCGCATATCTGGCCAGCGATAAGAAGCTTACCGACTTTAAACAAATGGCGTTCTTACCGTATTCGGGCGAATTGCATATAGGCGACTCCTATCTTGACAAAGATGGAAGATATATCATTTATGCCAGACTGTCAGATGCCTCGGGAAATGTCAGATATATCAGCTCGGACGGTATCGTGGTTGATCATACCGCCCCGGTTATTTCCGGAATTAAAGACGGCAAGACATATTGCGAAGCACAAATTGTTTCGGTAGAAGAGTTAAATCTTGACAGTATCACCGTCAACGGAAACCCTGTCACGCTTACAGACGGAAAGTGTACGCTTAATCCGGCTGACGGAAAACAGACCGTTGTTGTGACCGACAAGGCCGGAAATACCGTATCGGTGACCGTAACCGTAAACGACGGACATACGCCGCTTGCGGATGATAACGACTGTACGACACCGGTACTTTGTACGTACTGCGGCAGCGTGACAACGACGGCGAAACAGCATGACTTTACAGGAGCTTTACAGAGTGATGAAACAGGTCACTGGCATCAGTGTCAGAATGAAGGCTGCACCGTATGCGAGCCGAAAACCTCTCATACAGGAAATCCCGTATGGGAGACAACAGAAAAACAGCACACGAAGAAATACACCTGTTGCGGAGCTATGACAATAGAAACGGAAGCTCATGTATGGAAAGATGGTGTATGTGAGAAGTGCGAATACGTTTGCAAGCATAGTGGAGGCGAAGCAACTTGCACCGAATTGGCAGAGTGTGAATATTGTCATCAGTCATACGGAGATAATAATTCGGCGAATCATTCGGGAAAAGAAGAGTGGGTAAAGACGGCGACAGAACATACGAAAAAGTGGATGTGCTGCGGAGTTGTGACGGTGAAAACGGAAGTACACACCTGGAAAGGCAATGTATGCGAAAAATGTGGCTACAAGCATTCGTCTGGTAACTCCGGAAGCTCTGGCGGAAGCAGTTCGAGCAGCTCCGGAGGCTCATATAATCCTGTTCAAAAGCCTGAAATCATTATAAAAGGCGGCAGTGCTGATTTTGAAAAGGATGGTACAACCTTGGTTATAACCCCTGACGAGGGTATGACGATTTCAAAAGTAACTGTAAATGGTAAAGAAGTAACCGTTACAGATAATAAAATTACCGGAACCAAAGCAGGTGATAAGATTGAAGTGGTTTGCACTAAAATAGAGCCGGCGAAAGAAGAACTTTCCAGGACATTTAAAGAAAAAATTCTCAACTTGAAGATCACTGTCAGAACTACAAAGACTACGAGGGGAAATATCAAAGTTACAGTCAAGGACAGTGAGAAATTGGATAATCTCGTGAAAGACATTGAGAAAGCAGGATACACGGTTAAATATAAGTTCTACAAATCGACGAAAAAAGCTTCAAAGTATTCTGCTGCGCGTGAAAAAACAAGCCGCACATATATCAATACAGCAGGTAAAAAAGGAAGGAAGCATTTTTACAAAGCAAAGATTATGATATATGACAGGAATAACAAGCTGATTGCTTCCAGCGAATTAAAGCAGTGCAAGTACGGGGCAAGACTGTGGACGAAGTAATCCCAAATTCCTACGAAAAAACTCGAAAAGGGTACTTGACAAAGGGCAGCAAGGGTGGTAATATAGATAAGCTGTCGCTTGAGAGCAGACGGGCTTTTCTCTCACAGCCACGCGGAAGCGGATCGGCCGGGATGAAAAAGTTCGAAAAAAGTTTAAAAATGTTCTTGACAAGGCGTATGCAGTTTGATATAATAATCAAGCTGTCGCAAAACAGCCGGCACTGAAAACCTCACATCGATTTTGCAAAAAGTTGATAAAAAAGAAAAAAGTGCTTGACAATATTAACCGGTTGTGTTAATATAATAACGTTCAGCAAAACGCTGAACCTGAACCTTGAAAATTTCATAGTGTAGAAATTTAGTCAAATAAATTTTAATGCGAAGTAAATTTTTCGATAGGCGCGAAGCTGAGGGAGAACGGAACGGAGTGTACTTTTGTACATGAGTACCGATTCGACCGAAAGCGACAAAGCATAGCGGAAAATTGACAAGCATTTGAAACAATCAGCGAATTGGTAAGACAATTAGCGGAAAGTTTCTCGACAATTTCTTAAAAAAGACAATAATTCAAAACGAATTAGCAAACGCAAATGTGTTTGTCTTGAGAGAAGAAATCAAACAGATTTTAACTTGAGAAATCAAGTGAAAATACAATTTTCATTAAGAGTTTGATCCTGGCTCAGGATGAACGCTGGCGGCGTGCCTAACACATGCAAGT
>ERZ779852.2966-NODE-2966-length-12983-cov-4.855430_pt1 | contig 12983 bp, 12 predicted proteins | sample MGYA00511559_ERZ779852 | MGnify/ENA primary metagenome ERZ779852 (study PRJEB29588, sample SAMEA2157977) | human gut metagenome | biome: human gut; feature: human-associated habitat; material: faeces | place: Denmark | collected 2008/2010 ...
CGCGGTTGACAACCTTGGTCATGGAAACCAGGCCCACGTTCTGGCTGAAGGAGGTGTTGGGCAGAACGCCGAAGCAGGCGGCAAAGGAAGAGCCCAGGCCGTCGCAGATAACACCGCCAGACAGCTCCTTATCGGTGGCCTCACGGCTCATGCCGCCCTCCATCACGCCGGAGATATCGCCCACGGTTTCCACAGCGGTGACGATGAACATGATCAGCACGGGCAGGATGGCGCGCATATCAAAAACGATCTTGACGGGAACCAGCTTGGGGATGGCAAACCAGTCGGCCTGTGCCACCTTGCTCCAGTTCAGCACCCATGCCTTGGTGAACTCCACACCCTCGGCAGTGACACCGGTGGTGGGCAGAACAAAGCCCATGATAAAGGCTGCCAGATAGCCCGCTACGATGCCGATGAGGATGGAGGAAGAACTCAGGAAGCCCGTGGTCCAATGCTTGAAGAACAGGATCACCACCAGCACGAATACGGCCAGCAGCAGGTTTTCCGCGGAACCGAAGTCCTTGGCTGCGTTGCCGCCGCCAAAGGAGTTGACACCCACGGAGATCAGGGACAGACCGATGGACAGCACCACCGTGCCGGTGACCACCGAGGGGAAGAACTTGCGCAGAGGCTTGAGGAAGAAGCCCAGCACAGTCTCAAACAGGCCGCCCAGAATGGAAGCGCCCATGATGGCACCGTAGGCCAGCACACCGCCGCCCATGGAAGCAGCCACACTGTTGAACACGCCCAGGAAGCCGGAGCTGGTGCCCATGATAATGGGGACCTGACCGCCCACAGGGCCGATGGAGAACAGCTGCACCAGCGTGACCACACCGGCCACGAACATGGCGTTCTGCAGCAGGCTGACCTGCAGGTCAGCAAACTCACCGCCTGCAAGGCCGCAGGCACTGGTGATGATAAGAAGCGGGGTCAGGTTGCCCACGAACATGGCAAATACATGCTGCAGGCCCAGCGGGATGGCCTGGCGAAGGGGCATCTTGGCATCAAACTGGTATGCACCTTTCTCCAACTCGATATTTTTGATCATAACTTCTCCTTTATCTAAAAGGCTTTTTTACACGACAAAAATTATTATAGCAGAGCCTTTCTCAAATTGGGAGAGGTTCGGGATGTTTTTTGTTCATTTTTAGTTCATAAGTCATACTTTAACTTTGAATTGTTCTTCTATGAAGTACAAAATCGGATGGATCAGCCCCCTGCTCCCGGCACCAGAAGCCTCCGAGGCGCATCGATGGCAGTGGTGCCCTCTGCAAGGTCGTTGGCGGCAAGCATCTGGGCCGGGGAGACATGGAACCGCCTGGCGATGGCAAACAGCTCCTCCCCCGCCTGTGCATAATAGATGCGCAGGCTGATCTCCGGGTCTGCCGGGGTCAACGGTTCTCCCAGCGCGATGGAGCCCACACAGGTGTTTCCGCTCCGCTGTAGGATGGCTCCTTCTGCCTTGACGGAAAGGGTGACCTCCAGTGTGCCGTTTGCGCAGACACAGCGCAGATCCTCGGCACGGAGCCAGCACTCCGGGATCAGCTCCGCGTCCGAGGGCAGCTCCCGCCCCAGCGGCAGGGCAAGCTCCAACACCTTTTCATAGCTTTCCAGCTCCGAAAGGCTGTTCTCCCCAAAGGCAGTCACGGTCACCCGGCTGGTCAGATCCCAGTTGTTTTCCCTGTATGCCAGCAGGGCCGGGCCAAAGGAGGCAAAGCAGGCCAGAATTTTAGCCCCAGCGTCCGGCAGAGGGCCGGAGCCGGTCAGGGTCACGGTCTCATCCAGGGTGCAGGCCAGCGATTCCGTCTGTACCGTCTGCGGGGTCTGTTCTGTCTCAAATTTCGTGGAGAAGGCATCCGCCACGCACTGCAGCTGATAGGGTCTCCATGCCCGCAGGCGCAGCATCAGGGTGGCGGTCAGGCGGCTGGGTTCCTCCCCTTCTCCCTCCGTGAGCGTAAAGCCCACCGGCTCAGCCACGCAGAGGCAGCGGCAGTCCTCGCTCAGGCCGTCCACATCCAGCACCTGATTGAAGTTCAGGTTCACGCTCTGGCTCTGCAGTGCCGGGTCGCCCTCGGCACGCCAGGCACAGGAAACGACCAGCACGCCCTTGGCAACGGCTTTCCCGTTCAGGAGCTTGAGGTCTCCGACAGAGGCATTGCCGCTGAGGTCCAAAACGGCGGCGGGCGGCGTGGGAAAGCGGATCTCGCCCTCGACCGTGACCAGCTTTTCCAGCACAGCGGCACGCCGCACCCCGGAAAGGGTGACCAGTTTCTGCTCCACACCACCATCCGACAGAGCCGTGATGACATCTGTTTTGACCTGCGTATGCACCGATACCACCAGCCCATACGCCCCCCGCACCTCGATGCGGCGCGGGTTGACGGTGCGGCAGTTCAGATATTCGGTCTGGCCCTCCACCTGCACGGCCCATGCCGTGAAGACGAACTCCGGCAGATCCAGCAGCTTGGTAAAGGGGAGCTTCTGCTCGGTCTGGCACAGACCCGCCCCATCTTCCCCCTGATAATAGACCACACAGCGCAGGTAGCCCTCCAATTGCAGCTTGCCGGGCTGCAGCCGCTTTTGCAGCACCACCGGCCTGACAAAGCACTTGACCAGCTTGAACACCGGTGGCAGATAATCAGAGATCAGGATCTCTGTTTCCAGCGGCAGCTCTGCCTTGAGGGTACAGTTTGTCCCAGCCGCCGACAGGGCATCCCGAAAGATCTTCAACTCCATGGTACGCGCTCCTTTCCTGTCCGCTCTTGGTGTCATTTTATTCCGGGAACATGCGGGATAGAACGAAGCTACTTTCCGGAGACGCAAAAAGCCGCCGCACAGCGTTTCCACTGCGCGGCGGCCTTATCACAATCAGGGTTCGGGGAAAATCAGGTGCTTACTCAGCAGCCTTGGCAGCCTCGATCTGCTTGATCAGCTCGGGAACGACCTTGAACAGATCGCCCACGATGCCGTAGTCAGCAACACCGAAGATGGGTGCGCTCTCGTTCTTGTTGACGGCGATGATGCACTCGGAATCCTGCATACCAGCGGTGTGCTGGATGGCACCGGAAATGCCCAGAGCAACATAGATCTTGGGGTGGACCGTCTTACCGGTCTGACCGACCTGATGGTCAGCGGTCATCCAGCCTGCATCGGTAACGGCACGGGAAGCACCCACAACGCCGCCACCCAGTGCAGCAGCCAGCTGCTCAGCCAGCTCGATGCCCTTGTTGACGTCCTTGCTGATGCCACGGCCAACAGAGACGATGACGTCTGCACCGATGAGGTCGACCAGCTTCTCAGCTGCCTTCTCAACGCTCAGGACCTCAGTCTTGATGTCGTCAGTGGTCAGGCTGAATGCGGGCTTCACGATCTGGCAGGCATCGGCCTTGGCCTGATCGAAGGGAGCCTTCTTCATAACGCCGGGGCGCACGGTGGACATCTGAGGACGGAAGCGGGGGCAGATGATGGTCGCCATCAGGTGACCGCCGAAAGCGGGACGGGTCATCTTCAGGTGGGTGCCCTCATCAAACTTCATGTTATCCACGTCCATGGTGGAGGTGGTCTTCAGGAACGCCTTGTACTTCTCCACATCAACATCGAGGTGGGTGCAGTCGGCGGTCAGACCGGTGTGCAGAGTAGCGGCACAGCGGGGGCCCAGATCACGACCGATATTGGTCGCGCCGATGAGCATGATCTCGGGCTTCTTCTCCATAACGACATCGCAGATGACCTTGGTGTAGGCATCGGTGGTGTAGTCCTTCAGCAGGGGGTGTTCGCAGACGATGATACGGTCAGCGCCGTAGCCGCCCAGCTCCTTGGCAAGGCCCTCGACCTTATCGCCCAGCAGCAGGCCGCACAGCTCTACGCCCAGATCGTCAGCCAGCTTGCGTCCCTCGCTGATCAACTCGAAATCGGTGGGCATCAGCTTGCCCTCGCGCTGCTCGCAGAATACCCATACGCCCTTGAAGGCGGTGGGATCGGTATTCACAAAAGTAGACATAGTCATTTTCTCCTTTCTATCAGATGATGTGCTTCTCTGCCAGCAGAGAAACCAGCTTTTCACAGGTCGCCTTATCGGCGCCCTCCAGCATCATGCCGGCGCCCTTCTGAGGGGGAGAGAAAGACTTGTAAACATTGGTGGGAGAGCCCTTGAGACCGATGGTATCCAGCTCGATGAGCGGATCGTCCTTCAGTGTTTCAAAGTTGTAGATCTCCAAAGGCTTATTGTAGCACTCAAAGATACCGCCGACGCTCATGTAACGGGGCGTATTCAGCTCCTTGATGCAGGTGAGCAGGCAGGGGGTGTGGGTCTTGATGGTCATGTAGCCGTCTTCCAGCATACGGCGGCAGATGACATGCTCCCCATCGACTTTGATCTCGGAAACATAGGTGATCTGGGGCATACCCAGCTTTTCAGCGATCTGAGGACCGACCTGAGCGGTATCACCGTCGATTGCCTGACGACCGCAGAAGACGATGTCTCCTTTCTCTACGCCGATCTTCTTGATCGCGGCGGCGAGGATCTGGCTGGTGGCAAAGGTATCGGAACCGCCAAATTCGCGGGCGGAAACCAAAACGGCACGATCGGCGCCGCGGGCGAGCAGCTCACGCAGCATTCCCTCGGCAGGAGGGGGACCCATGGAAACAACAACGACCTCACAGCCGGTTTCGTCCTTGAGGGTCAGGGCAGCCTCGATGGCATTAAGGTCATCGGGGTTGGTGATGGTATCCATGGAGGCACGGTCCATGGTGCCGTCTTCTTTAACAGCAACCTTACCGGAAGTATCCGGTACCTGCTTTACACATACGATGCATTTCATAATGGCTTACTCCTCCTATCAGTTTACCTTTAGATTGGCAGCGATGACCATGCGCTGAACCTCGGAGGTACCCTCGTAGATTTCAGTAATCTTGGCATCACGCATCATGCGCTCCACGGGGTAGTCACGGGTGTAGCCGTAACCGCCGAAGAGCTGAACGGCACGGCGGGTCACATCGCTGGCGGCCTCGGCGGCAAACAGCTTTGCCATGGCGGCGTCAACGCTGTACGGCTCGTGGGCGTTCTTCTTACAAGCAGCGGAGTAAACCAGATATTTCGCGGCTTCCATGCGGGTATGCATATCGGCAATCTGGAACTGGGTGTTCTGGAACTGGGAAATACGGCGTCCGAACTGAACACGCTCGTGGGTGTACTTAATGACCTCCTCCACAGCGCCTTCGCCGAGACCCAAAGCCTGAGCGGCGATACCGATACGACCGCCATCGAGGGTAGCCATGGCGATATTGAAGCCCTTGCCCTTCTTGCCCAGCAGACGGTCGGCGGGAATACGGCAGTCCTCCATGATCAATTCACAGGTGGAGGAGCCGCGGATCCCCATCTTCTTTTCGTGCTTACCGACAGAGAAGCCGGGATCGGTGCGCTCTACGATGAAAGCGGAGATCTCCTTGCGGGTCTTCTTGGGGTTCTTCTTATCGGGAATAATGCCGGTAACGGCGATGATGATGAACACATTGGCATAGCCGGCATTGGTAATGAAGATCTTGGAGCCGTTGAGCACCCAATGATCACCGTCCAGCACCGCAAAGGTCTGCTGACCCTGCGCATCGGTGCCGGCACCCGGCTCGGTCAGACCGAAAGCGCCGATCCACTCGCCGCTGCACAGCTTGGGCAGGTAATATTTCTTCTGCTCCTCGGTGCCGTTCTCATAGATGGGAGCGCAGCACAGGGAGGTATGGGCGGAAAGGATAACACCGGTGGTGCCGCAGACCTTGGAAAGCTCCTCGACAGCCATGACATAGGAGAGAACATCGCCGCCGGCGCCGCCGTACTCCTTGGGGAAGTAAATGCCCATCATGCCCAGCTTCGCCATCTTCTTGACGGTCTCTTCGGGGAAGCGCTCCTCCTCATCGACCTCGGCGGCCAGGGGCTTTACTTCATTCTCGGCAAACTCACGGTACATCTTCTGTACCATGGCTTGCTCTTTGGTGAGTTTGAAATCCATAACAGATCCTCCTTATCGCTTACTTTCTGTAATCGTAGAAACCAATGCCGGTCTTTCTGCCCAGCTTGCCGCCGCGAACCATCTTGCGCAGCAGGGGATGAGGACGATACTTGTCGTCACCGGTCTCAGCCTGCAGAACCTCCATAATGGCAAGGCAGACGTCCAAACCGATGAGGTCGCCCAAAGCGAGAGGACCCATGGGGTGATTAGCGCCCAGCATCATGGCATTATCAATGCCCTCAACAGAAGCAACACCGTCAGCGTAGATGCCGACAGCCTCGTTGATCATGGGGATCAGGATACGGTTGACAACGAAACCGGCGGCTTCCTCCACCTGTACGGGGGTCTTGCCGATATCCTCGGCAATCTTCTTGATGGTCTCTACCATCTCGGCGGGGGTGTTCAGACCCGCAATGACCTCAACCAGCTTCATAACGGGAGCGGGATTGAAGAAATGCATACCGATGATGGGACGATCCAGCTTTGCACCAAGCTCGGTGATGGAAAGGGAGGAGGTGTTGGTGGCGAACATGCACGCGGGCTTGCAGATCTCGGAAAGCTCCTTGAAGGTCTGCTTCTTGATCTCCATGTTTTCGATAGCAGCCTCGATGACGAGGTCGCAGTCCTTGCAGATCTCCTTGGTGCCGGTGGTGATCTTGGCGAGAATAGCGTCGGCAGCAGCCTGCTCCATCTTACCCTTGGCGACACGACCGTTCAGACCCTTGGCGATCTTGTTCTTGCCGTTCGCAGCAAACTCTTCATTGATGTCGCACAGGAAAACCTCATAGCCATTGGACTGGGCAAACGCCTGAGCAATGCCGGAACCCATAGTGCCGGCGCCGATAATACCAACCTTCATTTGATGTACCTCCGTATGTAATAGTTTTAATTTATTTATTCAGGAACGCTTCGACCTTGCGCTTTTCCAGGAAAGCGGTCATGCCTTCCCGTTGGTCGCAGGACTCAAAGCAGTCGCCGAACAGCTTCTCTTCGATGATAATCGCCTGATCCATATCCACCTGCAGACCCTCATTGATAGCACGCTTACAGTTGCGCACGGCAATGGGCGCATTGCGGGCGATGGTGGAGGCGAGCTTTTTGGCAGCGGGCATCAGCTCCTCGATGGGGTAAACATTATTCACCAGACCGATGCGGTATGCCTCGTCCGCCTTGATGTTGCGGGCGCCGTAGATCATTTCCTTTGCCTTGCCGGAACCGACCAGACGAGCCAGCCGCTGGGTGCCGCCAAAGCCGGGGGTAATGCCCAGACCGACCTCGGGCTGACCGAATACGGCGTTTTCGCTGCAGATACGGATATCGCAGCTCATGCTGATCTCGCAGCCGCCGCCCAGTGCGAAGCCGTTAACGGCTGCAATGACGGGAATGGGGAAGGTCTCCAGCTTGCGGAACACATCGTTGCCCTTTTTGCCGAAGGCTTCACCCTCGGCTTTGGTCAAAGTGCTCATCTCGCCGATATCTGCGCCGGCAACAAAGCTCTTTTCACCCGCACCGGTCAAAATCAGGCAGCGGATATTCTCCAGATCGACAGCGTTCAGAGTCTGATCCAGCTCCTCCAGCACGGTGCTGTTCAGGGCATTCAGCGCCTTGGGGCGGTTGATGGTGATGATGCCGATCTGACCGTCTGCTTCGTAGGTAATAAACTCCATGTAATCACGCTCTCCTTGTCTTAATTTTATGCAACACCGGAGAGCCGCAGCTCTCCGGTGCGTTGGTTACGGGTGATGATCAGTCACGCTCGACTACGGTAGCGCAGCCCATACCACCGCCGATGCACAGGGTGGCAAGACCGGTCTTGGCGTCACGGCGCTGCATCTCATGCAGCAGGGTGACCAGAATACGGCAGCCGGAGGCGCCTACGGGGTGACCCAAAGCAATGGCACCGCCGTTGACATTCAGCTTATCCATCTCAAAGCCCAGATCATGACCGACAGCCAGAGACTGAGCGGCAAACGCTTCATTGGCTTCGATGAGATCCATATCGGAAACTTTCATATTCAGCTTCTTCATCAGCTTGTTGACAGCAGCAACGGGACCTACGCCCATGATGGAGGGATCTACGCCGCCCAGAGCGCCGCCAATCCAGGTAGCCATCGGCTTAACGCCCAGCTCCTTCGCCTTTTCCTCGCTCATAACCACGATAGCGGCAGCGCCGTCGTTAATGCCGGAAGCGTTGCCGGCGGTTACGATACCGTCCTTCTTAAAGGCGGGCTTCAGGCGGGCAAGCGTTTCCACGGTGGTGCCGGGGCGGGGACCCTCATCGGTATCAACAATCACAGAGCCCTTCTTGCCCTTGACCTCTACGGGAACGATCTCGTCCTTGAACTTGCCCTCGGCAACAGCCTTTTCGCACTTCTGCTGGCTGCAGGCGGCAAATTCGTCCAGCATTTCGCGGGTCAAGCCCCACTGCTCGGCAACGTTCTCAGCGGTGATGCCCATGTGGTAGTTATTGAAGGCGTCCCACAGAGCATCGTTTACCATGGTATCCACCAGAGTAGCGTTGCCCATGCGGTAGCCGTAACGACCCTTCATCATGGCATAGGGAGCCAGGGACATACTCTCGGTACCGCCGGCAACAACGATATCGGCATCGCCTGCTTCGATCATCTGGGCAGCCATGTTAACACAGTTCAAACCGGAGCCGCAGACTACATTGACGGTTACGGCGGGGGTGGTTACAGGCAGACCTGCCTTCAAGGCAGCCTGACGGGCGACATTCTGACCCAGACCGGCCTGAATAACGCAGCCCATGTAAACGTGATCGACCTGCTCGGCGGGAACGCCGGCGCGGTTCAGAGCTTCCTTGATAACGATGGAGCCGAGCTCGGCAGCGGGAACGGTGCTGAGTGCGCCGCCCATGGTGCCGATGGCGGTACGGCAGGCGCCTGCCAAAACGATTTTCTTCATAGTAGTTGCCTCCTTGATAAAATAAAATGAAATTGAAAACTTGGTTTATCTTCTCAGCCGTTTGGCGGCTGGAACAATCTTGAATGGAGTTTTACTCCCGCCCCAGCTTTTCCTTCAGCCTTGCGGCGACATAGGGGTGAACGAACTTGGAGATATCGGTGTTATCATAATGCGCCACCTCTTTTACAATGGTGCTGCTGAGGTAGGCATAGCGCAGGCTGGTGGTAAAGAACATGGTATCAATGGTGGGATCAAGGATCCGGTTGGTCTGCGCCATCTGCATTTCGTGCTCAAAATCGGTGACGGCGCGCAGCCCGCGAATGATAATCTGCGCATTGTTGGCTCTTGCAAAATCCACTGTGCGCCCGTCAAAGGTTTTAACGGTGACATTTTTGCAGTCCTTTACGCTCTCCAGCAGCATTTCCACCCGCTCCTCTACGGTAAAAAGAGGGTTCTTATCATGATTGATAAGAACGCCGATGACCAGCTCATCGACCACGCGGGAGGCGCGGCGGATAATGTCCATGTGCCCCAGCGTAACGGGGTCAAAACTTCCGGGATAAACAGCCCTTGTCATACAGTTTCCTTTCGCCGTAAAACGGCTTCTTCCTAATATTTATCCACCCTAAAAGCAACATCAGTATAACTGTAAAAAAGCGCCGTGTCAAATAATCGTCAAAAATTTGACAATTCGAAAATTGGAAATAATAGGGAATAATTCTTCCGAAAAAACAAAGCCGAAAAGACAAAATTGGAATGAAACAACAAATTGATCCTAAAATAATGAATAAATCCATTATCTATTTGTTATATAGCACCAATCGCCAAATTTTGTCGCAAAATTTCGTTAAAAAAATAGATGTCAAAATCCACAAAAAGTAAGATTAAACTTTGGCGGTCGATTTTGGAAAAGACAGGTTGTTTATAGTATTTCCATAATACTTTCGCTATAAATGCCCGAAATTCAATAGGATATTAGGCATATCGAAAGGAATTGCTTGTATCTTTTCCATAAACCCACAAAGGGCATTTGCCAATACGCCCCCCTTGTGATAGAATGACAATAAAGACGTTTGACGAAGCAGGGGAAGATTCGGCAGGGAGGTTGTGAAGGGTGATTCTTTCCACACTGTGCTATATAGAAAAGGAAGGGTGCTGGCTGATGCTGCACCGGGTAAAAAAGAAAAATGACCTGAACCACGATAAGTGGATCGGAGTAGGCGGCAAGTTTGAGGAGGGCGAAAGCCCCGAGGACTGTTTGCTGCGGGAGGTAAGGGAGGAAACGGGGCTGACTCTGACCGATTACCGGTTCCGAGGATTGGTGACCTTTGTTTCTGATGAAGCCCCCACCGAGTATATGCACCTGTTTACCGCAACCGGCTATACCGGCACTCTGCGGGACTGCGATGAAGGCACGCTGGAGTGGGTGCCCATTGACCGTGTGGGCAGCCTGCCCTTGTGGCAGGGGGATCTGTTGTTTCTTTCGCTGCTGCGCACGGAGCAGCGGTTCTTTTCACTGAAGCTGAGATATAAAGGAGAACGTTTGGAGGAGGCGGCGCGCGATGGCATACCGCTGCCGCTGCCGTAAGGAGGGGGATATATGAAGCTGCTGGTAAGCGCCTGTCTGCTGGGCGTGCCCTGCCGCTATGACGGCAAGGCGAAGATCCATGAGGGGGTGTGTTCTTTATTGGAGCGGCATACCCTGATCCCGTTTTGCCCGGAGGTCTACGGTGGGCTGCCAACGCCCCGAGCTGCCTCTGAGCGGGCAGGAGAGCGCGTGGTGACGAAGGCAGGGCAGGAGGTAACGGAGCAGTTCCGGCGCGGTGCAGTGGAAGCGCTGCGGCTCTGCCGACTGTACGGCTGCCGTGCCGCTCTGCTGAAGGAGCGAAGCCCAAGCTGCGGGCATGGCGTCATTCACAACGGTCTGTTCGACGGCGGACTGGCAGAGGGCGATGGCGTGACGGCGGCGCTTCTTTTACAAAACGGCATCGCGGTGTATGGCGAAAGCGAGTGGGAAAAGCTGCCTTGACCGTTTTTACAGGATAAGAACAAAGCCGGGCTTGTCGGAGGAGACAGGCTCGGCTTTCTATATGCTCTTTTATACTCCGAGAAAGCGGTGGAGGGCGTGCGCCACACCGTCCTCCTCATTGGTGAGGGTGACATAATCGGCAGCCTGCTGCACGGCGGGGTCGGCGTTGCTCATGGCGATGCCCAGCCCCGCGGTTTGCAGCATGCCGATGTCATTATCGGCATCGCCCAGCGCCATTGCCTGCTTTGTGGAGATGTGCAGAATATCGCACAGGGCACCCAGTGCTGCCCCTTTGGTACCGTCACGGTCAGTCAGCTCCAAATTACAGGGCATGGTGCTGACGGCACGGACACGGTCGCCGTACCGCTGTGCCAGCCATGCCTTGATCTCGGATTTCTGTTCCGGCAGAAGATACGGCAGGTTGATTTTTTCTACATGGCTATGGGGACGGCGGGCACGCTCGGAGAGGCTCTCCACCACGCTTTCATCATCGGAGAAAAGCGCTTTGAGATGAAACGCAGGCAGATGGATCACCTCCCGCCGTTCCCAGTCGGTGCGGGTGATGTGCATTTTTTGGTCGGCATACAGCTGCACTACCAGCTCTTTCATGCTGCCAAGGTAATCCAGAATCTCCAGCGTGGTGGGAAGCGGCAGCGGCGCCGCACGCAGAATATGGTCGGAACGGTCGGTGACCATACTGCCGTTGCAGGTAATAAAGTACCGCAGAAAAGGCAGCTCCAGCACCGGCGGCGCAATGGCGGCAAGACTGCGTCCGGTGGCAACAACGATCTCAATTCCGGCATCGGCGGCACGGGTCAGCGCCTCACGGTTGGCAGGGGAGAGGGTCATATGGTCGTTTCGCAGCAGCGTTCCGTCCAAATCGGTGGCGATCAGCTTAATTTCGGTATTCGGCATGGCGGCTCCTTTCGAGCAGATTTCAGAGACGGCTTTTTTGCTTGGGCTTACGGTAGCGCTCGGTGATTTCCTCTACTGTGGTGGGCTGTACGGTCAAAAGCTCCTCCACGAAGGGGGATAATACCGGCTGCCAGTCAATGCCCTTTTTCTCCAAAAGATCAGAGAGATCCTCCGGCAGCGGAGCGACAAGGCAAAGCTGCTCTCCGGTGACGGGGTGGGTAAAGGCAACGCCGGCACAGTGCAATGCCTGCCGAGAGAATTCCTCCAAGGGACCGCCGTACAGCTCATCGCCAAGGAGCGGGTGCCCTTTCTCCGACATATGCACCCGTATCTGATGGGTGCGTCCGGTGTGGAGGATAAACCCCACCAATGCGCAGCTTTTATCAGGTGCGGCGGCAAGAACTTTATATTCGGTGACGGCACACTCCCCATCGGGAGAAACAATCCGTTTCATTTCCAACGGGATCTCCCGCTCCAGCGGCAGGTCGATCAGCCCCGCAGCGGGCTGCGGCACGCCGCTTACCACGGCGACATACCGCTTGGTCACGGCTTTCCACAGCTTGCCGGCAGCAATTTGATGGCGGGCGACCACCACCGCGCCGGTGGTATCCTTATCGATGCGGTTCACCGCACGGAAGGTGCCCGCACTGCCCTCTTTTTCAGACAGGGTGGTATAAACGCTTGCCAGCGTACCGAAGATATGACCGCCCGACTGATGCACCGGCATGCCGGCAGGCTTATTGAAAACTGCGACATCCCGATCCCAGTACAGGCGAGGGACATCGGTTTCACAGGGCGGCAGCCGCCGCGTTTGATCCGGCAGATTGATTTCCAGCGTATCGCCCTCATGCAGCAGGTCAATGGTGCGGGCATGGACGCCGTTGAGCAGGATCCCCTCCGGCAGGTGCTTGAGCGAAATAACAACCTTGCGGCTGATGCCCTGCTTGAAGCGCAGAAAATGCTGAATCTGATCGCCTGCGTCCTCGGCAGTAACGGAAAAACGAAAGGTTGTCATGGACGGTTTCCTCCTCGGAAGGCTTGCGTGCGGGCGGCAGAACCGTGGGGCGCCCCGCAGCCGCTTCGCGGCTTTGAGGCTTGCCCGGCAGGGCAAG
>ERZ779852.2967-NODE-2967-length-12975-cov-5.926548_pt1 | contig 12975 bp, 8 predicted proteins | sample MGYA00511559_ERZ779852 | MGnify/ENA primary metagenome ERZ779852 (study PRJEB29588, sample SAMEA2157977) | human gut metagenome | biome: human gut; feature: human-associated habitat; material: faeces | place: Denmark | collected 2008/2010 ...
CAGCCCCAGAGGGGCACGGGGAAAGGATTCCCCGAAACCCCTTCGGTCGCTTCGCTCCGAGTGTAGGCTATATTATGGATTTAATTGAGTTATTATTTTTTAATTGAAAATGAATAAGAATATATATTTGATGCGGGAGAGCTGGAGATGGTACGGTCCCAACGATCCTATCTCCTTGGACTACATACGTCAGACAGGCGTGACTGACATCGTTCACGCGCTCCATCATATTCCTAACGGTCAGGTGTGGCCTGTCGAGGAGATCAAGGCCCGCCAGAAGATGATCGCCGACTGGGGACTCATCTGGAGCGTGGTCGAAAGCGTGCCTGTGCACGAACACATCAAGACCCAGACAGGGGACTATCTCCAGTACATCGAGAACTACAAACAAACCCTGCGCAACCTCGCCGAGTGCGGCATCAAGTGCGTGACCTACAACTTCATGCCGGTGCTGGACTGGACTCGCACCGATCTGGACTACAGGCTTCCTGACGGCTCGACCTGCCTTCGTTTCGAGAGGGCGGCACTGCTCGCCTTCGACCTTTTCATCCTGAAGAGACCGGGAGCCGAGAAGGAATATTCAGAAGAGGACATCGCCAAGGCGAAGGCTCGTTTTGAGAAGATGGACGCGGAGGAGATCCACCGGCTCACCCGCACGATGATCGCCGGGCTTCCGGGCAGCGAGGAGAGTTTCACCCTTGACCAGTTCAGAAAAGAGCTCGAAAGGTACGATGGAATTGATTCCGAGAAACTTAGAAGCAATCTTATCTTCTTCCTGAGCCAGATCTGCCCAGTGGCCGACGAGGTGGGCGTGAGGATGGTCATCCATCCGGACGACCCTCCGTTCCCGATTCTCGGCCTTCCGAGGATCCTTTCCACAGCCGAGGATTTCCGCAGGCTCATCGCCGCCGTCCCTAACTGGTCCAACGGCCTTTGCCTCTGCACCGGTTCATTCGGCATCAGAGCCGACAACGATCTTGTCGGAATGATGCGCGAGTTCGGGGACAGGGCCGATTTCGTGCATTTCAGAAGCACGAGACGCGACGCGGAGGGCAACTACTTCGAGGACACCCACCTGGCCGGCGATGTGGACATGTACGGCATGATGAAGACCCTGCTGGAAGTCATGCAGGAGCGCGGGTTCCGCGTCTTCTGCCGTCCTGACCACGGCCACCGGATGTGCGACGACCTCCAGAAGAAGTCCAATCCAGGCTATTCCTGCTACGGTCGTATGAGAGGCATCGCCGAGCTGCGCGGCCTCCAGATGGGCATCGCCGGATCATTATATCCTGAAAATTAATGCCCCTTATTTATGTTCTGATTCTCGCTGTTGATGCGTTCTCACCCTAATGACGTTCCATACAGATCAAAACAGTTTCTTGGACTAATAGAAGATATTCACCATGAAGACATTAAAAACCATTTTTCTGGCAATATGCCTTTCACTCGTGACTGCTGTGACGGGATATTCACAGAACCATTATCAGCCGACCCCGGAGAACCTTGAGGCACGTCGGCAGTTTGTCAATGACCGCTTCGGAATATTCCTGCATTGGGGCATCTACGCCTCCTATGCGCAGGGTGAGTGGTACCTTAACCAAGGTCATCTGAACAAGGACGAATATGCCCACGCGGCTTCCGCCTTCTACCCCGCCGGCTACAACGCCGGGGAGTGGGTCAAGGCTTTCAAGGATGCCGGCGCCGAGTACGTGACGATCACTTCCCGCCACCACGACGGCTTTTCGATGTTCGACTCCAAGGCTTCGGACTACAACATCGTCAAGGCGACCCCTTGGGGGAAGGATGTGATGAAGGATCTCGCCGAGGCCTGCCGAAAGGAGGGTATGAGCCTTCATTTCTACTATTCCATCCTCGACTGGATCAGGGAGGATTTCCCTCTTGGCGAGTCCGGCCACATGACCGGTCGCAAGGGCGACCATCCTGACTATGACCACTATCTCGCCTTCATGAAGGATCAGGTCAAGGAACTGATGACCCAGTACGCCCCTGTCCGCGCCCTCTGGTTCGACGGCTATTGGGACCACAAGCGCGACTCGATTCCTTTCAACTGGAAGATGCCTGAGTTCTATGAATATATTCATTCAGTGGATCCGGCCTGCCTGATCGGCAACAACCATCACATCCAACCGATTGAGGGAGAGGATTTCCAGATGTTCGAGAGAGACCTTCCGGGCCAGAACACCGCCGGTTATTCCGAGGGACAGATGGTCAGTGACAAACTGCCTCTTGAGATGTGCCAGACGATGAATCACACCTGGGGCTACAGCGTCTCCGACCGTGACTACAAGACCTCTGAGCAGCTTATTGCCACTCTGGCGAAGGCTGTCTCGCTGAACACCAACCTCCTGTTGAACATCGGTCCTCGCGCCGACGGTCGTCTCCCGGATCCGGCTCTTGCCCTTCTGAAGGAGATCGGCCAGTGGATGAGGCTCAACTCAAAGTCCATCAAAGGCTGCGGTCCCGGCCCGATCGCCGAGCAGGATTGGGGTGTGACCACCGCTCCGCTAGCCGGCGGCAAGACATTCTATCTCCACGTCCTGAAGAACCCAGGCGCAGTCTTGGAGATCCCTGTGGCCAGAAAGTCCAGGATCAAGTCCGTGGCCGCATTGGCCGATGGCTCCGCCCTCCCGTTCAAAAAGGTGGGCGCCAACCTATTCATCACCCTTCCCGCCGGCCTCCCAGCCCAGGATTATGTGATTTCCGTGACAATGAGATAGCGCTTCCTCATCAGTCATCCGCCACCGGCACACTCCCTCTTAAAAAGATGTCTATACTCGAAAATACTGCCAAATCTTTATCAGCTTATTTTTAAACGCTTACTAAAAGAGGGTGGCGCAAATGACCTGAACCCCGAAAGTTTTTGTCTAACTTTCGGGGTTTTGTTATGCGTAAAACTCATTCTTATGAGGAGCGTCTAAAGCATGAGGATCGACTAAAGTATATAATACATGAGGATACTTGAGACTGGTTTCATGTTTCACGTTTCCTGATAGCACGCAGGTCATGGCTGTAGGTGCCGGGGTGACCCCCAAAAAAACAAGCCCAAAAACAAGCCCCCAAAAACAAGCCCCCAAACCAAGCCCCCAAACCAAGCCCAGAAGAAAATCGACCGAGTCCGTGAAGTGGTCTATCATCACAATGATTCTTAAGCTTTCGTGAAACTTTCGCAATTTGAACCAAATATGGACTTGACGCGAATATTCTAAAAATCTATCTTTGCCCCTTGACAGCAATTCTAATCCACACAGATAGCGCGGCCCGGACAATATCTTTCCGCCGCGCATCTTGTTTCTACCACTCTCCAGCAATGTTTTCGCCCCCTTCCGTTGCCCGTGAGTGCCGTCCGACACCCTTGGGCGACATTTATGTTCCATCCCGTTGCCCGTGAGTACCGTCCGGCACCCTTGGGCGACGTTTATGTCCCTTTCTGTTGCCCGTGAGTACCGTCCGACACCCTTGTGCGACATTTATGTCCCATCCCGTTGCCCGTGAGTGCCGCACGGCACCTTTGGGCGACGTTTATGCCCCTTCCCGTTGCCCGTGAGTGCCGCCCTGTACCCTTAGGCGACGTTTATGCCCCTTTCCGTTGCCCGTGAGTGCCGCCCGGCACCTTTGGGCGACATTTCTGCCCCTTCCCGTTGCCCGTGAGTGCCGCCCGACACCCTTGGGCGACATTTATGCCCCTTCCCGTTGCCCGTGAGTGCCGTCCGACACCCTTGGGCGACGTTTCCGGCGATAATCGTAGCCCGTGGGGATGGCTGTGTAGGTGTGCCGGCGGGATGGGCTGGGACTGAGGTCGTTCTGTACTGAGAAGCAGGGGTTGGGGACTGGAGGTGGAAATTATGCAGTTTCCGGGCTGGGGACGCGCACACGATCACTGTGACGCTGAACACGTCGCCGGATCAGGAGAAGATCGAGATTTCCGTTGATCCGGATGTCGAGACCTGGAATTAGACGTTGTTCTTGGGTTCTGCGGAGATATTCTTTGACGTTATGTCGGAAACTCGGAAGATGTTGTCTTAAATTCGTTATCTTTGTAATCTATTGAAACCAATTGAGATGAGTTTCCGACGGGTGGTCATGACGCTTATTCTTGCCGCTGCGGCTGTGTTGGCTGGCTGCGGGGAGGAGAATGTTGTCCCCGAGGAACTGCTGGCTCCGGCCTTGCCTGAAGTCCGTGTCGAGGCGGACGGGTGTGTGGTGACGCTCACCGCCAGGTTCAGGAATGAGGCGGATCTCGCCTCGGTCAAGGAGTTCGGTTTCTATTTCGGTCGGGATGAGGTCTCTATGGACTGTCTGAAGGTGACAAAAGTGGTAGGGTTGGAATATTCATTGATCAAGGAGGATCTGGATTATTCCACCACCTATCTCTTTAAGGTTTGGGTTGGCAATGGTCGCGAGGAGAAAGCTTCTGAGCTGAAGGAGGTTACGACGGGGGAGAAGCCTGTCGGGCCGGATCCGCCGGTGCCTGCGGTGCGGAACATCGCTTTCAAGGATCCCGTGGTCGAGGCGGTCTGCGTGAGGAACTGGGATCTGGATGGCGACGGAGAACTATCTATGGCGGAGGCCGCACAGGTGACCGATCTCGGGATGGTGTTCAAAAGAAACGAGGAAATCACCTCTTTCGAGGAGCTTGAACATTTCACCGGACTCGTGGAGGTTGCGGATTCCGCTTTCGGTCACTGCACCAACCTAAGGGACATCAAACTGCCGGAGAGTGTGAGAGTGATCGGCCAGCGAGCGTTCGAGGAATGTGGGAATATGCTTCTTCGTAAACTGCCGGATAATCTGGCCACTGTCAAGACTCATGCTTTTGCGGGTTGCGGGAAGATGCCGTTGACCTCCTTGCCGGAGACGTTGACACTGATTGAGAATTGGGCGTTCGCCCGTTGCGGGAGCATGAGGCTGACTTCTCTGCCTTCGGCACTGACATTGATTGACAGCGGCGTTTTTTCGGAGTGCTATGGTGTGGCTCCGGAGAAACTGCCTGAGAATCTGTGCTACATCGGTGAGTGGGCGTTCTTCAATGCGAGGTCTTTCAATCCGAAGGAGTTGCCATCCGGGGTGAGAGAGATTGGCAAGTATGCTTTTCAGGGTTGTGAATCCTTGACCTGGACGCAGTTGCCTTCCGATTTGTATGAGATAGGGGATTTTGCGTTCTTCTATTGTTGGAAAGTCAGATTCTCGTCGCTTCCGAAGAGAATGATCAGAGTCAACGCCGGGGTGTTTGAGAATTGTGTCTCGATCACAAGCTTAACCTTGCCGGAAGGTTTGACAAGCATTGGCCCGAATGCCTTCAAGAATTGTAAGTTCTTTGAGATTACGATCCCCGAAAGTGTAGTGTTCATTGGTGCGGAGGCGTTTAACGGGTGCAGCCGCCTGAGGAGTGTGACAGTTCTTCCACCGGTTCCGCCGGAAATGGAGGATACATACATTGGCGACAACGCCAATGTGATGTACGTCCCTTCCTCCTCAATGGAAGCCTATCGTACAGCCCGTAACTGGAGCGAGTGGAAGTCCAAGTACCGCACTCTGGATGACCTTTAGTAACATGAAAAAAATAAGTTGCCTCAGATTAAGAGAAGATTTTCGAGGATAGATCTATTTTCGAAGAAGGAGTGTGCCGGTGGCACATGACTGATGAGAAAAGAGATATAGACCGAAAAGATTCCTTAAGATGATGCAGGTTATTTTTTGAAGGTTACTTAGTACTACGAGGGGTGACTTGAGCCGCGGCTCAGACCGTGGAGCCGCTAAATCTATGATCCGGTGAAGGTCAGCGGGAGAGCGGCGGGAGAGGATGTGACCGGGAGGGCGGAAGTGACCACTTGCCGGCCGTTCAGGAAGACGCGGTCGATCCGGGCGCGGAGGGGAGTGCCGTCGTAGGGAGACCAGGCGCATTTGTAGGCGGAATCCGCCACTGAATATTCCAGGTCAGGATCAATGACCACCAGGTCGGCGAAGTTTCCGGCCTTCAAGGAGCCTCTGTCCTTGATGCCCAGAATCTCGGCGGGTCTTTCGGAGAATGCGGAGGCGATGCGGGACAGGGTCAGGCACCGGCTGTCCTCCTTTCCTTTATTGAATATGTCCGCTGCTGTCAGCACGACGGCTAGGGATTGCTGTATGGACGGGAGTCCGGACGGACATCTCAGGTACGGAGCCTCTTTCTCGCTCAGGAGATGAGGAGCGTGGTCCGAACCGATCGTGTCGATCACCCCTTCGGCCAGACCCTTGCGGAGAGCCTCACGGTCAGCGGCGCCCTTGACCGCGGGATTGCACTTGACCCTGCCTTTAAGCCTGTCGTAGTCCTCGTCGCAGAACCAAAGATAATTCGCTGAGGTCTCGGCGGTTATCCTTGGGTTGTGGAGCTTGGCGGCGCGGATCATCTCCACTTCCTCGGCAGTCGAGACATGAAGCACGTGAAGCCGGGTGCCATATTCAATGGCCATCTCCAGTGCCTTGGCGGTGGAGCGGATGCACGCTTTGCGGCTGCGGATCCTCGGATGCTCGCTGAACGGGATGTCGTCGCCGAACTCCGCTTCCGCGGCCATGAGATTCGCCTTGATGACCGCCTCGTCCTCGCTGTGGATAAGAATAGGCTTGTCTTTGATCATGAAGAATTTACGGAGAGTCTCCTCGTCGCTTACAAGCATATTCCCGGTCGAGGAACCCATGAAGACCTTGATTCCGCCGAACTCTGAGCCCAGACCGCCGGAGAGATATTCATTGATCATCCCAAGGTTGGTGTTTGTGGCTCCGATGTGGAATCCGTAGTTGCCCCAGGCGCGCCCGCCGGCTCTTTTGATCTTGTCTCTGACGGCTTCCATGTCAGTGGTCTGAGGGGTGGTGTTCGGCATGTCGATGAAGGATGTGACTCCGCCGAGCAGGGCGGCCTTCGACTCGCTTTCGATGTCGCCCTTGTACTCCATTCCGGGTTCCCGGAAATGCACGTGGGCGTCAATCCCGCCCGCCATAAGGATCTTGCCTTCGAGGTTGATGATCTCCGCGTCCGTGAACGTGCCGGCGGCCTTGGAGTCGTCGGAGTCCCCGGTGCCGCGGTACCATATTCCCGCGATTCTCTCGCCATCAATGGCAAGGGCTCCCTTCTTCGAGGAAGCCCCTGTCACTATGTTGGCGTTGGTAAGTAAGATTCTTGCCATTTGTTATCCTTTTCTGTGGAATTTTCTGAATTTCAGGCGGATGACTCCCCAGAACGCTTCTCCGAAGATGCCGCCGCTCATTTTCGATGTGCCGAGTTTGCGGTTTACGAATATGATGGGAACCTCCACAAGCTCGAATCCCAGGCGCCAGGCGGTGTACTTCATCTCGATCTGGAATCCGTAGCCCTTCATCCGGACATCGTCCAGATCAATGGTCTCCAGAACCTTGCGGCTGTAGCACTTAAAACCCGCCGTGCAGTCGTGTATCTTCATCCCGAGTACCGTCTTCACGTAGATTGATGCGAAGTAGGACATCAGAATCCTGCCGATAGGCCAGTTCACGACACTGATGCCGTCGCAGTAGCGGGAGCCGATGGCGACGCCTCCGCATTCCGCGCAGGCCTTGTAGAGTCTTGGCAGATCCTCCGGGTTGTGCGAGAAGTCCGCATCCATCTCGAAGATGTAGTCGTAGCCCTTCTCAAGGGCCCATTTGAATCCGGTGAGGTAGGCTGTTCCAAGCCCGAGCTTACCTGACCTTTCGATCAGGAAGAGCCTTTCGGGAAACTCCGGCTGGAGGCTTTTGACAATGGTGGCGGTTCCGTCTGGTGAGCCGTCATCTATGATGAGCACGTTGTACTCTCCGTCAAGGGAAAACACTTTCCTGACGATGGCCTCGATGTTTTCCTTCTCGTTGTAAGTCGGAATAATGACGACTTTCCTGTCCATAGATTTGATCGTTAATGTTCGTTATTTTGTTTTCAGCATCTCTTCCACCGCGGCCTCAAGCTGCTTGTCCTCGCCCCTGAGGACGGACGCCGGGTCGTTGTCCACCTTGATGTCTGGCTCGATCTGCATGTTCTCAAGCCATCTTCCCTCTTTTGTGCCGAGAGAGCCGACCTGAGGGATTCCAAACACCATGCCATTCAGCTGTGTCTCCCACCAAACGGCTGTCATCGTGCCAGGCACCGGCATACCGATCAACTTGCCGATTCCCAAAGTCCTGTAGGTGTAAGGGAAACCGCTGGCGTCGGAGTAGTTGTCCTCGCACATAAGCACGCACGACGGCTTCCTCCACTTGTTGTAAGGGTCGCTGCCGATGTACTGTCCTCTTGGAGTGTATCTTACATATTCCTTACCGCTCAGGAAAGTGGCGAGGTCATCGTGCAGCCAGCCGCCTCCGTTGTGCCTTGTGTCCACGATGGCGGCGTCAGCGGCCCTGTACTTGCCGAGGAGTTTTGAATAGACCGTCCTGAAACTTGGAGAATCCATCCCCTGGACGTGCGAGTAGCCCACCTTGCCGCCGGAGAGCCTGTCCGTCATGTCCTCTCTCTGCTTGACCCACCTCAGGTACATGAGCTTTGATTCTGAATATGTCGGCTCCACAAAGAGTTCGACCTCCTTCTTGTCTTGCCTCACCACGACGCACACTTTCTTGCCGGTCTTGTTCCTGAGTAGTCCGAACCAGCTCTCGCCGGCCTTGATCCTCTCGCCGTCGATGGATTCGATGATGTCCCCGGCCTTGATCCCGGAGTCGGCGAGGTTGAGAGGGCCGCTCGGGAGAATCTCGGCTATCCTGAGGCCATCTCCCTCGTAGTCAGGATCGTAGATGGCTCCAAGCCAGCCCATTGTGAGCCTTGACCTGTAGCTGGCGCGCGCACCGGTGTGCGAACCGTTCAACTCACCGAGCATTTCGGACAGAAGATCCTGGAAATCAAAGTTGTTGGCGATGTAAGGCATGAACTGCTCGTAGTTCTTCCTGTAGCCAGCCCAGTCGATTCCGTGGATCTGAGGATCGTAGAATTTCTCGTTTACCTGCTTCCAGACGTGTTCGAAGATGTAGTTCCTCTCGGCCTTCGGCTTGAACTCGTAGTCGCCGGAGAAAGCGATCACGCTCATGGCTCCGCTTGCGACCGTGACCTTCGTGATCGAGCTTCCTGTGAATATGTACAGGAACTTGTCGTCCGCCGACGGGATCAGAGAGCCTCTCACGCCCTTCTTCAGGACTTTCACATCGCCCTTCTTGATGTCCATCTCGCAGAGGTCGTAGCTCTTCTCAAGCAGCTTGGTGTAGAACAGCTTTGTCCCGTCCTGGGTGAGGTAGAAGTCTCCGAGCCTGCCGGAGAGCCTGGTCAGCCTTGCGGTGCGGAACTCCCGGTTCTCAAGATCAAGGATGAGCTTCTCCGGCTTTTCGGCCTGCTTGACGGAATCCTTCTTCTCTTTCTTCTCCTCCTTCTCCAGCTTCTTCTCGGACTTGTCGCCGTCCTCGATGGCTTTGGCGATCTCCGCGTCCTCCTTGTCCCGGTAGAACCTGGTCATCTCCTTGCCGTCGAAGAACATGATGTAGATGTCGTTCTCCGCGCCCCAGCTGCCGTGGCTGCGGTAGCCGTCCTTGTCTGACTGCCAGACCATAGCCTTGCCTTTAAGCGCCCACTTGAAGTTGCCGTCGGAGTAGCCGCTCTGGGTGAGGTTCGTGATCTCGCCGGTCTCGATGTCGATGAGGGCTCCGTCGGAGTTGTTCCAGCCGCCGTTGATCTGATAGTTGCACAGGAGGTGCTTGCTGTCAGGACTCCACGCGAACTCCTGGTCTCCGTCAGAGTAGGAATAGTTCACGTCCTTGAGCAGGGATTTCTCCTTGCCGTCCTTGGTGGATTTGATGACCAGCTCTGTCCTGTCGCGCAGGAACGCCAGCCATTCCCCGTCCGGGGACACGACCGGCTGGAAGCAGGTCTCGTTCTCCGCTGTCACAAGCTCCTCCTTGAACTTCGTGGCGTAGGTGAACCTCTTTTCCCTCTTGTCTGTCAGGGATGTCTTATAGATTCCCCAATGGCCGTTTCTCTCCGCCGAATAGTAAAGCTCGCGTCCGTCCTTGGAGAAGCTGACATCGCGCTCCTGCTCAGGCGTGTTGGTGATTCTCTTCGTGGTCTTGTAGTCCGCCGATGTGACGAACACGTCGCCTCTGATCACGACAGCTATCTCCTTGCCGTCAGGAGAGACCGCCATCGAGGAGGCTCCTGAAGAGAATGTGAGATATTCAACATCATTCTCGGTCGCGTCCCTGGCGACGGTGATCCTTAGCATCTCGGGATCCTTCCCCTCCGCCATTGTGTAGAGGTCTCCGTTCCAGGAGAAGCAGAGCGTCCCGTTGTCGGCCACGGAAAGGAACCTTACAGGATTGTCCTTGAACTTTGTGAGCTGTGTCGCCTTCTCCGGGGTGTCGGTCGAAGACTTGTAGACGTTGAGGGTCCCGTCAGCCTCCGAAATGTAGTAGAAGGTCTTCCCGTCGGCAGCGAAGACAGGGTTTCTGTCCTCTCCGGCGAATGGTGTGAGCTTTGTGAAAGCGCCGTCTCCCGTGACGCGGAACCTCTCTCCTTGCGCGTCAGCCGCCTTGTAGAGCCAGATGTCTCTGGTGACGGATGACCTGTGGTGCTTGCGGAGAGGATCCTCGTAGCCTTTGTAGTCCTCGTAGATCAGATCCCCTGACTTGTTGACGCTCAGCGCCATGATCGGCAGGGAGGTCACGAGCCGCGGCCTTCCGGCGTTCTCGTCAACCTGCCAGATCTGAGGTGTCCCAGGGTAGCCTCCGTACAGCGCGTCCTGCTGGATGTTGGCCTGGAACAGAACCCGGTTGCCGTCAAGCACGCAAAGCGGAGTCTCGTTGCCCGGGTAGTCGGTCAGCCTCTTCGGCGCGCCGCCTTCCGCTGAAGTTATGAATATGTCCTTGGAACCTGCCCTGTAGGAAGAAAAAACGATCTTCTTCCCGTCCGGAGTCCAGATCGGATCCGAATCGTAGGCCTCGTTGGTCGTGATCTGAAGCGCTCTGCCACCGTCAGAGCTGACGGTGAAGATGTCTCCCTGATAGCAGAAGACCACTTTGCTCCCGTCCGGTGAGATCGCGCTTCTCCTTAGCCATCTTGGTGTCTCCTGTGCCGAAATAGCGATGGTTGTGGTCAGTACCGCCGCCGCCAGGAACAATGATCTTTTTATGTTCATATTCATAAAATATTTTAGTTAGTGTCAGACCTTTTGCTCGACTAATTGGCAAATGTATCAATTTTTACCGAATATTTTACTTATTTTTGTGTCCGCTAGAATTAATATTCCTTTATTATATGAAAAGAATAGATTGTTTTGTTCCTTTTGTGAACGACGAGCAGGTGGCAGTGACCGCCTCCAACCTCCGCTCCGAGGCCGAGGTTGCCAAGGTTGAGTTCCTTGACGCGGCTGCTTTCAAGAGTACAGCTTGCATCAGGAGGATCGCTGCCTCCGCGACCGCTCCTTTTACTATGATCTACACCAAGACGACCGAACTCAGCTTCGGCCAGTTCGCCCTTGAGCGCTTCCTTTCCATCGCGGATGACTCGGCGGCGGCGATGGTCTACGCCGACCATTTCAACGAGGTAGACGGCAACCGCGCGTTTGCCCCGGTGATCGACTGCCAGGAAGGCGCCCTGCGCGATGACTTCGACTTCGGCTCAGTGATGATCTACCGCACGTCGGCGTTGAAGGAAGCCGTCGCAAGAATGGATGTTGACTATGAATATGCCGGATTGTACGACCTTCGCCTGAAGGTTTCCCAGAAAGGCAGCCTTGTCCACATCAATGAATATCTCTACTACGAGATCGAGACTGACACCCGCAAGTCCGGCGAGAAGCTTTTCGACTACGTTGATCCGAAGAACCGTGCCGTGCAGATTGAGATGGAGAAGGCATGCACTCAACATCTTAAGGATGTGGGTGGTTTCCTTGAGCCTAATTTCAGGCACATCGAGTTCTCTGACGACGCCTTTGAATATGAAGCCTCTGTCGTCATCCCTTGCAAGAACAGGGTACGCACGATCGGCGACGCGTTGACTTCGGCTTTGAGCCAGAAGACATCCTTTAAATATAATGTCATCGTGGTGGACGACAACTCCACTGACGGCAGCGTGGATGTCATCAAGAAGTTTCTGGACGACCCTAAACTGGTCTACATCGCCCAGGACAAGACCTATCATGCCATCGGTGGCAACTGGAATGCCGCCCTTCACCATCCTAAGTGCGGAAAGTTCGCGATCCAGCTGGATTCCGATGATGTCTATTCCGACGAGAACACCGTGCAGAAGTTCGTGGACGCATTCTATGCCCAGAACTGCGCTATGGTGGTCGGTACCTATAGGATGACCAACTTCCATATGGAGACCCTGCCTCCAGGCATCATCGACCATCGTGAGTGGACTCCGGAGAATGGACGCAACAACGCTCTCCGCATCAACGGCCTCGGCGCTCCGCGCGGATTCTATGTGCCGATGCTCCGCGAGATCAACTTCCCTACGACCAAGTACGGGGAGGACTATGCGGTAGGTCTCCGCGTCTCCAGAGAGTATCAGATCGGTCGAATCTACGATGTGGTTTACAACTGCCGTCGCTGGGACGACAATTCCGACGCATCGCTCGACATCGACAAGGTGAACGCTAACAACCTGTATAAGGATAGGATACGTACTTGGGAGCTACAGGCCAGGATCCAGATGAACAAAAAAAGATAAAAATTTTTCAAGAAAAGTTTGCGGATTCAAAAATAATGTCTACCTTTGCATTCCCGTTCGGAACGAAACACAAACGATCTGAACAGGAATGCAAACAAGTTCATTGAAAAGACTGAAGGAAGTACAACAAGTACCGAGAACGAAATGAGAGCGTTGATTCTTTTTTTTAGGAAAGATGAATAAGTTGTCGGGGTCGAACTGGAAATATGTGTATTATACAAAGAAGAGTTTGATCCTGGCTCAGGATGAACGCTAGCGGCAGGCTTAAC
>ERZ779852.2971-NODE-2971-length-12957-cov-6.407379_pt1 | contig 12957 bp, 10 predicted proteins | sample MGYA00511559_ERZ779852 | MGnify/ENA primary metagenome ERZ779852 (study PRJEB29588, sample SAMEA2157977) | human gut metagenome | biome: human gut; feature: human-associated habitat; material: faeces | place: Denmark | collected 2008/2010 ...
CACGCGGTGCAGCACATCCTCGCCGTTGACGCGGTGGTAGTGGGCACTTTCGCCCCGCAGGGTGTAGGTATGTTCGGGCGGGATGGGCAGACCGCATTCCTCACATCGGCCATTGACGACCCGCCCGCCGCACAGGCTGCATTTTTGCATGGTATCGCCTCCTCTTTCCACCATTATACAGGATAAAAGCCTCCCTTGTCAAAGGGAGGTGGACGCCGTAGGCGGCCGGAGGGATTCTGACGGGCCGTGCCATAGCTGCTCGTCACACCCGCAGCCGGGCAGGAATCCCTCCGCCTTCGCTAACGCTCGGCACCTCCCTTTGACAAGGGAGGCTTTATTTAGACCTTCCCCGCCCGCCTCGCGGCCGTCTTTTTATGCAGCTGCTCCGACAGGATAAACATCAGTACCAGCATGGCGAGCAGTGCCCACGGGTAGAGCTGCATTGTGATATTCTGCGCTAACACGCCGAAAAACGGCGACAGCAGCGTCACGCCAACGTAGGCGGCGGCCATCTGGATGCCGGTCATCGCCATGCTCAGGTTTTTGCCGAAGTTGGCGGGCGTCTCGTGGATGATGCAGGGGTAGATCGGCGCGCAGCCCAGTCCGATGACCACAAGGCCCACCGGCAGTGCAGCGCTGCCCGGCAGAAGCAGCAGCGCAATACCCACGGCGATGAGTGTCTGCCCCAGACGGATCATCTGCTGGTCGTTGAATTTCATCGTCAAAAAGCCGCTGAAAAACCGCCCGACCGTGATGCCCAAGTAAAACAGGCTCGCCCAACTGGCGGCGGTCGTCGCGTCCAGCCCGCGCACCAGTGTGCAGTAGCTGGCCGCCCACATGCCGGCCACGGCCTCCAAACCGTTGTATAGCGCGAAGCAGCACATCACCTCCGGTACGCCGGGCACTTTCATCAGCTGTGGCAGGGTGCGATGCTCGGGGGTGAAGTCCTCCCCTGCTCCGGCATCGGCGGGGGTCTGCCACAGCGGCAGGCTGAATAGGAGCACAGCGGTCAAGACGATTTGCAGAATCGAGATGATGCGGTAGCCGTTCTGCCAGGTGCTGCCCGCCAGCGCCCAGCCCATGATGACCGGGCCGCCCGCTGCGCCGATGCCCCACATGCAGTGGAGCCAACTCATGTGGCGGCTCTCATAGTGCAGGGCCACATAGTTGTTCAGCGCGGCGTCCACGCTGCCGGCACCCAGCCCGTAGGGGATGCCCCACAGGCAGAGCTGCCAGAACTCTGTGCAGGTGGAAAAGCCGAGCAGTGCCACGGCGGTGGTGGCCACGCTCAGCGCCGTGACCCGCCCGGTGCCGAGGCGGGTGTTGAGCCGCTCGCTGGCAAGGCTGGACACGATGGTCCCGGCGGAGATGATTATCGATACGCCGCCCGCCCACGACACGTCCGCGCCCAGCTGGGGGTACATGCTCGGCCACGCCGCACCCAGCAGGGCATCCGGCAGACCCAGGCTGATGAACGCCAGATAGATGACCGGTAAAAGCAAAGAAACCATACAAATACCTCTTGACAATTTGAAATCAGAACACTATGATTATACCATCAAAAGCGGCGGAATAATGCGAGAAAACCGCCAAGACTCCGGTATAATTCCGTCAAAATGGAGGTAATAGGGATGGCGCTTAGCCCCTGCTGCACAGAGCTGGACGAAAACGGGCGTGAGCTGAACGCCCACGGCACGGCGGCGTTTCCGGTCGCGTGCTACCATGATCAGCTTGAAATCGACCCGGTGCCATGGCACTGGCATGAGGATCTGGAGGTGCTGGTCGTGACCGAGGGCACGGTGCTGGCCGCCGCAGGCGGCGAAAAGTGCGTGCTGCCGGTCGGTGACGGTATTTTTATCAATGCGGGGGTGCTGCATGCCGACTGGCAGGCATCGGCCGTCCCCTGCCGGCTGCGCAGCATGGTGTTTCCCCCGCGGCTGGTGGGCGGCAGCGCCGACAGTGTGTTCTGGCAGAAGTATCTGCAGCCGCTGCTGACCGACCCTACCCGCCCCTGCGCGGTGCTGCACCGGGAGATCCCGTGGCAGCGGCAGGCGCTGGAGGCGATGGAGCAGGCCTACCGCGCCGTGGTCAATGAGGTGCCGGGCTACGAGTTCAAGGCGCGGGCCGCTCTGTCGGAGATGATCTGGCAGCTGGTGACCCATGCGCCGTCCGCCCGGCCTATCCCCAAAAAGGCGCTGCGCAGTGCCGACCGCATCAAGCAGATGCTCCAGTACATTCAGGATCACTACGCCGAGGATGTCTCGGTCGATCAAATCGCGGCCAGTGCCTCCATCAGCGCCAGTGAGTGCCTGCGGTGCTTCCATGATATGATCGGTACAACGCCGAACCAGTATCTGCGGGACCGGCGCGCCCAGCGTGCAGCAGAGCTTTTGTGCGGCACCGGTCTGAGCGTGACCGAGATCGCCGGGCAGTGCGGCTTTCAGGACGGCAGCTATTTTGCGCGGTCGTTCCGGCAGGTCTACGGCTGCGGCCCGACAGAGTATCGCCGAAAGGCAAGAAGAGCGGGAGCGGTGTAGCGGGAAAAGCCCGCGTGTAGGCCTCCTCACGCAGTGGGGAGGCGGCCGAGTAAAACGATGCCGGAGGGGCATTGGCACATTGCCGCCGGTATCAATAAAAAATACCGCTGTCATTTCCTGACAGCGGTATTTTTATAAACCGATATTAGCCGTTATTCACGCGGTTCTTGATTTCATCAACAACCTTGGCGATGAAGGCGTCCAGCTCCATCGTGGTGGTGTCGCCCTTGCGGTCACGCACGCTGATGTTGTTGGCCTCGACTTCCTTCGCGCCCAGAACCAGCATGTAGGGCACACGGTCGACCTGCTGGGCCTGACGGATCTTGTAGCCGATCTTCTCGTTGGATTCATCCAGCACAACGCGGACACCGGCGGCCTGCAGCTTGGCGGTGACATCCTTCGCGTAGTCCAGCGTCTTTTCGCTGACGGGCAGCACCTTGACCTGCGTGGGAGCCAGCCAGGTCGGGAAACGGCCCTTCGTCTCCTCGATCAGATAAGCCATGAAACGGTCGAGAGAGCCGAGGATCGCGCGGTGCAGCACAACGGGGGTCTTTTCGCTGCCGTCCTTGTCCACATAGGTCAGGTGGAACTTGGCGGGCAGGCAGAAGTCCAGCTGGCAGGTGGACAGCGTGTACTCGGCACCGACAGCGGGCTTGACATTGACATCCAGCTTCGGGCCGTAGAAGGCAGCCTCGCCGATCTCCTCGGTGAAGTGGATGCCCAGCTCTGTCAGAACCTCGCGCAGGGCGTTCTCGGCATGGTTCCACATGGCGTCATCGTCATGGTACTTCTTCTTGTCAGCGGGGTCGCGCAGGGACAGCACGCAGCGGTAGTCGGTGATGTTGAAGTCCTTGTAGACATCAAAAATCAGGTTGCAGACATCGGCGACCTCGCTCTTGATCTGCTCCGGCGTGCAGAACAGGTGGGCGTCATTCTGGCAGAAGTGACGGCCGCGCTCGATGCCCTTCAGCGTGCCGGAGGACTCATAGCGGAAGTCATGGGCGATCTCGCCGATGCGGATGGGCAGCTGGCGGTAGCTGTGCGGCTGGTTGGCGTAGATCATCATGTGGTGGGGGCAGTTCATCGGGCGCAGGACGTAGCTCTCGCCCTCCATCTCCATGGCGGGGAACATGTTCTCACGGTAGTGATCCCAGTGACCGGAGGTCTTGTACAGGTTCACGGTGCCGATGCAGGGGGTCATGACATGCAGGTAGCCGCGCTCGCGCTCCTTGCCCTTGATATAATCCTCCAGCTGCTGCCAGACGGTGTAGCCGTTGGGCAGGAACATCGGCAGGCCGCGGCCGACGAGGTCGTCGGTCATGAACAGACGCATCTCCTTGCCGATCTTGCGGTGGTCGCGCTCACGGGCCTCCTGCTGCTGCTTCTCCCAAGCGTCCAGCTCCTCCTGATTGCGGAAGGCAACGCCATTGATGCGGGTCAGCATCTTGTTCTCTTTGTCGTTCTTCCAGTAAGCACCGGACTGCTGGGTGATCTTGAAGGCCTTGAGTGCCTTGGTGTAGCACAGGTGGGGTCCGATGCACATGTCAACATACTCGCCCTGCTGATAGAAGCTGAACTCGGTCTCGTCAGCGAGGTCGGCGATATGCTCGATCTTGTAATGCTCCTGACGCTCCTCCATCAGCTTGACGGCCTCATCACGCGGCAGGATGAACGGCTTGAGAGGAAGATTCTCCTTGCAGATCTTCTTCATCTCTTTCTCGATGTTGGCCAGATCCTCATCGCTGAGCTTGGTGTCGCCCAGATCAACATCGTAGAAGAAGCCGTTCTCGGTCGCGGGGCCAAAGGCAAAGTCCGCCTGCGGGTAGAGGCGCTTGATGGCCTGAGCCATGATGTGGGCTGCCGTGTGGCGCAGAACGTGCAGTTCTTCTTCCTGCGGGCACTCGGCAACGGTGCCGTCCTTGTAGATGATCTTCATGGTTGTACGCTCCTTTTGCATAGCTGCAAACAAAAAATGCTCCATCCCTTACGACATACAAGGGATGAAGCATTGAAAAGCTCCACGGTTCCACCCAAATTGCGCCTTGCTTTAATAAAGGAAAGCGCCGCTCAAGCCGGCTGTAACGGGCCGTACCCGGCGGAGGTTCGCCCCCGCGCTCGGCAGTGGTAAGGCTGCGGGCCGCTGTAAAACCGCTTGCACCACGCGGAAGATCCGCGGCGGTTCTCTCTTATACAAGGCACCGCATCCCGTTTGTCTGCCTCATGGCTTTGTACAGGATGAAGTTAAGTTATTTATAGCACAAGTGCGGCTTTAAGTCAAGTAGAAAAATTTGGAATGTTGAGGCTGTAGGGGCCGCACATGTGCGGCCCGCAACGTAAAGGCAAGCAGGCGTCTGCCGTAAAGCTGCGGGCCGGGCATGCCCGGCCCCTACATACATACCTCCGCCAGATTGCACAAAAAACTTTCCTCTCCCCTGCTCTGCCCATGTAAAACGCCGAAGTTATTAAATATACATTGACTTTACATATTTATGCAGTTATACTGTATACATCAACCAAGTGAGGGCTTGGGAAGGTACAAACATTTGAGATACATTGAATCGAGGAGATCATCATGAAAAAAATCACTGCTCTGATGCTCAGCTCCGCTATGATGCTGAGTCTGGCCGCCTGCGGCGGTTCCGCTTCCACCGATGCTGTTTCCAGCGAGGCCGTTTCCTCTGAGGCTGCTTCCAGCGAGGCTGTCTCCACTGCTGAGGCTGCACCTGCGGCGCTGACCACAGTCACCGCCGGCAAGCTGACGATGTCCACCAACGCAGCTTTTCCCCCGTATGAGATGACCACCGACAGCGGTGACTTTGAGGGCATCGACATTGATGTTGCTGCCGCTATCGCTGAGAAGCTCGGTCTGGAACTGCAGGTCGATGACATGGACTTTGATGCAGCCCTGCTGGCTGCCCAGAACGGCAAGAGCGACATCGTCATGGCCGGTGTCACCGTCACCGACGAGCGCCTGAAGGTCATGGACTTCTCCGACACCTACGCCGAGGGCATCCAGTCCATCATCGTGCCTGAGGGCTCCGACATTGCCACCGCTGACGACCTGTCCGGCAAGGCCATCGGCACCCAGCGCGGCACTACCGGTTACATTTACTGCACCGACGACTTCGGTGAGGAAAATGTCATCGCCTATGATGACGGTCTGACCGCTGTGCAGGCCCTGAACAATGGTCAGGTTGACGCCGTGGTCATTGACAACGCTCCCGCCAAGGAGTTCGTGGAGGCCAACCCCGGCCTGAAGATCCTCGACACCGCTTATGCGCAGGAGGATTACGCCATCGGCGTTGCCAAGGGCAACACGGAGCTGCTGAACGCCATCAACGGCGCACTCGAGGAGCTCAAGGCTGACGGCACCCTGCAGGCCATTGTGGACAAGTACATCAACGCTGAATAAGCGTTTTGTAGCTTACCGAAAGGCACGCCGGAACCCGGCGCGCTTTTCTTTTATTATGCTGTGATTTTTCCTATAAGTATGGTATAATCAGCAATATCATGTAAAATCATTGCCGCTTTGTAGGGGCCGCACATGTGCGGCCCGCAACCCTCCGGCAGGCAGAAGCTTGCCGGAAAGCCACGGGCCGGGCATGCCCGGCCCCTACAGGAGCGGCCCCAAAAGAAAGGTTGTGTTGCGGATGGAGGCGCAGTTTGAAGCGCTCTCGGAGCTGGCCAAAAGCGGCCAGCAGCTGAGCTTCGGCCAGGACTTCTTCGTAAAATTCTACCAAGCATTTTTGTATGCGGACCGGTGGCAGCAGTATATCAAGGGTGTCGGCACGACCCTGCTGGTCACGGCCATTGCGCTGGTGCTGGGCGTTGTGCTGGGTGCCATCGTTGCCATGATCCGCGTGGGCTATGCCCAGCAGAAGCCCCACCACCGCAACCCGATTCTGGGGATTTTCAACGCAGTGGCGCAGGTGTATGTCACAGTCATCCGCGGCACGCCCATGATGGTGCAGCTGCTTATCATGAGCATGGTCATCTTTGCCAGCAGCCGCAACTTCACGATGGTCGGCGCACTGGCACTGGGCATCAACTCCGGCGCGTATGTCTCCGAAATCATCCGCGGCGGCCTGATGGCCGTTGACCCCGGCCAGATGGAGGCGGGCCGCAGCCTTGGCCTTAACTACATGACCACGATGTTTGAGATCATCATCCCGCAGGCTATCCGCTCCATCCTGCCTGCGCTGGGCAATGAGTTCATCATGCTGCTGAAGGACTCCTCGCTGATCACGGTCATCGGCGGCAAGGAGCTGCTGTATGCCGCGCAGGGCATCATGAACCGTACCTATGAGGCCATGTTCCCGCTGCTCGGCGTTGCTGCGACCTATCTGGTGCTGGTCATGCTGTTCAGCGCGCTGCTTGCAAAATTTGAGAGGAGGCTGGCGCAAAGTGATAGACGTTAAAGGACTGAAGAAGAACTACGGCGGCCTGCAGGTGCTCAAGGGCGTGGATCTGACGATCAACAAGGGTGACTGCGTTGTGCTGGTCGGCCCCTCCGGCTGCGGCAAATCCACCTTTCTGCGCTGCCTGAACCGTCTGGAGGAGCCGGACGGCGGCCACGTCATCTTCAACGGCAAGGAAGTCACCGACCACGACATTGACCATGTGCGCCAGAAGATGGGCATGGTGTTCCAGCATTTCAACCTCTTCCCCCACCTGACGGTGAAGAAGAACATCACGCTGGCCCCCGTGCGTCTGGGCCTGATGAAGCAGCCCGAGGCCGACAAGAAAGCCATGGAGCTGCTGGAGCGCATCGGTCTGGCCGACAAGGCCGACACCTACCCCAACATGCTGTCCGGCGGCCAGAAGCAGCGCATTGCCATTGTGCGTGCGCTGGCGATGAACCCTGATGTGCTGCTGTTCGATGAGCCGACCTCCGCCCTTGACCCCGAGATGGTCGGAGAGGTTTTGGAACTGATGAAGGAGCTGGCCCGCGGCGGCATGACGATGGTCTGTGTCACCCATGAGATGGGCTTTGCCCGTGAGGTTGCCAACCGCATCATCTTTATTGATGAGGGCATCGTCAAGGTCGATAAGCCGCCGAAGGAGTTCTTCGCCAACCCCGAAAACGAGCGCTTGAAGGCATTTTTGTCAAAGGTGCTGTAAAATAGTGAATGTATAAAAGCGGTCTGCCGATGGATTTTCGGCAGGCCGCTTTCTTGCTGCCTGTAGAGGCCGCACATGCGCGGGCTGCAGCCTTGCGGGAAACGCCCGTATGCCTTTCACAACCGGGCCGGGCATGCCCGGCCCCTGCCATAATTATAAACGCCGCGGCAAGTTGATTCTTTGCGCGAAATGTGGTAAAATATCACTATTATTATGGATAACTGTGCAAACACGATCATACACACAAGGAACAGGTATTTTTATGGCTGAAAATTTGCAAACCACCCGCCCGGCCGAGGAGGGCTGGACCACCGTTATACGCCCAAGGACCGGCTGGTTCGACATTGATCTGCAGGAGCTCTGGCGTTACCGCGACCTGATCACGATGTTTGTCAAGCGCAACTTTACCGTGCTGTATAAGCAGACGATCCTCGGCCCTGCGTGGATCATCCTGAACCCGCTCATCACGACGGTCATCTTCAATATCGTGTTCGGCGGCATGGCCAACATGCCTACCGATGGCGTGCCCGGCTTTTTGTTCTATATGGCGGGCAACACGGTCTGGACTTTTTTTGCAAACTGCGTCAACAACACGGCCAACACCTTTGTGACGAACTCGCAGATCTTCGGCAAGGTTTACTTCCCCCGCCTGACGATGCCGGTCAGTCAGGTGCTGACCAGCCTGATCAACTTTGGGATTCAGGCGGCGATGTACCTGCTTTTCTGGGTGTGGTTTTTTGCCACCGGCAGCGGCGTGGCCTTTACGCTGTGGGTGCTGGCGGTGCCCTTTGTCATTCTGGAGGTCATGTTGCTCGGCCTCGGTGTCGGCATCATCGTATCCTCGCTGACGACAAAATACCGCGACCTTGCCATTGCCGTGGGCTTCGGCGTGCAGCTTTGGATGTACGCCTCCCCCGTTGTCTACCCGCTGTCGATGCTGGACGCCAGCCCCCGGCTGCGCGTGCTGGTCCAGCTGAACCCCATGACCTCCCCGATCGAGATCTTCCGCATGGCGACCTTAGGCACCGGTACGGTCACGATGTTCGGCATCGTGTACAGTCTGGTGTTCACCGCCGCCGCGCTGGTGTTGGGTGTCGTGCTGTTCAGCCGCATTGAAAAGACCTTCATGGATACCGTGTAAGAAAGGGGCGCGTAACTATGTCTGCAAATGAAAAACGCCCTGTCATCGAGGTTACAGGGCTGAAAAAGCAATACAAACTCGGCCAGATCGGCGGCGGCACGCTGACGCACGACCTGCAAAGCTGGTGGGCGCGCGTGCGCGGCAAGGAGGACCCGAATACCGTCATCGGCACCGACCAGCGGCTGTTTGGGCAAACCTTTATGGCGCTGAACGGCGTGGATCTGACGGTCTATCAGGGGGAGGCACTGGGCATCATCGGCCGCAACGGCGCGGGCAAATCTACGCTGTTAAAGCTGCTGTCCCGCATCACGGCCCCCACCGAGGGTGAAATCAAAATTCGCGGCCGCGTGGCCTCGATGCTGGAGGTCGGCACCGGCTTCAACAATGAGATGACCGGCCGCGAGAATATCTATATGAACGGCGCGATCCTCGGCATGACTAAGGCCGAGATCGATGCCAAGCTGCCGCAGATCATCGAATTTTCCGAGTGCGGCGACTTTATCGACACGCCGGTCAAGCGCTATTCCAGCGGTATGTTTGTCAAGCTGGCCTTTGCCGTGGCCGCGCACCTCGACAGTGAAATTATGGTCATGGACGAGGTGCTGGCGGTCGGCGATATGAAGTTCCAGCAGAAATGCCTCGGCAAGATGAGCGATGTCGCCAATCAGGACGGCCGCACGGTGCTGTATGTCAGCCACAATATGTCCACCATCCGCCAGCTCTGCAGCCGCTGTGTCGTGCTGGACAAGGGCAAAGTCATCTTTGACGGAGATGTGGAGCAGGCGATTGCCGTCTATATGGACACGACCGATGTGAATGTGGTCCACTACGACCTGGCCGATGTTGCCCGCATGACCGGCAGCGCCGGCAAGCGGTTCCGGCTGGAAACGCTCGACTTTGTGGATAAGGAGTCCAGCGTCTTTGCGGACACCGAGAAGATGCGTGTCAAGATCACATGGCGCGTGTCGGAGCCGTTTGCAGGCATCCACATGAAGATGAACCTCCACGCGCGGGACTCCTCCCCCGTGGGCATCACCCACCCCGTCGACCTCGGCGCGGCCGAGCCGGGCAGAATCTACACCTCGGTGTTTGAATTTGACCCGAGCCTGCTGGGCGAGGGACAGTATTTCTTCTATCTCGATATTTTTGACGGCGCGCTGGCCCATGCGGTCTGTCTGGACAAGCCGGTGACCGAGTTCGCCTTTGAAGTGACCAACAGCGACCTGACGATGCCTGAATGGGCGTCCGGCTGGGGACGCATCCACTTCCCGCCCGTCAAGCTCGTGCAGGAGTGACGCATGAAACCGAATCTTTACATCTGCCACACGGCCTATCAGGTGCTTGTTGACCTGCTGCGGGCCGGGCGCTGCGCCTGTGAAAATGGGCCGCATACGATGGTGCTTTCCGCGTCTGTGCCCGACACCGCCGCGCTGGCGGCCCGGCTGGAGGCGACCGGTGTTGTCAAGACGGTCATTGTCGAGGAGACAAAGTGGCCCGGCACTGTGACCGGCCCCTTTGCCCACCAGCGGGCCGCCCGGGCGTTTGAAAAGCTGTGCGGATGGAAATTCTACCGTGCAGCGTATGAAAATGTCTACATCCACAACGATTGGAGCGTGCTGGGCCGCTACCTGCAGGACTGCCGCGCCGGGTATATCCTCTGTGAGGATACCTTCGGCAGTACGCTCGGCCCCGACCAGCATCTGGTGACCGACCAGCGCGCGGCGGCCGATTTCGCCGCGAAGCAGCGCGGAAAAGGCTACCTCTACTGGGGTGACAGCCCGTGGTGCCGCTGCGTCGAGAGCGAGGACGCCGCGAAGTGTACGCTGTTTGCCGCCGACCGCATGGTGACGGACAGCAAGGCCAAACTGTTGGAAAGCCTGACCGAGGACGAAAAAGCAATGGTGCGCCGCGTATTTTTGACCAGACCCCTGCCGGAAAAGGCCGATGGCGCCACGCTTTTGCTGCCCCGCAGCTTTGTGGCGGACGGCCTGATGACTCAGGGACAGCAGGACGCGATGTTCAAGGCGGTGGCGGCAAAATATGCCGCCGGGCCGCTGTTTATCAAGACGCACCCGCGCGATGCGACCGATTATCAGGCTCTTTTCCCCGAGGCGGTCGTGCTGGAGCGCACGATGCCCAGCGAGGTGCTGAACTTTTGCCTGCCGTTTACCTTTGCCCGCGCCGTAACGGTACAGAGCTTCGTTTTGCGCGGCTTTACCGCCGCCGAAGAAAAAATCCTGCTGACGCTGGACGAAGCGAGGGCGCTGGTGTGAAGGGTTGCAACTGTAGGGGCGGGACATGTCCCGCCCTCAACCTGATCGTAATAGAGCGCTTTCCGTAAAGCTGTGGGCCGGGCATGCCCGGCCCCTACATGCGTGGTTCATTTTATATATAAGCCAAATATGCGAGGTATAATACCATGAAAACAATCGCTGTGATTCCGGCGCGGTATGCGAGTACGCGGATGCCGGGCAAGCCGCTGGCCGATGTGTTGGGCAAGCCGATGATCTGGTGGGTGTACAAGGCCGCCAAGGCCTGCCCGAAGCTGGACGATGTGCTGATCGCCACCGACGATGACCGCATTGCTGAGGCCTGCAAGAAGTATGATATGAAATATCTGATGACCAGCCCCGACCATGACACCCCTACCGGGCGCATCTGGGAGGTCAGCACCGTGGAGGACGCCGACCTGTATCTGCAGCTGATGGGTGATGAGCCGCTGGTCAACCCGGCGGCGTTTGACCTGATCCTGCCCAGCGCCCTACCGGCTGACCCTTATTATGTCGCTGTGCTGACCAATATTATGGAGCACCCGGCCGACGTTATCGACTTCTCGAACCAGAAGGTCGTGACCAACGCCGCGCGGGAAATCCTGCTGATTTCCCGCAGCCCCATCCCCTACCCGAAGGGCACGCTGGATTTTGAGTACGAGAAGGTGACCGGCATCCAGCTGTACAGCAAGCAGGCACTGAAATTTTACCATGATACGCCGAAATCTATTCTGGAAAAGGCCGAGGAAAACGACATGATGCGCTTTATCGAGAATGGGCATAAGGTACACGCCATCGTCAGCCCGTACAAGACGGTCAGTGTGGATACGCCTAAAGATTTGGCGCTGGTAAATGAAATTTTGAAGGAGAAGCAGCATGGCTGATATCAAACTGCTGGACTGCACCCTGCGCGATGGCGGCTATGTCAACAGCTGGCAGTGGGGCTTCGGCTCGGCGCGCCGCATCATCCAGACGCTGACCCGCGCGGGCGTTGATGTGGTCGAGGTGGGCTTTCTGCGCAATGTGGACGGCTACGACCCCGATGTCACGGTCTGCAACACCATTGAGGAGCTGAACCGCCTGCTGCCTGACGAGAGCCAGCGCGGCCGCACGATGTACTCCGGCATGGCGATGCGCTCCAACTATGACATCGAAAAGCTGTCCCCCTACGATGGACACGGCATCGAGATCATCCGCATCACCGCGCACGATTACGACATTAAAGACGGCATGGACTTTGCCCGCCGCATTAAAGAACTGGGCTACAAGGTCTCCATCAACCCCATCAACATCATGGGCTACAGCGATAAAGATCTGCTCTGGATCTTTGAGCAGGTCAACGCCATCCACCCGTGGCAGTTCTCCATCGTGGATACCTTCGGCAGCATGCGCCGCCGCGATCTGGAGCGCATCGTCAGCATGGCGGACCACAATTTGGCCCCGGACATCCGCCTGGCGCTGCACCTGCATGAGAACATGGCCCTGAGCTTCTGTCTGGCGCAGGAGTTTTTGGATAAGCACCTGCGCCGCGATCTGGCTGTGGACGGCAGCCTGATGGGCATGGGCCGTATCCCCGGCAACCTGCCGATCGAGCTGATCGCCGATTATATGAACGAGTATTTCGGCAGCCACTACAACATTGATGATTTGATGGACGCCATTCAGGATCACATTGCGCCCATCAAGGGGGAGTGCGCATGGGGCTATACACCGGCGTATTTCCTGTCGGCCAAGTTCAATCTGCACCGCAACTATGCGGAGCATTACCTTGGCAAGGGCGATCTGACCAACCGGGACATCAATCATATTCTAGCGGACATTGCCCCCGACAAAAAGACGGTGTTTGATGCGGCCTACGCTGATGCCCTGTACACCGAGTACAAGAACC
>ERZ779852.2977-NODE-2977-length-12920-cov-2.831014_pt1 | contig 12920 bp, 11 predicted proteins | sample MGYA00511559_ERZ779852 | MGnify/ENA primary metagenome ERZ779852 (study PRJEB29588, sample SAMEA2157977) | human gut metagenome | biome: human gut; feature: human-associated habitat; material: faeces | place: Denmark | collected 2008/2010 ...
TGCGTTGGATTATCTGATTCGGGTAAAAGGGATTGCCCTGCCGCAAGCCGTACTTCTTTTGAGCAAAGAATGCGGCTTTTTTTCATGTAAGGAGCCGTTGCCTAACCATGCAGAAAAACGGGGATTTGAGGAACGAAAGCTATACCTTCCGCAAAAGCATACGGATAATGAAAGAGTGAAAAAGTATCTCTTGGGGCGTGGCATTGCGGGCGAGATAATCGAGTATTGCATTGCTCAAAGGCTGCTCTATGAGGAGAGTCGATACCACAATGCAGTTTTTATTGGTTATGATGGAGAGAATCCCAAGTATGCGGCGATACGGGGAACGAATACAAAAAGAAGATTTTTGGCAGAAGCAGGAGGCAGCAACAAAGCCTTCTGTTTTTGTTTATGCAAAGGAAAGGATAAATTGAATGTGTTTGAAAGTGCCATAGATGCCATGAGTTATGCGTCCATGGTTTTGGAAGGCGGCGAGGATTGGACACAGCAGACCTATCTTTCCTTGGGCGGTGTCTACAAAAATAATCAAAGCAGACTTCCGATTGCATTGGAAAGATACCTCGGAGAACATGGAGAGCCACAAGAGATTATCCTGCGGTTGGATCATGATGAGGTGGGAAGAAATGCAACGAAAGACATTTTATCGGGTTTAAAAAGTGCAAATGCAAAAGCGGTTTTCTGTGAGAAAGGAAAGGACTACAACGAGTTTCTGATGATGCAAAAAGGACTTTTTTCTTCGGACAGGTCATGCGGAAAAGAAATGGACAGGTAGCACGCAAAGGATTTGTCGTGCTTTTGCAAGCATAGCATTTTGACGGCAAAATGCGGCTTGTTAGGGGATTTTGCCCCTAATACCCCAAAAAAGAAAAAGGCAGGTGCATGGAAAAATGAAGATACGGAACCGAAAAATAACCGTCAGACTTTCCGAAAAGGAACGGAAGTTTCTTGGAGAGCAGGCTGACGCAGGCGGCATGAAAATCGAGCCATATATCAGAGAGCTGATTATGGGCAATGAGGTAAAGAGCAGACCGAAGGAAGAGTGGGCGGAGGTTGTACGTCAGGTTGCGGCGGTGGGCAACAACATCAACCAGATAGCGAAGAATACAAACATGGGCATGGAGGTGACGGCGAATATTTTGAAAGAGGTTTTGGAAATGCAGAAACAGATCTGGGAAAGGGTAAAAAATTTATGACATGGCAATCACAAAAATATTTGCGGTGCGGAGCAGATTGGATGACAGCATTAAATATGCGACCAATGCGGAAAAGACATCTGCCGAGGTGCTGGAAGGGAAAATCGAGTATGCCCTTAACGGGGAGAAAACCGAGAAACAGATTTATGAAACAGCCCTTAATTGTTTTTCAGCGTCCACCGCCTACAGTGAAATGCAGAGGACAAAAGAAAAGTGGCATAAAACAGGCGGCGTGCTTGGGTATCATTTCATACAATCTTTCAAGCCAAAGGAGGCAACGCCGGAAACGGTTCACGAAATCGGTGTGGAGTTTGCCCGAAGATGCTTCGGGGAGCGGTTTGAGGTTGTGATTGGTACACATCTTGACAGGAATCATTTGCATAATCACATCGTGGTTAATTCCGTTTCCTTTGCAGACGGGAAGAAATATCATTCCAATGCAAAAAGCTATTTTGGGGAGATACGAAAAATCTCCGATGAAATTTGCAGAGAATACGGACTTTCTGTGATTGAGCCGCAGAAAAAGGGGATACCCTACGGTGTTCTTCATGCGGAGCAAAACGGAAAACAGACGGTGCGAAGCCAGATTCGTGCGGATATAGACGAGATAATCAAAGTGTCCTTGAATTTTACAGTCTTTCTGGAATTGCTGAAAAAGAGGGGGTATACGGTAAAATATCAAAATGTAAAGTATACTGCCGTAAAGCCGCTGTACAGCAAGAGGTTTATCCGTCTGGATAGCCTTGGCGAAGGCTACAGTGATACGGAGATTGCAGAGAGGATTTTAACGCAATCCATGCAGAAAAGAAAAACACCACAGCAGTCTGTTGTGCTGTTCCGATTATACAATACCAAAGGAAAGAAGTATGGCATCCGAAAAACAAAAAGAAAAGCGAAAATAACAGGCTTTGCGGCATTGTATTTTCGATACCTGTATCTGTTAAGAGGGCGGAAAACCAAAAAGACAAGAAAGCTCTCCTATTTTATGCTGGAGGAAAACATAAAATTTGAACGCTACCTAAAGCAGCACCGATTTTTGCAGACGCATAACATCAACAGTATGGAAAGCCTTACGGTGCTTCAGGCTGAAATGCAGAACCGACATGAGAAGAACCTAAAAAAGAGAAAACGATTGCAGTACAAAATGAGAACGGAGGGGGAAAGTGAAACCTTGCAGACAGAATTATCGGAACTCAGCCAGAAGATACGGGAAGAAGCCTTTTGTATCCGTATGTGCAGGCGAATTGAAAGGGATGCGGAAAAGATAGAAGAAAGACTGCATCAGGCGGAGAAAATTAGAGAGGAGGAAAAAGAGCATGAGCCAAGGCAGCGAGGCAGCCGAACAAATGACAAGAGAGGCGGTAAAGCTTTCGGAAGAAGCAGTTAAGCTTTCGGCACTGGGAGCGAAAAATCTTGCGGCTCTGTGTCTGGCAATGGCAAAGGACAACCGGAAGCTGAAGGGCAAAACAAAGCTGAAACGTCTTTTGACTGAAGGAAAGGAGCTTCGGGTGTTTGATTTAAAGGAGGAAGATGTATCAGCCTTTGCAAAGGAGGCGAAAACATATGGGATTTTGTTTTCTGCGATAAGAAATACAAAATCGGCTCGTGATACGGTTGATGTGATTGTCAAAGCGGAAGATGCCGCAAGGATCAACCGTATTTTTGAAAATATGGGATATGCGGTTCCGGAACGGGCAAAAAAAGAGATGTCCCGAACTCAGCAAGAGAACAAATCAAGCGGGCTCGGGACTGGCTTAACGAAGGCGGATATGAGGAGTGAAAGGGAATCAGTGGTCGGAAAAATAAAAACATATCAAAAGCTTTTGCAAAATCAAAAAAAGAGCAAAGAAAAGGAATGGGGCGAGAGATAAGCATGAAAAAGATTTTTATAACCGCAATTCTGACAGCCATATATGCCTGCACGACGGTTTATGCGGCGTATTATCCTGTCAGCATTGATGAAAGCACGAAAAACGGCGTAAGAACGATTACCAAAAGCTATGAACTGAATCAGAATGATGATGTGGCTGCCATTTCAAAGGAGGGCTTTGAACAGAATGGGAGTTTTTTTGTTTTCAAGGACATGGTAAAAACAGAGCTGCCGCAGGCGGAAAGCAAGGAATACGCCGAAAAGGTTGTAATCAGCAGCAAAAGCAACAAGATGAATGACATTCTTCCGCTTTTGGAGGAAGAAAAACAGGTTGTGACGGAGGACGGCTTTTCGGGAACGGTAAAGCTGGATCTTTCAAATTTGAAGATTGAAAGTGCAGGCTATGGCACAAGCACGAAGAATGTTAGCACAACGAGAACTTATCCGAATCTGGATAGTGCGGATACGCAGTACATCCCAAAAACAACCGTAGAGAACGGAAAGACCTTAGAACTTTCGGGGATTCACTGGCAGAGCGGAAATACACAGAACATCAACGATACTGCCATTACGGACAGGTATACGGCGGTTGCCACCTATACGGGAACAGTCAGCAACAGCTATGTAAAAGGCTATACGGTTACGGCGGAGTATAAGGGTACTGTTTCCAAGACGAATACGGATAAGGTGCTGTATACGGCAATTTTTGAGGAAAGTACGCCGAAAAATAAGGCAAATTCTCTGTATGCCGTTCTTCCTTTGGGTGGTGCTTTGGCAGGCATTGCGGGAACGATTTTACTTGGAAAACTGAAAAAGAGAAAGGGTGTTGAATATGAAGAAGAAAGCAACGATGTGGACATTGACACTGCTGATGACGATGATGACAACTACCCCGGCATTGGCACTGGAGTATAACGTATCCGACAAGGCGGCAGGCGAGTTTGGGAAAAGCACAAGCGTGGAAACCGTAACGGTTGTGGGCGAAGAAAAGCTATTCAATGTAAATGTGAGCAAGGACAGTGCTTTTGTGCCGCCAACCTTTGGCAGTCCTTCCGCCGATACAAAGGGGGCAGGCTATCTGCTGACACCGAATATTTCCGGTGTGGGAGAAATGAATATCGGCAGTGGTGCAGGCGGTGTAAATGTCCCTAATTCTTCCGCAAGCAATACAACACAGTTTCCGCCTTCTGATGGAACAAATGATACGGGATATGCTTCTTCAGATAAATTTACACTGCCCGATGGGTTATATTATGCGGATGGCAGTATCGGTACATTGAAAATTCCTTCCGTAAATTTGAGTGTAAAGGTATATGAAACGGAAGGTCTGGAATCTCTTGCCAAAGGTGCAGGGCATTTTAAATCCACTTCCTGCTGGGACGGAAATATCGGTATTGCAGGACATAACCGAGGGGTAACCAATCATTTCGGGAAAATCCATACCTTGAAAAAGGGGGATAAAATCAAATATACCACTAAGCTTGGAACAAGAACCTATCGGGTAAAAACAGTGACGAAAATCAAAGAAACAGATTATTCTTATCTGGAACGGACTTCGGATCACAGAATTACACTGATTACCTGTGTGGAAAATGTACCGAGCCAGAGATGGTGCGTGCAGGCGGTTGAGGTCAAATAATAACTTGATTTTTTGACAGAGATTTGCGGTAATTCTATACTGAAGGAAAAAGAGGGTTTTCAAAAGAAAAAAGGAGGAAGAATATGAGACTTGTATATTTGCTGTTACTGACATTGTTATTTCCGACAGCTGTTTTTGCACAGCCTTACAGAACAGTGTCCTATGATGCTTCCGGCAGAAAAGTGATTACATATACCTGTGATCCGAATGAAACACCGGAGTGGTTCAAAGAGAATTATTTAAAAGAAGAAAAGACAGAAGCGTCTATCCTTTCTGAAGAAAAGGCGGAAGTGCCTCCCGAGCAGAAAAGGACACCGCCAAAGGAGGGGAGTATTCCTGCGAAGATTGAAACGGTGGATGCCGACGGGAAAGAAATTTTTACAGAGAATTACCGTATCGGATATGCAGGACAGTGTACTTGGTATGCAAGAGGGCGGTTTCATGAGGTGAACGGCGTGGAGATGCCGACCATCGGTTATGCGAAGGATTGGCTGATGGCCCCTTTGGTGAGTGATAAGGTGAACGTTTGCCTTGATGTGAATATGGTTCCCGAACATTCCATTGCAGTGTATGCCCCGAAAGCGGATAGCCGCTTGAAAGGTCATGTGGTGTTTGTGGAATATGTGGAACGGGATAAAGACGGAAATCCTGTAAATGTTTATTATACAGATGCAAACGGCAAGCAGGATACCGAGAAAAATAAGTATACAAAGGGGTGTGACGGTCAAGTTATTCAGGAAAGCTTTCGGGAGTTTCGGGAAAATCGGCACTTGAAGCTTATTGGATATGTGGTAAAAAAAGATTGACACTACGTTGCTCGTTTAATATGATACTGACGAGGAGGTCGGGATTGTGAAAACTTTGGATGAGTATTTAAAAAAGCCATATCGTATGAATATCAAAGAAGATAAAGACGAGGGCGGCTATGTGGTATTTTTCCCTGAAATTCCCGGATGTATCACTTGCGGCGAAACAATCGAAAGTGCTGTGAAAAATGCAGAGGATGCCAAAAAGGAATGGCTTATAGCTGCTTTGGAAGTAGGAATAAAAATTTAATTATGGCAAATCAAAGTGTCTTGGGAAACCAAGACATTTTTTATTGCCAAAAAGGAGGAAAAAATTATGACGATAGGAAAGAAAATCATATCTGTATTTTTATCTTTTCTGATGCTGTTTTCGGTATGCGTGGAGGCTTTTGCAGGCACTTCCATGGAAACGGCATTAAACAAGGTAAATCTGTATGTAAAGGAAGAAAGCAAAGGGCAGCTTCTGACTTGGAAGGGCGTGATTGATGCGAGAAATTTTGCACCCGATGTGATTGTATATAAGGCGGAGGACGGAAAGGAATATCCTGCCTTTTGTGCCAATCCGAATAAGGGCGGTGTAGAGAATTTTGCGGCGAAAAATTATGATGTTGATGTGGACAGGTTAGACAAAGATCCGCATGTTTGGGGTGCGATTACAAATGGCTATCCCTATAAAACGCCTGCCGAACTGGGTGTGAAAAATGCTTATGAGGCGTATTACATCACAAAAATGGCAGTTTGGGCAATCGTCCATGATAACTACAGCAATCTGAATGACTGGAAGGCAAACGGCAGCCAAAATAATCATGTGGAAAAGGCAATGAAGGCTTTGGTTGCCAAGGGCAGAGCCAACACAGCAGTCTATCCCACATGGCTTGCAGTTAATCCCAAAAGCACAACGGTTTCCGTTGATGAGAAGGACAGCAATTACATCTCTCAGACATATACATTGAAATCCAATGTGGACATCAAAAGCTACCGAGTTGTGATTGACGGAAACGTGCCTGCGGGGGCAAAGGTTACGGATGTCAGCAATAAAGAAAAAACAGAGTTTTTCGGCAGTGAGCTGACCTTTAAGGTATTGATTCCGAAGGACAGCCCGAAAGGCGAGTTTCGTGTTTTGGTAAAGAGCAAGCTGGAGAACAAATCTGTTTTGTTCGGTGTGGCACACGATGAGAAAAAGCAGAATTATTATGTTTCCCCGTTGCCTTCCTATAACGGGGATTCTTGGGCGCAGCTTGCGTATGCACCCGAAGGCGGGGATGTTCCCGATACACCCGAAACACCCACAACCGATGTACAGATTTTGAAGGTAAAGAAAGGCACAACAGAAGGTCTGGCAGGGGCGGTATTTAAGGTGGAGGTTGACGGAAAAACCATCGGGCATTATGTAACGGATAAGAAGGGTGAAATCAAAATCGAAAAGGTATCCGGAACGCTTTCTGTTACGGAAGAAGTACCGCCCAAGGGTTATGTGTTGGATGAAAACAATCATAAAGATGTGGAAATCAGAAATAATGACGAGCCTACGGTTATCACATTTGCCAATGAGGAACAGGCACAGCTTGAAGTGGTAAAGATTGATGCGGATACAGGGGACAAGTTGGAAGGTGCGGTAATCCGAGTTGCCTATGACGGCGGGAATGATTTTTGGGATTTACATACAAATGCCTCCGGGAAGGCAAGCCTTTCCAACCTGAAAAGCGGTATTTATTCCGTTAAGGAAATTTCCGCACCGGCAGGCTATCTGCTCAATGATACGGTGCAGACAGTGAAGTTGGAGGCAGGCAAAACAGCAACCGTTACACTGAAAAATAAGGCAAAGCCCGGTATTCTCATTAAAAAATATGATGAAGATACAGGGATGCCACTGCCCGATGCGGAGTTTTCCGTTGCGAAAAAAGGCGACAGTATTGTTTATGAAGGCATGACAGATAAAAGCGGTCAGATGAAAGTCGAAAATCTTTCCGAAGGCTGGTACACCATTACGGAGATTGCCGCACCGAAGGGCTATCTTATTGCGGACAAGAGTAAGGATGTATATCTGGAGGGCGGCAAATGTGTTGCGGTCAAGTTTGACAACAGGCTCAGACCTTCCTTGCAGCTTATGAAATTGGATGCAAAAACAAACGAACCCCTTGCAGGTGCAAAATTCAAGGTAACAAAAACAGAGGATAAAACCGTAAGCGAATATGTAACCGATCAAACGGGAACAGTTGTGATCCGAGATTTGGATGAGGCAGTTTATACGGTGGAAGAAATCCAAGCACCCGATGGCTACACCATCAGCACCGACAACCATAAGGACATTGCTTTGGAATGGGGCAAAACCAAAACACTTATTTTTACGGATACCAAGAAGCCGACACTCATCATTACCAAAACAAATGCACTGACAAATAAGGCTGTTCCCGATACGGTATTTAAAATCCAAAGAGAAAAATCTGACGGCGGCGTTGTGACACTGGGAACATACAAAACAGATGCCAACGGGCAGATTGTTTTGAAGGGCGTGGATGCAGGCTGGGATGTGATTACGGAAGTGAGAGCGGCAAAGGGGATGAGCTTGCCCTCCAACCCTGTTACAAGAAAATATCTTGCGGAAGGCGAAAATGCGTATACGGATTTGAAAGGAAGCACAGCAATCACTGACACAGATAAAACAGAAAATACAGATAAGCCGGAAAATACAGGCAAGAATACTGTGAAGGTTACCTCAGGCAAGGACTATGGCGAGGAGATTCCGAACTATCCTTTAAACAGCATTGTTATCAAAAAGACCGATGCCAATACATCTAAACTGCTTGCAGGTGCGGCATTTGAGGTGCGAAAGGTAAGCGGAGATATTTCCGGCAACTCCGGCACGATTATCGGCAGATATACCACAGATGACAGCGGCATTATTGTTATCACAGACTTGGAGGCAGGCGCGTATATCATTGAAGAAGTACAGCCGCCTGCGAATTATCTTCTCTCCGAAAACAGCAAACAGCAGGCATGGCTCAAAGCGGACGGCACAAGTGTGGTTGAGGTGACATTTGCGAATTATCCCTATGGACACCTTTTGATTACCAAAACAGACGCAGATACAAAGAAACCGCTTATGGGTGCAAAGTTTAAGGTAACAACGGCAGACGGAACGGTTGTGGGAAATGCCAACGGAGAGTTTATTACAGACAGCAACGGCGAAATCTTGATTCCGAATGTAAAACCCGACAGCTATGTGGCAACGGAAATCCAAGCACCCACAGGGTACGAAATCAGCGAAGAAGCAAAAACAATTCAGGTTGGTACAGATGGCGGAACATATCAGCTGCGTTTTGCCGACAGAGCATTAAACGGATTGGTTATTTCCAAGATTGATGAAGAAAGCAGAGGGCCGATTAAAAATGTTACGTTTGCAGTAAGTAAAATGAACGGGGAGCGTATCGGTACATACCGTACTGACAGTGACGGCAAAATTGCACTTTCCAATCTGGAATCCGGTTGGTATACGGTAATCGAAACGAAGGCGGCGAAGGGCTATGCCCTTGATAAAGAGCCAAAGCATATCGAAGTGAAAAACGGAAAGCAGGCATTGCTGACCGTTACCAACAGACAGACCTCTTCTATGCTCATTCACAAGATTGATTCTGTCACAGGCGAGGGCATTTACGGTGTTACCTTCCTTGTCAGCGATGCAAGGCATAATCCGATTGGACAGTATACCTCCGACCAGAACGGGTATGTGTATATCGACAGAGAGCTGAAGGACGGAAAATATTATGTGCAGGAGATTCAGCCTGCCGAAGGATATTTGATTGACCATACAGAGAAAACCTTTTATGTGGAATACGGCGAAACCGGTCATATCACATGGAAGAATACACCGCAGATGGGACAGATTCAGATTACAAAGAAATCTGCGGATGATAACCCGATGAACGGCTTGGCGGCAGGAACCCTTCTGCCCGATGCGGTATTTGAAATTTACAGCAGAGCAGGCAATCTTGTGGATACCGTAAAGACGGATAAAAACGGCAGAGCAGTCAGCAAAACACTTCCTTTGGGAAGATATGTGATTAAGGAAACAAAGGCTCCGAATTACTATATTGCGGAAAAGGCGGAAATCAATGCGGAGATTGAATTCAGCGGTCAGATTGTACGCCTTGAGGTATTAAACAAGAACTGCTATACCAATGTTTCTGTTACAAAGAGAGGATATAACCAGATTGTACCGGGACAGGAAGTACGCTATACCTTTACAAACATCAAAAATAATTCTGCCGTACCGCTGAACAGCTTTTATTGGAGAGATACCCTTCCTGTCAATGCGGTGAGATTGGAGAAAATCATCACAGGCACTTGGAATCAGAGACTTTCCTATAAGATTGTTTATAAAACAAATCTGAACGGTACATACAGAACGCTTGCCGATAATTTAAACACTGCCGAAAACAGAGTCATTTTTGCATCCCCGGCGGCATTGGGGCTTGCATCCAATGAATATGTGACAGAGATAATGTTTGTTTTTGGGACGGTAAAGAGCGGTTTTGCACAGGTGGAAACACCATATATTTATTGCAGGGCATTGTCTAACCTTCCCCATGAATACCGTTTTGCAAATAAAACCGATGTCGGCGGTTTGTGGAACGGTCAGTGGATTATGGGTAATGACAGCTTTGTTACCGTTGTATATGGAAAGCAAACAGCAAAGGTTCTTCCGAGAACAGGATATTAAAAAGTAGTGTGAAGGAATATGAAACAGAAATTGAACTTTCAGCAGGCTGCCCTATTATGGGCAGCTTGTTCCATGATCGTTGTTTGGCTTGGGATATTGGCATCTGATTGTTGCGGGGAAGGCGTAAGGCTGACAGAGTTTCTTTCTCTGTTTTCGGAACGGTTACAGCACCCTTTTCAACTTTCTTTGAATGGATATACCGTCCGCTGTGTGTTTGTGGCACTTTGCATGTATGCTCTGGCGGTTGGCTATTATTACACATCAAAAGGAAATAAGAGAACAGGCGAGGAATACGGCTCGGCAAAATGGGGAGATGTAGCAGCCTTGAACAGAAAATACAGAGATAAAACCAATAACATCATTCTTTCTCAGCATATCTCAATGGGACTTGACGGCAAAAAGCATAAACGAAATCTGAATGTCATTGTTGTGGGTGGTTCGGGTGCAGGCAAGACCAGAGGTTATGTTTTGCCGAATATCATGGAGTGCAACTGCTCCTATATTATTGCAGATCCAAAGGGGGAAATCCTTCGGAAAACAGGCGGCTTGCTGGAAAAGGAAGGCTATGAGATTTGTGTTTTAAATTTGGTAGAGCTTGAGAAATCGGATTGCTATAACCCCATTGCTTATCTCAGAAGTGACCATGATGCACTGAAGCTTGTGACCAATCTTATTAAAAATACCAATGAGAAGGGGCAGAAAAGCAGTGATCCCTTCTGGGATAAATCCGAGGCGGCAATTTTACAGGCATTTATTCTGTATCTGCTGCATGAAGCACCGGCAAGCGAACAGAATTTTTCTACCGTCATGTATATGATAGAAAATGCCGCAGCAAGCGAGGAGGATGAAAGCTATAAAAGCCCTGTGGATTTGCTGTTTGATGACTTGGAACGGAAAAATCCCGAGCATATCGCACTGAAAATGTATAAGGTTTTCAAACAGGCGGCGGGCAAGACAGCAAAATCTATTTTGGTGTCAACGGCGGGCAGACTGGCCGCTTTTAACCTACCGGAGATTGCAAGGGTAACGGAAAAGGATGAAATGTTTCTGAATACCATCGGGAACAGGAAAAAGGCGGTGTTTGCCGTCATTTCCGATAACGATACCAGCTTGAATTTTATCGTAAGTATGCTCTATTCGCAGGCATTTCAGGAGCTTTACCATGAGGCAGACAGAAATGGCGGCAGACTGCCTGTTCATGTAAGGGTAATGATGGACGAATTTGCCAATGTCGCATTGCCCGAAAACTTTGAAAAGGTGCTTGCTACCTGCCGAGGACGGGAGATTTCCGTAAATATTATTATACAGAATATGGCACAGATAAAGGCAATGTTTCGGGATAGCTGGGAAAATCTGACGGGCAACTGCGATACCTATATCTATTTGGGCGGCAATGAAAGCACTTCGCATGAGTACATTTCAAAGTCCTTGGGGAAAGAAACCGTTGATGTGAAAACCAGAGGTGTGACACATGGCAGAAACGGCTCCTCAAGCAATAACTTCCAAAGTGTAGGCAGGGAACTGCTCACACCCGATGAAGTTCGCATGATTGATAATAACTACGAGGTTGTCATAATCAGAGGAGAGCGAGCTGTGCTGGATAAAAAATTTGTATTGCAGAAACACAAGAATATCAAATTTACGGAGGACGGCGGTGCAGAACCCTATGAGAAAAGGGAAGTTGCCGACTATTCCGATGTTGACCTGCATCAAGATTTTGATGTGGATGAGATAGAAGTCATTGAATTTGATTAAGGAGGAATCGAAATGGATACACGAAAAAAGATAAGAATTTTGAAGGGAATAGATGTGAAAAAGATTTATAAGCTGTTTGCCACGCTTATTTTTTCCATGCTGTTCTGCACAGCGAAAGCCTTTGCCGCAGGAACAGATCCTTTGGCGGCAATCAATAATCTTTCTACGTTTGTGTTTGCGGCGATTAAGGCAGTCGGTGTGATTATCCTCGGCTGGGGTGTTGTGCAGATTGGCTTGGGCGTGCAGGGGCATGATCCCACACAGAAAAGTAATGGCTTTTTGTCTTTCTTCGGTGGGTTGATTATTGCTTTTGCAAAGGAGATATTGGACTTGATTTTGTGATGGAGATAGTCGGGTTCCAAAAATAAAAGAATTTCAAGCCTTGCGAGTGGAGTGTTGCGGATATTGGAGAAAGGCACTATAATAGATAAAAATGATATATTTTGGATAAATTGGGATTTGCATTTGGAGATATCGGTATATGAATAAGAGACAATCTAAAAAAAATAAGAAAAAATTGATTTTATTGATTCTTGAAAGAGTAGTATCTTCATTAGATAAAGATGGTAGAAAATATAAAGCTCGTGTACTACATATTCCATCTATAGAGCTTAAAACTGTAGGTAGAATGAATGGTTATAGAATAGAAATAAGATCTGCTCGTGAAGATAATCACAACTATGCGCATTTTCATGTTGCTAAAGGCACTGATGGTATGGCAAGTATCAGAATAGATCCTTTGGAAGTATTGGAATCGTCACTTCCTGGAAAGGATTTAAATAAAATTTTAGAATGGGCTCGAGAAAATAAAGAAATTTTAATAACTACATGGAATGAATTTCATGGATATCGAATTATAGTAGATTAAGAAATAATCTAATAGTTTTAAAATTCGACAATTACTGAGCCTTGTTATTTATAATAGCGGTAAAAAATC
>ERZ779852.2989-NODE-2989-length-12876-cov-51.974729_pt1 | contig 12876 bp, 10 predicted proteins | sample MGYA00511559_ERZ779852 | MGnify/ENA primary metagenome ERZ779852 (study PRJEB29588, sample SAMEA2157977) | human gut metagenome | biome: human gut; feature: human-associated habitat; material: faeces | place: Denmark | collected 2008/2010 ...
TTGCCTATATTATATAGGTAACAATATGGAAACGAGCGGACTTCTGCTCGTTTCTATATTTTGCAATATGCAAAGAACGCATCAAATCGGGGGGCAAAGATACGATAATTTTCGAAATATCCCATAACTTACATGGAGAAAATTGCAGAAATATGAACTTTTATTCAAAAATCATTATTCTAACAGTTTGTTTTCTTTACAAATTGCATTTTCAAGGATTTTTACAATGTAAAAAAATGATTTTTGTGAAGAAATGTAGCAAGTATTCTTGTTACCCGAATACTTGCTATCATAAAGTTTTAATTATAAGTACTTACTCCTTTGTTTTAGTTCCTCATTTCATAAAGATTGATTTAGAAAATATGCAACTATCATATTCAGCAAAGATTTATCATCAACTCTTAATATCCACAATAGGAGAAAGACAATGATTGCTGAAAGAAATACTATGAGAAGACCATATCTTATAAATAGCATCATCCTAAAATTCATTCGTTCCATAATTAATTACTTAAATCCAATTGATTTTTAACTAACTCATAATAAGTTCCCTTTTGGGCAATAAGCTCATCATGAGTACCTCGCTCTGTGATTTTTCCTTCATGCAAGACAATAATTTGGTCTGCATTTTTCACAGTACTCAAACGATGGGCGATTTTGAGAACAGTTCTACCTGTAAGGAACATATCTAAATCATGATATATCTTGTTCTCCGTTTTGGCATCCAACGAAGAAGTTGCTTCATCAAATAAGACAAAAGGAGGATTCTGATATACAGCACGAGCAATGAGGATGCGTTGGCGTTGCCCTCCTGAAATACCATTTCCACCTGTTCCCAGTTGCGTTTTGAGCCCTTGGGGGAGATTCTCTACAAATTCTGTCAACTGTGCAATGTCGATAGCTTTCTTCAATTTTTCTTGATCAATGGGCTGTTTGCCTGTAGCAATGTTTCTTTCAAGTGTATCGGAGAAGATATACCCATCCTGCATAACTACCCCACAATGTTCACGAAGGCTTCGAGCAGAAATATCCTTCAACTCCGCATTTCCATAAAGTATTGTGCCATCATATTTATCATAAAATTTTAATAACAATTTCATCAACGTGGTTTTACCACTACCGCTTTCTCCAACGATGGCCGTAGTCTTACCAAATGGAATGTCTAATGTCATATCATTGATAACCTTGGGTGAACGAGGACCATAATATTGAAAATCCACATGTTTTAAATGGATTCCATCAAAGATTTTATATGTATCATTACTTATTTTGACAGCAGTATTTTTATCCTCGTCCTCCAAAGCCTGAACATCAGTAAGACGTTCATAGCTTAGTTTGGCATATTGTAGACTACGTATGAACTCTATAATCTGACTGATAGGCTGATTTAAAGAGCCGATGATATAAGATATTGCAAGTAACGTACCAAGTGTCATGGTTCCTATTATCACATCATAAGCAGCCATAAAAACGACGACAATATCCTTGAGTTTATTAAAGGACTCATACCCAATACTTTCAAGTTGACTGAGTTTTAGAATATCGACATCAATACCAAACAGCTTTACCTGACTATTCTTCCAGCATCCCAATTCATATTCCTCTGTTCCATTAAGCTTTATCTCGGATATACCATTAATTATCTCATATACATTCTGCTGCGTTTCCCTATCAGTTCTGTATCTAGAGTAATCAATTTTCTTTTCTTTATTTACAAAAGCAACAGACCATGCTATCGCAATTGCTGTTATGCCTATGTAAACTAATAAAATCTTTACATCATAATATGTCAACAGAATGAAGTAAACTATAAATGTCAGAAAAGAAAAGATGACAGTAATGCTACTGGATGTCAAGAACGTCTGAATTCTATTATGGTCGTTTATTCGCGCGGTAAAGTCCCCAAGCTGCTTTGTATCAAAGAACTTAAATGGCAACCTAATGATTTTTGCAAGAAAATCATGAATAATATCAATATTTATTATTGAATTGCTATACAAGAGTGTCCAGTTTCTGACTATAGTTATCAATGTTGAACCTATAAACAGAAATAATTGAGCCAGAAGGAACACAAAGACAATATGGATATCTTTTCTGCCTATTCCTATGTCTATCAAAGACTGAGTCAAGAAAGGGAAAATCAGAGCAAAAATACTACTAAATAGCATACCCCAGAACAGAATAGAATACTCATTTCTAAATGTTTTATAGAATGAAAGAAAATTCTTCTTATAATGACTTTTACTATATTTTGGAATCATTTCATAGAATTTCTCTCCAGGTGTCATCAGCAAAGCCACACCTTCTCCGTCTGCTCCACACCAATGTGAGCAGAACTCATCTTCATTAACTCTGACCCTACCATAACTAGGGTCAGAGATATAAAAAAATCTTTGCCCCGTAACGATTGACTTTCTTATGTTATAAAGCACAACAAAATGCACGTTATCCCAATGAAGAATGCAAGGAAAAGGCTTTTTACTGTACAGTTTTGGGACTGAAGTTTTTACAGCCAGCGTCTCAAATCCGATATTTCTCGCAGCATCTTCTATTCCCAACAGACTTACACCATCCTTAGTAAGGAAACAATATCCTCGTAGTTCTGGAATACCATATTCTTTACCATAATACGAAGCGATTGAAGCCAAAGCAGCTGGTCCGCAATCCATCATATCAAATTGAATGTAACAAGGAAATCTTTTAAGTCTTTCCCCTATTTCGTTCATTGCTTTTACAATATTCATTACTCTTTTTTTGCTATAAAAGGATTATACTTGCATGTAATGGGTTTACCGAATAGTCCGTTTTTTGTATGTGCTCTGCAATCAAGACAATTATATCGAAACTCACAATCCTTACAAACTTCGACTTCTTTTTTTGTAATATTCCAATATTTTCTGAAAGCTGGAGTTTTTATTATTTTACCCAATCCGTCAGACAAATCATATTTCTCTGCCATGGATGGACAATTTCTGACATAACCATCCTTATCCAAGGAAACCTTCTTGTATAAACAAGAATTATGAACATGGCTCATCTTATAGAATCCTGCATCTCTGTAGATTTTTGAATAATCTGAGATGCAACCACAGTTGTTATTATCCAAATTGGCTGCCACATAATATACTGTCCCCATTTTAAGAGGATAGCATCCCACTGTATTCTCATTATAATCCAAGCTTGTATTTGAGGTTGCACCATATAGATAGATGTTGGTTACCGACGGATAGTTCAATATAATATTGCAACAGTCTTCATAAGTAATCTGTTCGGATGAGCTTAGATGTAACTCCACATAATAGAAGATATGGTTACAAATCTTATTTAGAAGATAATGAAGTTTGCTTAAGTCAGAATATTTGTAAACTTTCACTTGCAAATCTGTACAATGCAACTTCTTCAATTCCTTCAGAAAAATATCCAACTTCTCCTCCTTGATGTTATTTTCATCAATGTCAATAATAGCATCATTAATTTCATTTTCTCCCTCATACAATTCAGATGAAATTTCAGGGAATGTTTGAAGATTATCAGAGAGAAAAGCATATTCTTTTTCTATCATAAAATCCACAAATTGATAATAGTCAGGCAGCGATTCTTCCTCTATCTCATTGGCAACATCAGAGATTTTATGTCTGTTTAGCAAGTTACACAAGTTAAAATAGTCATTAGGCACAAAATCGGCATTGCTTCTTTGGAAATCTTGTATCAGAGTCCGACTTGCGCCTTTGGTCAAGGCACAACTTGAAGACAATATAAAATATTGATTATAATACTTATCCATCTTTATTTATTTTTTTCAATGTTATAAAATAACGGAAGAATTCTTTGAGGAATCGCAGCTCTCATTTCCTTGAATTTGGTCTCAGGATTATACATCATCAGTTTCTCTTCAAAGTTCGGATCTATCAGAAGATTGTGATAAATCGTTTTAAAGAATAAAGGAAGATTCTCTATTTCGTTGTCACTCAATTCTATTTTTTCAATCTCCATATACTAGATAATTTGCTATTTTTTGTTCCAAGTTATAGTTACATGGCAAGCTGGTCATTTGGAACTGTCCAACAGGATTAATCTCCCAAAAAACATAGTTACCCTCCTTGTCAACTATAAAGTCGGCGGAGCCTGTATTTAAGTCCAACTTCTTATATAGCTTGTCAAGTTTCTCTTCGATGTCATCAGGAAGTTTAAATGGCTCGTTCTTATTGGGAAGTTCTGTGCAATACTTTCTAAAATCAACAGAAGTCTGCTTGTTTCTCTGTGAGAAAATTGCCATTGAATAAAATTCTCCATGTAGATAGAAGGAGCGAATCTCAAAACTCTTTTTCACCAAACTCATTACCAAAGAAGGAAATAGTTTTATATTTTTATTGGCAAAATCAGCTTTGTCCTGAGCTTCTGTATAAGTGTAATATGCATCGTGTCCAAAGAAGTCGTATATGCCATTACTGATAGCTTTTGATACAAACCTATCACTTATCTTGTTCAATTTCTCCAGCTGATTATAGTTGGTAATGACAGCATATTCAGGAACTTTAAGTCCCATCTCCTTTGCCAAGTCCAATGCATACATTCTGTTTAGTCCCATACGGTTTGGATTACCAATATGTATGGGGCATTTCTTATACATCGTATTATATATATAATCTCTTAAATCCTTAAACTCCTCATTAAAATGGTTTCTCGGACTATTAAGAATTTTTGAAAGGTCGTGTTCGCCTGCTGTCAATTTTGTTGGTACATAATCTACAAGATTATTCATGCCTATACCTGTTCTTCTCCACCAACAAGCTGTTGCATCAAGAAGATTATATCGTTTTCCGTCTAAAGATTCAAAGATAATGCCATCACTGCTTATTTCAGAAAATTTCTCCATGGCAGCCATTGGTTCTATAACAACAACATCCTGCCCCATACTTATGAGTTTGTTCTTGACATCTCTAGTAGAAAAGTCATCTCCACGTGAAAAAATTATTATCATATTATTTTATTGTTGCTATAATTTTGGCTGTAGTTTAATACTACAGCCAAAATAGAGTATATATGCTCTTAACTACTTAATCTGCATCAAAAATGCCATTGTCATGATCACTTCCATGACAAGACGTTGAAATTATAAGGGTAGATGTGTTGCCACTACCACCTCTTACACTCATAAGGTCATTAAGAACCAAACTGTCACTCTCGAAACTTTTCAAATTGATCTTTTTCATTTCTCAAATTGATTAAAAATATTAATACTAATGCGTTCTTTGGGGCATCCACTTGTTCCCATTTCTATATTTATCGATAATTATAGACTACTTTTACTGACTACTAACAATCCATAAGACACCAAAAGAGATATTCTTTTCCAAAGGAAATCGTTGAATTCTTGCTTTTTGTCTATAGGAAAACTATCATCTAGACAACTCTCCGCTTCATTACAGAATCTCTCATTGTCTATCTTCTTGCCAATAATGTCAAATATCACAGAATCAACAGATAATACTGGCACTCTGACTACATTACCATACAATTCTTTGATTTTGATACATTTCTCTTCCAACGAGAAATCATTTGTCGGAGCCATTATAAACTTTTCTCCTGAATCCAAAAGAGTTCTTAACTCTCTGGATAAGCCAACAGAAACTATATCACGAAACATGATATTTCTGTCTTTGGAACTTGTTTCTAATTCTCCTTTCAATACAGACTCTTTGTAAGACAACATTTCTGTTCTCATCTTATTATGAGTTGTATCCTGACCAAGTTCTGTTATGATGGGGGCAAGGGAGAGTAATTTCTCCAAGCGCATAATGTATTCAGGATAATACTTGATGACATAAGCAAGCATCTTATTACATACCGTAGGGATTTTCTTGTAAAATCCTAACAGATGAAGATACTTCCTGTCTTCGGGTACATTGTCAAAGTCTGCAAACCCCTGATATTCGTTATCACCGATGTCTTCCTTTATGTATGTAGCCACATCCTTGTCATTGCGAGTTGCCAACTCATGCAGCAACACCTGTTCAAAGAAGATATTAAAATTGATTCCTTGCAACTTATTGACTTGTTCTAGATTCAGATCAACGAATTCAAGGGCTTGCTTGCAATAATCTTTTATGAACAAGATGTCATTTCCTCCAAAGATGCCCATATTATAAGCTTTGTGGCTGACATTTTGGTCATAGTCCTCCATAGCTTCCGGAAGAACGTTTATTGAAGGACGTATCTCATTCCACATCATGCGATAATAATCCGTTGTTGTTTCTATGTTTTGGACTATCAGGTCATGCTCCCCCAAACAACCATCAAATTTGTCCCATGCAAATACATCACCATCTACATGAATAAAGGGCTCGTCTAAAGCGTTGTAGGCTTTTATCTTAGCCAAGGCCCATAGATTAGAGCTGTATTTTGATAACTCGTCAAGGCATACGATGACATTTGTGTATGGAAGATGCAAATTGTCGATAAGCACGTCGTACCCGGCTCTATCCGTAACCAATATCACATCGTCGTAATACTTTCGGAGTTGATTGCAACTCAATATCCAACTTGCATAATGATAAATGGGACTTAGCCAGCCATAACCATCTTTTAGGCAGTCGTTGTTGCCCGACCAGAAACTCTGTATTATTTTCATCTTTTTGCACTTGGTAATCTGTTGTTGTTGTTATCGATGTCAACATTACTACGCTTAACCTTGTGGTTGCCAAACCTATAGGTAAGTATTATGTTTAGACATCGGTTGTCATAATCGTTGCGGTTGTTAAACACAAAGTTCTTATATACCACATGGTTGCGATTGTAATATGTTCCCAACAAGTCATTAACGCTTGCACTCAACACAAGTTTATTCTTCAACATTACATAATTGACCCCCATGGATAAATTTTGAAATGATTTATAGTGAATATATTGTTCTTGTCCTTGAAAAGAGTACAGATAACTTGCATAAACAAGTGCCTTGCTACCAACCATGTAAGACAATTTGGTGGAAGCAAAGGAACTAACCCCCTCCAATGAGCAGCCATCAATAGAGCTGTTGGATGCCTTGGACTTGTTATAGTTAACAGAAAGCTGAACTGCCACATTGAATCTGTTATGACTATAATTATAGTTCACGTTACTAACCAGACTATTTGTTGAAATACAATTGCTGTATGTCTGTTCTATCTGTGAGTCTGCCTTGTCTTCAACCAGGTATCCAACGCCGTCTGACGAATGGACATACGATACACCGACATTCAAAGTCTTATATTGATATCTGAACTCCAAATAATCCATGAGGGACGGATTCAGAAAAGCATTGCCCACAGAATAGGTGTAAGCATCAGAGTATGACCTTGTCGGGTTCAACTGCGTCATGTCCGGGCGATTGATTCTTTTGCTATAGCCTAAATACAACACATTGTTGTCGTTAGGCTTAAACGTCATCTCGACAAAAGGGAACCAGTCTGCATAACTTCGTGAGAAATGTTTGCTTTCCTCTTGCGGAAATCCTTCCGATTTTGTATGTTCGTACCGTGCTCCTATTTTGAAATACCATCTTTTCCAAGACTTGTTGATATCTGTGTAGAAAGAGCTGACAGTCTCTTTGTAGAGGAAATCATCCACGGCATTATGACAAGCGTAATTGTCAGCATGATAATGCGAGTATTCCCCTCCTAGCTCGAAGTTGAGCCATGAAAAAGGCAAAGTGAGGTCCAGATTGCCCGTATTCACAAAATAGCGATTGTTATTCAAACTATTGACCACCTCCAAGTGGTCGTCCGATGAATAATAGCTGTTGGTTCTGTCTTTCGCCAAACTGTAGTTGTAATTGACCACCAACTTCTTACCTAAGCTGTCGATGTTCCACTCATAATAAGGCGAAAAAGAAAAGCCTTTGTATCTGTTGTCTGAGCAAGTGGTCTCCGAAGAAAATGAGTTTCTACTACCAGACAGTTCCTGATAGACATCCGAGGCAACACTCCCATCCATACAATTGAACGAGGCTAAAAATCCCAGGTTCATCTTATCATTCAGAAAAATGTTTGTGTTCAAGTTCTGACTGACGTAATCCGACTTCTGACATGCATCGTTATTAATCAACTTTGTATAATCTGCATATTCAAAACTGTTTCTTACATCATGCTTTCTCTTTTCTTTCCAATAGCCCACACCGTATTCTACCATAAGCCACTTGCTTGAGAATGTCAGATTACCTCCTTCCTCGAAAATTGCCGCATGTCTTTGAGTATATCCAGTTCTCAGAGAGCCATCAAAGCCAAGGTTCATACGATTTTTCAGAACAATATTTAGAACTCCCATATTTCCCGACGCACTGAACTCTGATGAAGGATTGGTCACAACCTCTATCTTATCCAAGTTCTCTGAAGGAATGCTATTCAGATAGTTTACCAAATCCTTACTCTTAAGATTTGATCTGCGACCATTTATCAGAACAATGACACCATCCTTACCTACAAGAGATACATCATCTGGCTTAGTAGGATTGATCCCAGGAACATTCATCACAACGTCTTTGGCATTGAATCCGTTGGCATAGGGGCTGTTCTTTACGCTATAGATGACTCTATTCTTATCAAAAGTGATGATTTTCTTCATCGCCACAATAGATACTTCTTGAAGGGTCTTGTTGATTATAGGAACATGAATTCGACCTAAGTTCGTATCAGCCATAAGATTAAGGGTGTCTTGTTTCAACACCTCACCTAATTCACGATAGTTCAATATATACGTTCCTTTTTCCAAGTCTATAGAAAAGAAGCCTTTCTCGTTGGTCAAGGCACTTACCACAGTGTTATTTGAAAGATCTGTAACAAGTACTTCTGTATACCCCATAGGATTATCCTGAGTATCAGAGACTAAAGTACCTGTAAGATGGTTTATTTCTTCTTGTCCCATACCTTGTACAGATATAGACAGAAGTCCTCCCAACAGCCAAATATATTTATTAGAAAATATATTCATATCAAACATTTATTATAATTTTAATTGTCCGTATCACCATACCACCAAGCACTATCAGAATCACTTGGAATGCAATAAGTATAAAACACCATAGTTGAGCTTCCTGCACCGCTACCTCCTTGCACATTAGACAAGTTTTTCAAAGCGACTTCATCCCTTTTAAAGGCTTCTAAATTAAATTTTTTCATATGTATCTTTTTATCTAGTTAATAACTTAGAGTTCAAATGCGCCAACATAAATCGAATCACCTAATTCAATCACCACATTATAAGCACCTTTCTCCATTATTGACAAATCAAAACTGTATAGTTCTTTACCATCTACAAATGTTGACATACTAGTTACTAAGCAACCATTGTCATCATAGATATAGACTGCCGTTTTGCCAAAATAACGACTTACACTCACAATAAGCATTCCTTGTTGCAAATTTGCCACAATGCTAGGTTCTTCTGTTCGCGCTCTTAAATGACCTTTTTCCTTATGCATAGGAATAACCTTATTTTGGGAAGGATACATCGCTAACATTTTGCTAGAAGCCAAAAGCATCAACAATAAAAGCAGATTAAAAATTTGTATTTTCTTCATATTCTCCACATTTTGATATTATTAAACTTCGGCTGCAAAATTACAGCGTTTTACGATACCATCCTAACAAAACAGGTCTATTTTTTAAAAACACCATAAAAACCATATAATTCTAAAAATCAAGTACTTAAAATCGCCCCCCCCAGACACTTTGGGTCTAAAACTTACTTTAGTTAGGAAAATATTAGAAGTTTTCGATGTACGTACGTAGCGAAAATTGCTCATTTTTAATACCAACTTTATCGTTGTACAAGAACAATTTTTGCTTAATTGCTTTCTCGCTTATACAATAGATAGAAGCCAACGCCTTTTGAGATAGCTTTAAACGCAAAAGCATCATTAGTCGTAAAACACTCTTTGATAAATTAGGATGCTTTTGCTTGAGTCTTTTCACAAATAGGTTTTCCACACTATCTAAAAACACCTCCAATTCGTCCCAATCACTCTCCGACAACACTATATGCTTATTCTCATTTGGAACTATCGAATTTAATTTTTCTACAACATCTATTTTCTTTTGTAAATAATTACGCATCACAGATAGTTGAATCTCTTTATGCGAAAGTTCCTCTTGGTGTATTTTTTCCTGCATTTGTTGCTTTTGGAGAAGAACCTCTCTTTCATGCTCCATACGTAGTTTTATCTGGTGCTTATATGATTTATAAACATATAAAATAAATATGACTACTATAAAACACAATAAGACTATCAAACTAAATACCCACTGCTGCATTTCTGCTTTACCTTGCATTTTAGCTCTTTCACTTTCCTTTTTCAAAAAGGATGTATAATAAGCAGCCTTACCTTGTAATGCAATTCGATACATATCCTCCAAATAATGGTACGCCGAATCGCTAAAACTTTTAGCAGACTTGAAATCATGCGCTTTCATAGCAGCTTGACTTTGAATATAAAACACAGAATAGCGGTCTTCTGCCGTTTTCGGCATTGCTTGTTTTAATAAACTAAAGGCTTGGTTTAACGAATCTACAGAGATATAAGCAGAAGCAAATGTCAACAGACAAGAAAATCTATTTGCTGCATTCAAGTCATAAGCCAATCGTGCATAATATAAACAACTATCTTTTTCACCCATCTCCTCAAATGTACTAGCTAGATTTTGCCTTACATAAGACAACAAGTTGCTATCGCCAGCTTTCATTGCCATTCTATATGCTTTTCTCTCTTCTTCTAAAGCGTGCTGCAAGCTATCAACATAAAAGAAGTTCTCACCCAATCTCAAACGTGTTGCCACCTTATTATATATAGTAACATTTGCCATAGAGTCATACATCTTCACCAAATCTTTAGCATATCTCAACGCTTTGTAAGGTTCCAACTGCTCTTCTACTTCTATCAACTTATCCAAAACCAAGAGTTTTACATTCATTTCATGAAGACTATCCGAAATAAAATAAGCCTTTTCCAAACAAGACTTAGCTTGTTCCATACTATCAACAAGTAAATAGAATGTTCCCATATAATTCAAGCACAAAACATAGAGCGAATCTTCTTGGTGACGCTCATACCAATCATACGCTATGCGAATCAAAGAATCGTTATCCACATCCAAGCCCGACTTATCCTGTGCCATATAATAAATGAGGGCATACTTCGCCATATCTTCATCAGAGAGTTTACCTTGATTGATATGGTTCAAAAAGGCCAAGGCACTATCTGGCTTAGACTCTGCCAACGTATAAGCTAAGTCTAACTCTCTCTTATGACTTTGATAACATGATACCAACACCGAAAGCATCATAAAAAACAATATCGTAAACGAAATACTTCTTCTCATATTTAGTATAATTACATTCAGGGCGCAAAAATACAAAATATTTTTCAATAATAGAACTAAATAGGGTCTAAAATACAAAGTCTGCAGAAAAGGACAACACAACTGATTATCAGGTATATATATTATATTTATAATAAAATGAGGTCTAAATAATAGTAGTATTTTCACATTACCAACCTTTCTGCATCAGATAACAGAATCTCACGCTTTGGTTGTCAGGAGTCATTATGTTAAAAATCCCAACTCATAGTTTTATGGTTCCTAAGTCTATGAGTTCCGAGGTGGAAAACATAGAGTTAAAAAGCAAAGAAAATCGAGTAGGAAGTAAACACTAATCATAGGTGTTTATCTCCTATTTTCGTGTTTACCGACCTCTCACACCACCGTACGTGCGGTTCCGCATACGGCGGTTCCTATTTTGGGTGCCATTCGAGATACGAACCCATAAGCGTTGGATAACCTGCGTACTGCAATTTCTGTGAGGAGGCTGCCCTCTGCATTATTATAGAGCTACTAACCCTCCAATATCCTTTGACATATCCCAATCTTCTGGCATCATGCTTGTTGATACCACATCGGATTAGATTTTTAATCCGTGTCTTCGGGAGTTTCCAGGCCTTCCATATACACATGCGTATCCGTCGCCGTAACCAACTGTCAGTATCCATAAGGAGTCGTTTCATATTGGCTAGGTGGTAGTAGCCTACCCAACCTCTTATGTACTCTGTAAGCTTCTGCTTTCTCTTGGCATATCCCCATCCATTGCTTCGGGAAGTCAACTCCTTGAGCTTGGCTTTCATCTTGGCTTTGGCTTTTGGGTGTACCGCAAGTTGGCATTTGCCCTGGCTTACATAAAAGGAGTAGCCTAGGTATTTCACACCGCTTACGTATGACACGACAGTCTTTTCCTTATTCACTTTCAGGTATAGTTCACCTTCAATGTATCGGGTTATGGACTCCTTTACACGCATGGCTGCACGCTCGGACTTGCAAAATATCATCGAATCATCGGCATAGCGCACAAATGGGAGCCCTCGGTGTTCGAGTTCCTTGTCTAACTCGTTGAGCATGATGTTGCTCAACAACGGACTCAGCGGACCACCTTGTGGCGTGCCCTCCTCGCTCATCTCAAAGACACCTTTGTTCATAACCCCGCTTCGAAGATATTTGTGTATTAAACTCACCACCCTGCCGTCCTTTATCGTACGGCTGAGGATTTCTATGAGCTTGCTGTGGCTCACTGTATCAAAGAAACGCTCCAAGTCGAGGTCAACTACATACTCGTAGCCGGCATCAATTATCTTCTGCGCTCCCCGGAGAGCATCATGGCATCCTCTTCTCGGACGGAAGCCGAAGCTCCTCGAGGAGAATTGGCGTTCATAGATGGGAGTCAGGGTTTGGTTGATGGCTTGTTGCACCATACGGTCTATGACCGTGGGAATGCCCAATAGGCGCATCTTGCCATTGTCCTTGGGTATCTCTACCCTTTTTACTGGGTTCGGACGGTATGAACCGTCCTGCAAAG
>ERZ779852.3006-NODE-3006-length-12801-cov-9.996705_pt1 | contig 12801 bp, 9 predicted proteins | sample MGYA00511559_ERZ779852 | MGnify/ENA primary metagenome ERZ779852 (study PRJEB29588, sample SAMEA2157977) | human gut metagenome | biome: human gut; feature: human-associated habitat; material: faeces | place: Denmark | collected 2008/2010 ...
CATTGCGGATAGGTGTCTGATGAGCCTTTGAGTTTTAGCGGACAGCAATAAATTTAAATAACAAGAATAAAAATCGTTGGTTGCCAGGAACTGCAAATTATTATAATACTTGTAATGAGATTATTAAGAAGAATCCTCAATTAAAGAATATATTTGAAAAAACAAAACGGGAAAATGAGAAAAAATATTAGAAATAGTATATCATTATATATAGTTGTATTTATAATCTTGCTTTTTTCTTCTTGTAGGGACAACAAGTGTATAACATTTCATAAACAGAATGGGGCTGTTTCATATAGCGTAGAGAAAGGCTCTGGTGTTATGATAATACATGAGAATTGGCGCGATTCAAGATCTGATAAGGAATATAAGTTTTTGCTTATAAATGGCGAGTACTATTTAGACGTGGATGGTACTAAAGTACTTCTATTGTCTACAAAAAGGTTTATAAGAAAGGACTATGAAGTGCCATTACGAAACGGCATTAAAGGTGTTACTGTTGATAGATATAATGACACAACGTTCGTGGCTACCTTCAACAAAGAAATACCGAATTCGAAAGGACAGTATACAGTCAAATTCATATATTACAATAACTCGTATGACATAATCGGAATCATGGATCTCCCTGTTATGGAAAATTTTGTCATAACTAAGCGTTCGTGTTCTGTTCGGAATAAAAAGTCATATGCAAATGGAAAAAACAGGGTGTTATTGCCAACTAATGGAAGTGTTGCCTCATACGAAGTGAGCAAGAATGCGGATTCAATTATTGTATATGAAAAGTATATATCTGCTCGTTACGACACTAAATATAAGTTCATTTATAAGAATGGCGAGTATTATTGGGATACTGGCAGTGATGAGGAAATTATAGCAATGTCCACAAAAAAGGAAATGGATGAAGAGTATTGTTTGCCACGAATGGCGACCCCGTATAGGGTAACTATTAAATCTAGCAAAGATACCGGTTATGTCACTTCTATATATATAGTGAGATTTAATGAGATACTGAACTTACGGTTATACTATGATGTGTCTTATAACATTAATAGAATACAAAGGGAGTCTTGTATCGGATATGCCCTGAAACCGGATATGTTCAATTTGTAATATTACAACCTATGTCTATAACGGCAGTGGCTTAGTGCTTTACGGCTCTAATCACGTATGCTTTGACAAGAAAAAGGAACTAAGCCAAATGTCTTTTAGTATCCATTCTGTTACTTTTGAAAAAAACACAGCATTCCGAATAACGTATTCTTTATTTTATTATATTTGCAATCAAATAAAGGCAGAACATCACTATTTTTTATAATCCCAAAGGTCTTCTTATGGATGTACAATGTAACTTCTTAAAAAACAGGATGCTATTTACGCGGACTGCATATACGTTCACGGACAAGCCACAGAGTGTGACCTGCGAGCTGCGTTCGGCGGACAGGGTGGACTCTGTCAAGGTGTCAAACGTCTACAGCGGTGTCAATGACGCGCTTCTATACACAGACATATCCTATAACGGCGGCGAGTCCCACCGTGTGTCGTCATTTGGATACGACCTTCTCGGCCGTCCGTCATCCAAGACCCTTCCCGGCAATGCTGGAACAGTGGCATATTCCTACAACGTGCGGGGCTGGCTCACGGGCATATCGGGCAAGGGTTACAGTGAGGATATATACTATAACAGCGGCAATGGCACGCCTCTTTACAACGGTAATATAAGCTCGATAATATGGCGCGACAGTACGCAGACGGCATCACGCGGCTACAAGTTCACGTATGACTCAATGAACCGTCTCACCGACGCCGTTTACGGCGAAGGCCCATCTTTGTCCGACAATACCGACCGTTACAGCGAGCGGGGCATGACATACACAAAGAACGGCGCTCTGACAAGGCTGCTGCGCTACGGCAGGCGCAACACAGACGACTTCGGTCTTATTGACAGCCTCGTGATGACGCTTGACGGCAACCGCGTGCTTTCCGTTGAAGACGGTGCTGGCCGACTCGTCTATGAAAACTCATTCGACTTCAAGGGCAACGACGGGTCAAGAGTCTACGAGTACGATGGCAACGGCTCCCTTTCCTCTGACCCGTATAAAGGATTCGCCTTTGAATACGACCTTCTCGGCAATCTCAAACAAACCGAGAGCAACTATACGACCAGTTATGTATACAGCAGTACCGGCGAGAGGCTGAGCGTCAAATCCAAGTTCAACGGCTGTATAATCAAGCCGCATCCAGTTTTTCCCTTAGATTGGGAAGAGGGCGGCGTCATATTCAACTCCACATCCGATGACAGCAGCAATTCAGACCTTATGGACAGTTGGAACAAAGCGATGCATCCTCGCGATACGGAGTTCTGCGGTCCGTTCATCTTTGAGTATTCCGTTCTCGACAAGTTCCTCTTCGACGGCGGCTACTGTACGTTCAAGGACGGTCAGGCTTCGTTTCATTACTATCTACAGGACCATCTCGGCAACAACCGCGCGGTGGTCAGTGAGGACGGCACGATGGAGCAGACCACGGAGTACTACCCGTTTGGCGGTATCTACGGTGATGTCAGCACTAATTCCGGTCTCCAGCCCTATAAGTACAACGGCAAGGAATTTGACCATTATCTTGGTCTTGACCTGTACGACTATGGCGCACGTCTGTATGACCCGGCACTTGTAGTATGGACGGGCGTAGACCCGCTGGCGGATGAATATGGTGGCATAAGCCCGTATGTATATTGTGGGGACAATCCTGTGAGTGCGATAGATCCTGATGGAAAGAAGCTCATACTTGTAGGAACTTGGGAGCAGCGAATGCTTATATTAAGACAGATGCAAAAATTGACTAATGATAAACTTGGAATGAAAAGGAATACGGGAGAAATAATTATTATGAACAGAGGAACAAAAAATCAGAATAGAAACCTAAAAATAGGTTCTTCTCTTATCTCATCGGTTATCAGTAACGAACATACTACTACTATTGGTCTGACAACAAATTCTAGCCATGCTCATCGTATTTATCGGCTTGATGCAATAAATGGTAAGGGAACGGACACTCAAATATGGTATAATATAGAAGAAAAACCGTTTGTACTAACAAAGGACGAGGGTACAGGCAAAATATACAAAGAGGCTATTCCTTCACAAATAGTTCTTGGACATGAACTCATCCACGGCTTAAGAAACATGAACGGAACGGGAAGACATTGGAATATAAGGAAAGAATATAAATATACAGATACACAAGGTGGTGTATGGAGAGATATCGAAAAGCAAGAAGAATTGGAGACGGTTGGAATAATCAGTGATAAGAGAAATAAGGAATATACTGAGAATAATCTGAGAAAGGAGCAACATTTAAACATAAGAATAGAATATTAAACAATATGAGAAAGATAATTTATATATCAATTTTAATCTGTGCATCTCTGGTATGCGCAGGTTGTAGCAGGAAAGACAGAAATGACCATACGATATGCAGGCTTTATATTTTTCCTAGAAATATGATATTTCCTTTTTATTATGTAGAAGTGACAGACAGTCAGACGATAAGGACAACTTTAGGCAAAGGGGCATCTAAAATAAATTTCGTAGATATGCTTGGGGACAATATGCGTTTTTACCCTTATCGTGACAGTATCATAGCAGACAGGACACAATATAAGAAATATGAAATAGATGAAACAGGTAGAAAAGTATGGTATATTGAAAAGTTCAGGCAGAAAGAACAAAAAATATCTGTCAAGGATTATAGAAGCCTGAAAGATGAGATAGAAAAAGTGAAGAAAATGGAAGAAATAAATGAATTTGCTGGTCCTGGGGAGGATGATGCGGCAGGATATATAATCCTGATAGATGACAGACAATATATTATGCTATATACTGGAGACGTGAACTGTAAATTTAGACCTTTAATAAACAAGATTATGGAAGCCTCTCCAATAGACATTAATATGAAAGATGTTTGGTATGGTGTTCATCCGGCGACAACACCAGAGGCTTATCACAATGAATGATAAATCTTATAGTGTCGAAAAGATAAATTGAGTAATGCTTCGGATACGTTCTAAATTTAATCCTTGTTTTAATCCGATTATGAACAAATTAAATATAAAGTTTATAAATAATGAAGAATCTTTTATCAGTAATACTAATTGCTTTATTGACAAGCTGTTTCGCAGAACATAGTCCCTTATCCCCATTCCTCGGAACTGTTGTCGATAGCTTTATCGCAAAACATCCTTCATATGATGTTATAGACATAAGAGTATCACAACTTGCAGGACACGACTTGTTGTTTATAATAGGCAATGCGGCTTATGATCCAGATATGATAGATGGCTATATAATTTATAAAGATAGACTGTTGACATACTATCAAACAGACAGTCTGGACAGGTCTTCTTTAATAGATACAGAATGTATGTTAAAGTACAAAGATAGTATAGGGAATTACAAGAATGGGGTTCTGATTGACATTATTTGCGAGCCTGTTTCTGAGAGTTATGAAATAAAGGATAAGAACAACTTGCAGTTGATTAAAGATACTAAAGAATTGAAATATAACAGGAAACGGACTTCGGAAAGCAATGTTGTCAAGAACAAAGAACTGAATGATTTTATAAATTCATATATTTACTATAATATTAATGTGCTATATGAACTGCGGTTTTGTGTAAAAGACAACAAGCAATATGCTTTGTTTCGTTCTATGAATGTTTATGACAGTGACAGATATGACGGATATTTCTATAGAAACGGATGCTTGATAGTATTGTATGGAGCAGACAAAGCAAAGAATGTATTAGATAATACGTGGATAAAAAAAGGAAAATATGGAATCCCAAATACGAGAAATATCCATATGAATGAAAAATTATGGACTTTTCCATATCCCAAGGCATTTGAAATACTTCCCAATGGACATCTCAGAGAGCTTTCTCATGAAGAGGCTTTCATCAATGTCTTATAATATAGATGTTGGTTTATGGTTTTTATGAGTAATCTTTGTAACTTTGTTTATGACCTCCACCGCCTTGTCATACAGGGCGTCTGCAAGAACACGCCGGCAGACTGTATGTCCGCCGTTGTCAACTATTCAGGCAATGGCGGTATATGTAACTCCGGCTATTCATATACCGCCTCTTCTTGTGGCGTAGAACTTGTTTCCCACGAGATGGAGACTGTCAACTACTATGACAAGTACAACTTCTTCAACGGCCCACTTTTCCACATATATAATAATGGTTATCTGAGACAGATGTGCCTCTCGCCCACGAGTGGTGCTGCCGGTCTTCTTACCGGCAGCGTGACGAACTCCACGGACAGTGTACAACTGTACAATGGCAATGAATTTGACCATTCTTTAAGACTTGCCCTATACGACTACGGTGCACGTCACATCTTCTCTAAGTTGATTCTTATTCCGGCATAGAACATACGCCCCTGCACAGGTCCCCAAACCATTGTCGGATCGAACGCACTGCTCCACGGGGTCTCCGCGTTCATGACAGGGTTCTTCTGCTTGAAGCCGGTAAGGTTTTCCGCGCCCACATACACGGAGAAATGTCTGAACCAGCGTGACACCTGCGCACTCACCTGCTCGTATGATCCGAAACTGCCAGCCCACGACTTCGTTCCGTCCGACATACCATATGGCTCAGGCATCCTTCCGCCACCGTTTAGTTGTAGGGTAGCGTCAAACTGCCACAGTCCGAGTGGCGTTTTGTACGACGCTGTAAGCAGTCCCTTGTAGCGGCTCGTCAGCGGACGCTGCCTCAGTTCCCCGCCATACGTGCTCTTCACATCGTTGTAACGATAGGCGGCAGTCAGCGTCATGCCCTTGAACACAGGGTAAGAGGAGTCCACCTGAAACGTGTGCGAATACGACCTCCCCTCCAAGTTGGCGATATGTATCACTCCCGGCTCGCTGTCATAGTCAATCACCGCCTGCTGCCCGAAGTCGGTATAGAAGTATTCCGCGTTCAGGTTCAGCGTCTTGCCAGCCAAAGGAATATACAGAGCCGTGCTGACACCATAGTTCCACGCCCTCTCCTGCTTCAGGTCATCGATGACAAGCTGCCGACCGCTCGCCAGCAGATAGTGGTTTTCCGCCAGCGCATGGACGGTGCGGTAGCCCTTTCCCACCGACGCGCGCAGCGACACGATGTCGTTAGGCGACCATTTCACGTGCGCTCTTGGAGTTACAAACGTGCCATAAAGGCTGCTGTGGTCTATCCGCAGCCCTCCCATCGCCACGAGCTTGCCGTGCAAGTCATACGTATACTGCACATACGCCCCTGGCGTTGTCTCCTTCTCTACGCTCTTAGTCCTCCCGTTTATGCCGTCCGCCAGCCACTGGCTGTAATAGTCATGGTTGAAGCTGACACCTGCGGAAAGGCTGTGGTCATGGCCGAGTTCCGTCTCAAAAACCATCGAGGCGTATGCATTCTTTTCCCTCACGTCATAAACCTTCATGCCGAAATATGAGTCAAGGCTGTGGAACGTCCCCGACGTTATAAGCGCGATGCTGGTGTTGTGTTCCTTATCAAGGATTAAGGCGTTCTTCGTGGCAAGCTCTATACGGTCGGTCTCCATTCCTATCTTAAACAATCCATGCTCCTCGTCCGGCGTAGCGTGACCGGACGACTGCCCTCCCTCGCGCTTCTCCCTCAGAGCCCTTATGTATGCGTGGAGTATGTACCTGTCGCTGAAATATCCCCATTTGTTCTGGATGTTATACTGTCTCACCTTAGGTTCATCGAGGAAACCGTCGCCGTTGTCATCATGGCTGCTAAGATTGTCCTCGTAGTGTAGCATCAGCCCCGTGCTCAACCGGTTGTTGATATGTATGTTGGCATCGGCGTTGATGTCCACCTTCGCCATGGTGTTCATATACATATTGAAGTTCACCATCTCCGCGTCCTGCGGTTCCTTGAAGCCGATGTTTATCTGGCCGGTCATCGACTCATAGCCGTTCTTCACTGAAGAGCTGCCCTTGGACACCTGTATCCCCTTCATCCATGCCCCCGGGATATACCCGAGCGAATAGGGCGACGCCGCGCCACGGTAGGCTGGTATATTCTCCGCAAGCATCTGCACGTATGTCCCCGACAATCCGAGGAGCTTTATCTGCTTTGCTCCCGTAGCCGCGTCGGAGTAGTTGACGTCTACAGAGGGATTGGTGGTGAAGCTCTCGCCGAGGTTGCAGCACGCTGCCTTGAGCAGCTCCAGACTGTTTATTAGGTCAGCGTTTGCCACCCCACGGCTTTTCACTGTCCCCGCGCGGCGGGTTGTCACGGTAACTTCTTTCAGTTGCTGGTCTTTCATTTCCGGCACACTGTCGCTCTGTGCCACAGCTATTTCAGGCAACAGCACCATAAGAGCTGAAGCCAATAGTTCTAATTTCATTGTCCTTTTATAATTGATTTCATGCGCAAATGTATCGCATATTATTGCAATACGGTTGCGAACTTGTTGTTAAATAAAAACTACACTCCAAAAGCGGGGGCTGTATTCCCGCCGTAAGAAAAAAACAAGCCTGAAATCAAATAAGCAAAACCTTGATTAACCGCAGATATGCCCTGGGCGGCAAAGAGGCTTTCTCCGTTATCATCCTCCCATGCTGGAAGCCCGCCAAGCCTATTATGCCAAGACAATCTGCGAGACGCCACTCTATGACGGCGCACACGATATTAGGCACTACGGAGAAATCATGGACGAAAGACTTAGTGTATGGCGTGAGCTTGACAACAGTGACGCTGATGCAGTTTGGATTCTCCGGGCAACCGTCCTCACAGCCGTCAGCCTCCAAAGAGACATCCCAGCCCGACATTTCGGTATGGCAACAACGCACTATCGCCACACCTCCCACGAGATAGACAATCATCGTTGAGAGGAATACGGACAATATTATGTTACCAAGTCTCTTCATCATACAAACTATATATATGGCAGGCAACGTCTGCCACCTGTGTCCACTACGTAGGTGCAAAATTACGGAAAATCCACGAAACTGGCGAAAAAACATCATTAAAATGCGCCAGCCAAACAATAATATAACGTGAGTTCGACGAATTCCCAATAGCTGCCATACCCTGTTTTGCCCTATCTGTTTTTGTTACCGAGCCCTGGTAACGAGATTACCGAGGCTTTGTAATGCAATTACCGAGCCCTGGTAATGCTGTTACCGATGCTGGGGAATGACATTACCAGGCAACAGTAACCAAACCGTCTCAAAGAACCGCGTCTTTACACTGGTTGAGAAGAAGATTTGAAAATTCGTCGAACTCACGTTAATTAGTGCATTTATATTAGGTATTATAAGGAAATAATAAAAACCTATCAATACGGGTCGCCCTGTTTTATTTACCTCGCCCCTAAGTGTAAACGATTGCACAACAAATACACTACTTTTTGATTTAAAACAAGCGGCATGGGCTGTAAAACTATTAATTTTGCATACGATTCTTGCGTGCGCAATGCTCTCCCGAGACATTAGTAACTAATATAATCAATTATAACCTAATTAAAAATTAAATTACAACCTTCTTATGAAGAAATTCAGACTTTTACTTCTTATGGTGATGGCATTGTTGTTCGGTGCCACACAGCAAACACTGGCGGATGGAACGTTCGTCGGTGACCGTACCGACTTCCGCGATGAGACAATCTATTTCGCGATGACAACCCGCTTTTATGACGGAGACCGGAACAACAACGTCTATTGTTGGGACGGAGTAAAGAACATCAATGACCCGGAATGGCGTGGAGATTTCCAGGGACTTATCGACAAGCTCGACTACATCAAGGCTCTCGGATTCACGGCAGTGTGGATTACTCCGATTGTCGAAAACGGTTCGGGACTCGACTATCACGGCTATCATGCGATGGATTTCTCGAAGATTGACCACCGTTATGTGTCGAAAGGAAGCTCTGATGCTGATGCCGACGTGGCATTCCAGACACTCATCGACGAGGTTCACAAGCGTGGAATGAAGCTCATTCTCGACATTGTGCTTCAGCATACGGGCAACTTCGGTGAGAACTTCCTGTGCAAAATGTTCAAGAAAGACTACTCCAAAGACCTCGGCGACATCAATGCTTCGATGATACCCGTGCCTGCTTCGGAGGGCGGAATGCTTCCTGCCGACTATCCCGACATGCAACCGGCAAATCAATATGGCACCCGTCTGGCTATGATGAAGAACTCAGACTTCACAAACCGCGACACGCATAACTACTGGCACCACAAAGCTTGGTTCGACTGGGACGACCCGTCGCGCTGGTGGGGACAGATTGCAGGCGACTGCGTCGATTTGAACACAGAGAACCCTGCGGTCACGAAGTACCTCGTGGAATGCTATTCCCGCTTTATCAAGATGGGTATCGATGGTTTCCGTATAGACACAGCTGGACATATTCCGCGTTTGTCGTTCAACAAGATGTTCCTGCCACAGTTCATCGAGGCTTCAGAGAGTCCGGAGGCTAAAGCCAAACGTGGCAACACGCCGTTCTTCATGTACGGAGAGGTGTGCGCACGCTCAATGGAGGTGATATACCGCGGCGAGAACTACAACTGCTCACCATGCTACTACACATGGAAAGAGTCTAAGGACTACGCTTGGGACATGGACGCAAGCTCATGGGACAATGTTGTAGCAATACCGACAAAGACGGAAGGCTCGCATGATTACTTCACAGTACAGGGACACACAAACTGGGAATCTGTATTGCAGTCAGGAAAAGACGACCTGGGGCACGCAGAGTCTATCCTGCGCAAGAGCAACAACGCGCTGCTCAACGGCAACGACTATCATACGCCGGACTATAAGGACTTCTCAGGACTGAACGTGATAGACTTCGCGATGCACTGGAACTTTAATTCCGCACAGGGAGCGTTCGGCGTTCACGGTCAGGACAACCTCTATAACGACGCTACATATAATGTGGTGTATGTGGACTCTCACGACTATGCGCCCGACAGCAACTACCGTTTCACGGGTACTCAGGACACTTGGGCTGAGAACTTGTCGCTGATGTTCACCTTCCGCGGCATACCTTGTATATATTACGGCTCTGAGGTTGAGTTCCAAAAGGGATGTCCTATCGACAAGGGTGCGGTTGAGGCACTGAAGAATACAGGTCGCGCATACTTCGGAGGATATATTGAGGGCGACGTTACGGTGAACGATTTCGCTGACTGGACCGATGCGACAGGCAACATGAAGTCTACTCTTACCTATCCGTTGGCACGCCACATACAGCGTCTGAACAAGATTCGCGCAGCCGTTCCGGCATTGCGCAAGGGTCAGTATAGCACAGACGGATGCTCGGGCAAGATGTCTTTCAAGCGTCGTTACGTGGATGCTAACACCGACTCATACGTGCTCGTAACCATCAGCGGAAGCTCAACATTCACTAATATCCTTAACGGCAAATATGTAGACGCTATCACTGGCGAGGAGGTTAATGTTACAAACAACACGCTCACTGCTACTTGCTCGGGCAAGGGAAATATGCGCGTGTATGTTCTCAGCACTGCTAAGACCCCGGCACCGGGCAAGGTAGGCGAGGATGGCAAGTACCTTTACAATGCCGCATCTGTAAGTCAGCCGTGGGAAACATGGGCAGACGAGACAATGCCGGAGGAGACTTGGACCGAGAAACCCGCATCGAGCGGTGGTGGCGGTAGCGAGCGCGAAGAGCCGGCAGAAGTAACAGAGCCGATGATGGAGGAGGGCGAGCAGGCCATCTTCCTTGAGCATGAGTCTTGGAATCCTGCATCTGTGTGGGTATGGAACGAAACAAAGAACTTCACAGGTGGCAAGTGGCCCGGACAGAGCATGACATATCTCGGCAATAACGTATATAAGTGGACCTACACCGGCGAGGGTGAGATTCCTGCAGACGCATTGATAATATTCAGTAACAAAGGCAATGACCAAGTGCCGGGCAACAAACAGGGCGGCTTCAAGTTTGTGAACGGCGGTTACTACAATTTGGACGGATATGTGAAGACCATCGAGGCAGTCAGCGATGAGGCACGCGTGAGCATTTCGCCTAACGGTGGCGACTTCATCGGAACTCAGGAGGTAACGCTGAAGGCTAATGCCAACTGCACATCTGCATCATATAAGATAGGTAATGGTGCGGAGACAAATCTCAGCGGAAGCACAACCGTAACAATAGGAGAGGGCATGAACGATGGCGAGTCGGTTACAATCACTTGGACAGCTACCGGCGCGAATGGCACAAACACAGGCTCTGCAACATTCAAAAAGGTGGCTAAGCCGACAAACATCACTGTCTTCTATGACAACTCTGTTACGAATTGGAGTTCGGTGAACATCCACTATTGGGGTTGCAGCGAGCCGACAAGTTGGCCGGGCGTACCGATGACGAAGGTGAATGATAATATCTGGACGTTCTCTGTTCCAGCCGATGCAACGGGAATCATATTCTGTAACAATGCCGGCAGCTACCAGACAAACGACATCACAGGCACAAAGATAGTGAACAACCACGTATATAAAGGTACAGGCAACCGTGGTTGGGAAGACCTCGGCGAGAATCCGGCAACAGGCATCGGTTCTGTAACTACGACAAGCAAGGGAACGGTGACTTACTACAACCTTTTGGGTATAGAAGTGAAGAGACCTGTACACGGCGTTTACATTGTCAAGAGAGGCAACAAGATGACTAAGGTATATCTCCAATAAGGTATCCCATTCATAAAACAAACTATGGGGGTGTGTCGTAATTATGGCTTACGGCACAGCCCCTTGTTTTTTGTTTGGCCATTTCTTAGCATAATGTCAAAGACCGCAATACAATATCTCCGTTCAAGAGCTATGTCGAAGACTCCCCGCCTCTCCGACAATGCAAAGGTACGATATGCTTCAGTGGCTACCTTAACGGTGTTCAGTGGCTACCTCAACGGCCTTCAGTGGCTATCTCAACGGTGTTCAGTGGCTACCTTAACAGCCTTCAGTGGCTATCTCAATGCTTTTAATGCGCACTTGGAACATAATTGTTGGCAAAGGATGACGTGTGATAACAGGTGATGACAGATAATGACAGATCGGTAAATGTGGTTAAATCACTGAAACACAACAGTTTATAATGGGTGGTAACAGATGTGACAGATGTTCTTATATATTTTCGCGGAAAATAATAAAATAGTGTTCCTTAAAAGGAATGGTATTTTTTATTTATTATTATAAATGTTATGCAAGTAAGTGTCAATCTGTCATCTGTCACAAATATAAAGCGTAATGTCTGACCTTTTGCTTTATTTCTTATTTCTGATAAAAGGTTAAAGAAAAGAATAAAAGGAACAAAAAATATTTCGTCCAGCATCTGATATTAACCGTTTGATGGTTAATAAGTATTAAAATATAAAGATAGTCAATTGAAAATACACGTATTTCGCAAAAAAGTAATACCTTTGCAACCGCAAATCCGTAAGGGTTAGTAACGAGGTGTAGCGCAGTTGGTAGCGTTCCTGGTTTGGGACCAGGCTGTCGCAGGTTCGAGTCCTGTCACCTCGACGCTGGGGAGATGAACTTTTAATGGTTCATCTCTTTTTATTTGTTTTGATTACAGAAACCTTGTAATGTTGTTACCTGACTGTGGTACTTTTTTCGGCTCACCCGATAAATATATGGGATGTCTTTTATTAGATATTATGTCGCACCTTTGCACACACTTTAGTCATGCTCAGAGTATTTAAGGCTGGATTACTCTGGTACTGAAGCCAAAATACTTGAGTAATCAGGCCGGAATTACTCGAGTACTGCGC
>ERZ779852.3008-NODE-3008-length-12793-cov-3.402261_pt1 | contig 12793 bp, 10 predicted proteins | sample MGYA00511559_ERZ779852 | MGnify/ENA primary metagenome ERZ779852 (study PRJEB29588, sample SAMEA2157977) | human gut metagenome | biome: human gut; feature: human-associated habitat; material: faeces | place: Denmark | collected 2008/2010 ...
TTATATTTTTCTAATTTTATTGTTGACATTTTCTCTTTTATCTGTTATAACTAAATTAACAAAAAACAAGAGAGAAAAAAATAAAGGAGGTACAGTCCACCAGAAACGTAACGAAATACCTAATAGAATATGAAAGACAGGAGGTACGGACCACCAGAAACATAACGATTTACCCAAAAGAATTTTAAAAGAATCGAGGTACAGTCCACCAAAACAGTAATTGCATTCGGTTTTACCTTCAAAAGATGAAATGAAAACATGACGATCCTAAGAAAGGAATCCTGAATTAGTATCAGATCAGAAACATTCTTATATGATACAATTCCAAATGTCATAAGAAAACAGGTTCAGAGATTGAAGAGAAAAGCGAAGAAGTCCAAAAGAGTTGTTTGAGAGTTTCATAAAAGAAATGATAGGCAATAAGAAAAATTGTTTAGAAATTTCAAAATGAAGCGGCAAACAGAACGAACAGTAGAAAAAAGAATAGCGAGGTATAGTCCCATGGACGAAATAGTTTAAAAGGCGGCATTGAAAGAAAAAAAATTTCGATGTCGCCTTTTTCATGTTTATTTTTTATTCATCATCTGACAGCTGATGCCACGGATTCTCTACATCCGGATCTGTCGGATCCCAGCCTTTATTCGGACTGTCTGTATCAATATGCGCTGCCTCAGGTTTTCCCAATGGTCCCGGATCATCATCCTCATAAATTTCCACGGTTGTTCCCGATGGACAGTTATCTGCGATCCATTTTGCATCTTCCACCGTAAGCCGCACACATCCCATAGATGCCTGCTGTCCAAGTTTATTATATTTTTCTGTGCACAGAGCACTTTTTGATTTTTTATAGTATGGAACCGAATGAAACAAAACGCCTCCTGTGATCCGGGTTGCATACTGACCATATACTTTTCCGTACAGTTCCCGCCACAGATATTTGGTTGATAAATGAAATGTGCCGCGCGGTGTTGCATTGTACAATCCTGTGGAACAGATCATCGCCTTATACGGAACCGTATATTCGCCGTTTTCGTCTGAAGTATATACGGTAATACAGTTTTGTCTGCGATTTACTTTTATGTAATATGGAAATTCCGCTTCATCTGAAGCAGACTGCTGCGAATCTTTTTCCTGCTGATTTTCGCCCTGCACTGTATCTTCCTGCCGAACATTCTCGTTCTTTCCTTCTCCTGGCACAATATCATCCTCACTCTGGCTTTCACCCTGTGTGATATCTTTCCCGGAATTTTCGCTCTGACTTTCGCCTTGCAGCATATCCTCTTCTAACATTACGTTTTCCGTGCTTTCATCCAGTTTCATCTCATCACTTCTGTATTCCTCAAAAATATAGCTGTCAGAATCACCTGTCACATACGCAAGCACCGGAAGATTCCATTCCATCCGAAGCGCCACAAACTCCAGCGCCGTCAATCCGCACATAAAAACAGTGGCTGCAATTGCGATAACGATTGCAGCCCTATTCTTCCATACTTTTTCAATTGTCTTACGAAAAGTAGTTTGTTTTTTCATTTATCCTATAACTGTGTGATAACAAAAATATCATAAATCGCCTTGATCGCATTCTCGAAATCTGCGTTGCTTACACCAATAATGATGTTTAACTCAGATGATCCCTGATCGATCATTTTTACATTGATGTTTGCATGTGCCAATGCAGAGAAAATTCTTCCTGCTGTTCCGCGTGTGGATTTCATACCACGGCCAACAACTGCAATGAGTGCAAGATCGCTCTCCAGCTCAATGCTGTCCGGCTGTGCATATCTGTGGATAGCCGAAATGACAGCCTGCTCTTTTCCCTCAAACTCCGGCTGGTGTACAAAGATTGTCATTGTATCAATTCCTGATGGCATATGTTCAAATGAAATCCCATTATCTTCAAATGCAGATAACACTTTTCTGCCAAATCCAATCTCGGAGTTCATCATATCTTTATCAATGTTTACAGAAACGAAACCTTTTTTACCTGCGATACCGGTGATCGTATATTTTGACTGATGGCAGGTGCTCTCCACGATCCAGGTTCCCTCATCTTCCGGTGCATTCGTATTACGGATATTGATCGGTATACCAGCTTTGCGCACAGGGAATACCGCATCCTCATGCAGTACGCCGGCTCCCATGTAGGAGAGCTCGCGGAGTTCACGGTAAGTGATCGTCTTGATCGGCTTTGGATTGTCGATGATCCTTGGATCTGCGATCAAAAATCCTGAGACATCGGTCCAGTTCTCATAACAGGTTGCCCGCACTGCCCGCGAAACGATAGATCCTGTGATATCAGACCCCCCACGCGAAAATGTTTTGATGGTTCCATCCTCTTTTGCGCCGTAAAATCCCGGAATGACCGCACGCTCTATTTTTGCAAGACGCTCAGACAGTACTTTATCTGTTTTCTCCGGCATAAAGTTGCCATCCTCATCAAAAAAGATCACTTCTGCCGCATCCACAAATTCATATCCAAGGTAGTTTGCCATAATGATACCATTCAGATACTCACCGCGGGACGCTGCATAATCAACACCTGCTTTATTTTTAAAATTCTCGGAGATTTTCTTAAATTCTTCCTCTAAAGAAAGTTTTAGGTTCAAACCATTAATAATTGTGTCATAACGGTCTTTGATTTTCATTAACATCACACGGAAATCTTCATCCTTTTCCACAAGGTCATAACATGCATACAGCATATCCGTTACCTTTGTGTCCTTAGAATTTCTTTTTCCCGGTGCACTAGGCACTACATATCTTCTCTCTTTGTCTGCATGGATAATCTTACCAACCTTTGCAAACTGTTCTGCACTTGCAAGAGAGCTTCCACCGAATTTCACAACTTTAATCATTTTTTCAAACTCCTTCGATTCTGTTTCTCTATTATCACCGGCCGATCACAGCCAGCCGTCACTTTCCTGATTGCAGTTTTTCTTTTTCCCGGTCAGGACTAACGACTATATCTTATCATAAATGCAAATTTCGTCAAACTATTTTTCTTAAAATAAAGCGGTTTTTCGGCTTTTCTGCATTCTTACTCGAAATTATGTCAACCACTTATAATTTATGATTATGGCACTTAAAATCAGAAGTAATAATATGCTTGTTACGATTTACCGCGCAAGAAGTCCACTTGTAAGAAAATCGGCGAGCTCGATCATATTCTGCTGTGATCTTAAGTAAATTTCAATATCTGTCTCATAATCGCCGTCCAGATATGCTTCCATCTGCTGACGTTCCATATCAAGATGATCGTAGAACATTTTTCTCAACTCTGTCTCGTTGTAGGCCGGTGTCTGTCTGCTCAAAAAGGATGCGATTTCCTCCGCATTGATATACCAGTTTTCCATAGCTGCTCCCGAAAAAGCCGGATCAGCCTTTAAGCCGGCTGCAACTTCATCGGTCAGACGCAAATGCTCCATAAAAAGTTTGCGGAATCTCTGCATTGCGGAAGCCGGATAATACTGAGCAAAAATCGCAAGAATCTCCTCTGCATTTTTGTACACGGCGTCTTTCCACGCATTCTGGCTTGACAGGTTTTCAAAAAAACTGATGAGATAGAATTTTACAAGTGTAATATGATTGAGCCATGCCATGCGCATGCGCTGTCGCAGATCCACGCCCATGTTGTTTCCCGGCTGCGTTGTGGTTCCCGGGCGTGTTGCAGTTCCCGGCTGTGTCGTAGTTCCCGGGATAATGACAATTCCACCCACAGGAGTCTTAGTTGGTTTGTTCGTGTTCCCCTCGGATGGTTTGCTCTCATTCTCATCCACATATCCCTCTCCCGGGCAGATCGTCAGGCGCATTCCCGTCTGAAGATTGTATGGGTTCACCCCGGAATTGAGCAGGATAAGTTCGGTTACGGTTGTATGAAACTGTTTTGCAAGTTTGTACAGAGAGTCTCCTTCCTGTACACGATAACTGATTCGATTCTGACAATACATATTTTCTTCCATAAAAATATTTTCAGATTATTTTATGAAATTCTGCGGGTTTGGTTACCGAATTGGAATCACTTAATCATCCCACTCCTTATCGAATTCGACAATCGATCCTGTGGCTGCATCAACTTCATAGCTGTACTCATAGCCTCCAGCTTTAAATTCAATCTCATAAATAGACATGCCATCATCCCAATCCAGTTTTCCCTCCATCTCAAAAGCATTGGCACTTGCAACACCGGCATGGGATAAAGCAATCTCCTTGGCCTTTTCCAGCGTAATTTCACTTGTATTCTGACTGCTGCCTGCTTGTATTGCTGTAGGTGTACTGTCTCCTTCAATGTCGTAGTCATAGCTTATGATACTTCCGTCAGATGCAGCAATCTCATAATCATACTCCTTGATGGTATTGCCGGAAGAAACAACAAACTCAATCTCAAAAACAGCACGTCCATCTTCATAGTCACTTTTTGCTTTTACAAAAGTCGCATCTGTAGCTTTTACCCCTGCATGATCCAGTGCGGTCTCCTTTGCCTTTTCCAGTGAAATATTGCTGACAGCCTGGTTTTCTTTCGTCTGACTGTGCTCCGACTGCTCCCCGTGCTCTTCAACCGATGCATTTGAAACAGCAGCGCCATCGTATTCTTTTTCAAATTTTACGATTTCACCGGTCATTGCGTTAACCTCACAGTCAAATTCGTAACTGCCCGAAATAAATTCTACATCATAGACCATGACCCCCTTATGCGTGTCCAGTCCAACTGTATAAAATGTCAGGTCGCTCTCAGATACACCCGCCTTTGCCAGTGCGATCTCTTTGGCCTTTGTCTCCCCGATATATCCCTTTTCACTGGCCGTTCCAACAACCTCAACATGGGTTTCTGCCCCTTCCTTCCCCAGCAGAATATTCAGTTCATTGATGGACAATGGAGCAAGTTCATCAAATGTATGTAAAGAGTTTTTGCCGAGAATCTCCTGAATCAGTTGTGCCTTTCCGAGCGTAATCCCATATTGTTCTGCCATCTGCTGGAGCTCATCACTCTTTACAACCGTCTGACTCAACACAGCCCCTCTGAATGAATCGGTCTGAAGCAGTTTATTGACTTCGTCCGTCAGCCGTTCCTGCAATGCCATGCCCCGAACCGGATCATTATTGTCCACACTGATCAAAACGGAATTGGCCAGCTCATTGAGATAGCCGTTTTGAAGCATGGAACCGATTATGGCATTCACTGCAACATCAAGACTGCTGCCTGAGAAATCCATGTCACCGACAATGGTTCTGCCATCCTCGTTCAGCGGAATCACATCCAATATACGTTCCTTCTGATTGATCTTAATCTCCACGCTCGGATTTACGTCCAGCGAAACCGTAGCATCTACCGTATGATTGACCTGATAATTCCTGACTCCCAATCCACCTCCAAGGATCAGGCACAAACCGGCAGCCAAACCTGCCATTCGAACTGCCCATGTTTTTTTCTTGTTTTCTGTCGTCATCAATATCACTCGTCCTTTCTGCTCATTGCAGTCGGAAAGAACAGCATCCAACACATCCGGTGCTGCGTGAGTACATGCCTGCCGGATCTTCTCATTCAATTCGTCATTTGTCATTGCTGCCACCTCCTATTGCAAATATTGTTTCAGCCTTTTTAAGGCTCGTGCATATTTTGAAAGTACCGTCGACAGCGGAAGTTCCATAATCCTGGCAATTTCCCTGTGTTTAAATCCGACCGCCGCATGAAGCATCACTATCTGCCGTTCCTCATCGGACAATTGTTCCATGCAGGTGACGAGAATACTTCTGTCCTCCATTGTGAGCATATCAGTATCCGGGATAGCAAGTTCCCAGCCTTCCTGCGATGTACATTCCGCTTTCTTGCGCTCCCTCATCCGCTGCAAACACAGATTTTTTGCAATGGTTATAATCCATGCCATCGGTTTTCCCCGGGAAACATAGCTTTCTGCTCCATTCCATACGGCAACGTAACAGTCATGGAGAACATCCTCTGCATCGTGGTGGTTTTTCAAAACCGAAAGGGCAAAACTGTAAACAGATGTGTGCGTAACCTGATACAGCTGCTCCAGGCACTTCTTGTCACCGTTGGAAATGCCGTAAAGCAGACTGTCCAAATCTGCATAGTCTGTTGATTGCTTAATGTCCGACGTCAAGGCAAAAAGTATCATCATTTCACTCCTTTCACTCTATTAATGCACAAATAGATGTTTTTATTGCATCGAATAAATTTTTTTGTAAATTTTTCCATAATCCTTGCACATTTTCCCTGTTTTTGGAGAAATATATCTGACATAGTCACAAACAGACAGCAAATTTAATTTTATAACAAATTAGCATAAACCATAGCGGCAACAACGGTCAGAATACCGGAAACCGCAATGGAAAGGCTGCTCATTGCCCCCTCTATCTCGCCGAGTTCCATCGCTTTTGCAGTTCCTACAGCATGGGAGGCAGAACCAATTGCGATCCCTTTTGCGATAGGTTCTTCAATATGAAAAAGTTTTAATACCGCATCCGCTGTTATGTATCCAAAAATTCCTGTGATGATAATGACCGCAACGGTAATTGTCACATAGCCACCAAGTTCCTCAGAAACTCCCATTCCGATCGCTGTTGTGATAGATTTTGGAAGTAATGTAACATACTGCTGATGATCGAAACGGAAAAGCAAAGCCAGAACCAGAATACATGTCATGCTGGTAAATACCCCGGAAATGATTCCTGCTATGACGGCTTTCAGATTTTTCCTGAGTAACTCAAACTGTTCATACAGAGGAACTGCCAGACAGACAGTCGCCGGCGTCAACAGATAGCTTATGTATTTTGCTCCTTCCTGATAATCTGCATAATCTATATGAAACACCACCAGAAATACCATAACTGCAATTACGGAAATTAAAAGTGGATTAAATATTGCGATTTTTACTTTCTTTTTAAACCATAAACCAAACTCATAGGTCAACAGACTGACTACAACCCCTAAGAAAACGGAATCTGTCAAAAATGATTTCATGTTCTTACTCCTCCTTTTTCTTTCCTTTACGGATCACAAACTGCGTGATGCTTCCGGAAACTCCCATGACGATCACCGTTGAGATCAGCGTAATGACAACCACCTGTATCCAGATTGACTGCAGAGCTCCCCACGAATCAAGAAGTCCTACTCCGGCCGGCACAAACATCAATGGCATGATCTCGATCAGAAAATTACTTGTTTCTTTGATGTCTGATACCTTTAAAATTTTCAATTCCAATGCAAGGAAAAGAAGTACCATGCCATAAATACTCGCCGGTATGGATAGTGGTATGATATATTTTAAAAGTTCACCTAAAAAAGAAATGAACAGAATAATTAAAAGCTGTCTTACATATTTCATGATTTTTCTCCTTTGTTTTTATTCCGGTTTTGTATCATACCACTGCTTATTTTGAATCTCAATACCTATTTTTTATGTTTCTTTTTTAGTCCATCACAGGCTGGGTTATCCAACACCTTCCCATCTGCTGAAAATCTTGAGCCATGACATGGACATTCCCATGTCTGTTCTTCTTTATTCCACTGAAGGACACATCCCATATGACTGCATCTTTTTCCGCCAATCCTTCCAATCCCCACAAGTGCATGACCCAGATTAGAAATTAACTGTGGTTTTAACATATTGCGTGATGGTGAAAAAACAGTAGAATATTCATTGTTTTTTTCCTGTACGAGGTCTGACAAGATCATTGCTGACAGCATGGAACCTGTCATCCCCCATTTTCCAAATCCGGTTGCCACAAAAAGATCCGGTGTGTTTTTACTGTATGGACCGATGTATGGTCTTTTATCCAGAGACATGCAGTCCTGTGTTGCCCAGAAATAGCGTTCCTTTGCTTCCGGGAAATATTCCTTTGCGATATCGCGCAGTAAATCCAAGTTGCTTTTTTCCTTTCCAGACCGGTGACCGCCTCCGCCTATCAGCAGATAGTCTTCGTAATTTCTCAGGGACAATCCGATATTATCTGCTTCAAGATACATACCCTTCAGATTTTTTCCATATGCACAGGCAAGTACATAAGAACGATTCTGATATAACTTTAAATAATAGGAACCTCTCGTATTAATAAACGGAAAATGTGTCGCAATGATAATTTTCTCTGCTGCGACTGAACCTTTTTCTGTCAATGCAAAATACTCTGTCATCTCACGCACTTCGGAATGTTCATAGATTCTCAGATTTTTGCTGATCCCGGCGGCAAATTTGAGTGGCTGGAACTGCGCCTGCCGCGGAAACCGTATTGCACCCTCCACTTCAAACGGTAACTCCGTGTCCTCCGTATAATCAGCCTGAAATCCAAGACTGCCCAATGCCTGTATTTCACTCTCTAACTTCCGACGCTCCCTGACAGAATACAGATAAGAATCTGTCTCTTCCATGTCACAGTCCAGAAAACGCCCCAGATTTTTATAATTTTCCACCGCTCTTAAATTTGCTTTCAGAAACAGTTCTGCACGCTCCTGTCCCATGGACTGTAATGATTTTTCGTAAATCAATCCGTGCTGCGCCGTAATTTTTGCAGTTGTATGCCCGGTCACGCCCTGACAGATGCGGTCTTTTTCCAACAGACAGTAATCAACACCCGCCTGCTGTAAAAAATAGGCGCACAAAACACCTGCCATGCCACCGCCAATGATCAAAACCTGTGTCCGGATGTCCTTTTCCAAAGTCGGAAACTCCGGCATTTCTATATTTTCCGTCCATAATGAACTCATAAATCCTCCTTGTTTTGCGAAGCAAAATGCGACTGCCCATGCAGGAGCAGAGGATTTAGCCTCCTTGTTTTGCGAAGCAAAATGCGACTGTCCTTACACGGAGCAATGCCCAGCAAGCTGTGCAGGATTTAGCCTCCTTGTTTTGCGAAGCAATTTTATGATTAGTATGAATGGATTGTTTCATAATTATTCAATGCGTTCCATTTAGTTTGATTATCAAAATACTATTGACATTCTATTTCATTTCGTCTATTGTTTATAATAGTTTGATTTTCAAAGCATTTTAACAAAATAAATTTTCTGGCTAAACTATTTCATTGTTCAGAACGGATTTCACAATGTTTGAAGTCAAAAATAATATTTTTGAAATGGAGATTATGATGAGTGTACGAATTATAATAGACTCTGCCTCTGATCTGACAAAGGAACAGGCAGATAAATTAGGACTTGATTTTTTACCTTTGAAAACAATTTTTGGTACGGAAGAATATCTGGATGGCATCACATTAAACCACCAGCAATTTTATGAAAAACTGATTGAGAGTGACTGTATGCCGACCACAAGCCAGATTCCGCCACATGATTTCGAGCAGCTTTATGCAGATGTGAAAGAAAAAAAAGACACAGCAGTTGTCATCACACTTTCCTCCAGGCTTTCCGGTACTTTTCAGAGTGCCAATATTGCATTGGATGGTTATGAAGATTGTATTACGATCGTTGACAGCGAAAATGTATGTCTTGGCGAACAGATTCTTGTGATGTATGCATGCCGTCTCAGAGATGCCGGTGCTTCTGCCTCTGAAATTGCAAAAGCTCTGGATCAGAAAAAGAAAGATGTCCGCGTTCTGGCGTTATTAGATACCTTAGAATATTTAAAACGCGGCGGACGCATTTCCAAGACTGCCGCTCTTGCCGGAAATCTGCTCTCGATTAAACCGGTGATCACAATTGCCGACGGGGAGGTTGCAGTTCTTGGAAAGGCTCGCGGCTCAAAAAACGGTTGCAATATGCTCCGGGAGGAAATTGCAAAATGCAATGGTATTGATTTCTCCATGCCGCTTTGTCTCGGTTATACCGGATTAGAAGATTCCCTTCTGCAAAAATACATAGAAGATAACACCGATCTCTGGAAATCTTATGTGGAAGAACTGCCTATCAGTTCCATTGGAAGCACAATCGGAACCCATACGGGTCCCGGCGGAATCTGCGTTGCATTTTTCAGTAAGACAAACTCCTGACCGGAGTTTGTCCTGCGTCATCTTACTCCAATGCCCCTTTTACTTTTTTATGGGAAATACAACGCTCCTCCCGATTGGCAAGTGCCTTTACCCTGCCTTCTAACAGAAGTTCCCTTCCTTTTTCATTTCTTGTATACACACAGTCATAGCCTCCAATATACGGATGCATGCATTTTGCGAAACATTCCGCATCCTCCTTCTTTTTCGAAAAGCAATTTGGAATGGCATAGAAACCGTTCAGTCCTTTCCGACCCTTCTTTTTCACAAGTATGTAACGCTGGTTGTCGATCACATCAAAAAACTCATTGACACACTGCGCAAACAACGCTTTATCCCTGCCGCTTCCACCGGACAGATAAATGATATGATTATCCGGTCCCGGCGATTCTGCCACTACTTTGCAGTGTGTTTCTTCCAGAAGCTGCTGCTCCTCCAGCGCTTTACGAATTCCATTTCCAAATGCCTTTAATCTTTTTAACGGACTCCACAGCATGAAAATTTTCGGAAAACGTATCATGATTCCAGTCAGTCCGACAACAATGAAGAAATAGCAGATTCCGGCTAAATGTCCATTTCGGGACGCTCCCGCCACGACACCTGCCCCAATTGCCCCGATCAGGAATAAAATTGCTGACAGGATCATTGTGAGAATCGCATCCCAGAAAACAACACTCGTCACAAACTTGTCTTTCACCTCTGTCTCATCCACAATATCCATTTTGTCATAGATTGCAAGCGCACTGTCCCAACGTTTTTTTAGCGTATCGCGCTGTCCCGACATTTTCAGCATTTGTCTGTTAATCCTGTCAATATTGGTTTTATTAAATGGAGTTTTAATAATTGACAGCCGTTTTATTCCATTTTCGATCGTATTTTCCGTGTAATGCAGACCTAGAAAATGTTCCATCCTTCGTTCCAGCATACTGTAATCTTCGCTGATCTGATTGTCGTCTGCCTTCAGCACCTCATCCCACGGTCTCAGGCATACTAAATGCCAGATGTTACTTGTTTTTTCCGGCTGTTCCTTCATCACACGGATAGCGCGCCCACGCATCTGATTACTTAACATAAATGAACCGACAAAGCTTGCAAGGATCAGGGAATTGATGCAAGGAGAATCCCATCCCTCCCCAAGCAGCGATTTTGTGCCGACCAGCACCTGCATATAGCCTTTTGAGAAGACATTGGTTACCGCCCCTGTCAGAAAATGTGCATTTCCAACAGCCGTCACCTTAAGATAATCTGTCTCAGGAAGATTTCCGATCCTGCTGAATGTGACTTTTCCACTCGTTCCGATCTCCTGCTCTAACGCCTCTTTTGCCTCCGCCGGAATGATCACGATCGTCCCGCAAAGCACTCCAAAACGAATTTGTTTGTTTTTCTTTTCATTTTCACGGCGAAGCATTTCAAAAAACGGAAGCACTCCAAGCGAGTTTACGTCATATTCTGTATTTCCAATTGCTTTTTCATATTCTTTCCGGATGTAATCCGTCAAAACCAGCAGCCTTAAATTCTGACCGGATGTCTCATACTCATGGAACACAATATCTCGGATACTGTTACATTTTCCAAGAGAATTTGTGAGCATTTTTTCCACTGCTGCACTTTTCGTCATGACGACTTTTTTCTTTTCTATCAGCCCACTGGATTTTAAATCTGCAATTAACAATTCACGATATACCCTGTCACAAAGGTAAGAATCCACATCATCATACAAAAATCCCTGTAACAGACGTTCCATCCACTGTACATTCATGGAAGGTAATTTTTTTGCCCCGAGCAGCCTCTGAAGCCTGGACGGAAATGCAACATTTTTGCTCTGTAAATAAATCAACAGCGATGCCAGATATGCAGGATTATCCAGCAACAGGTCATCCGATAGCTGTCCACTCAGCCCCTTATGGCTTCTCACATATGTGAAAAACTGTGTATCCTGCATAAGCTTCTCTGTCATTGCTTTGCTGCGTTCCTGGAAACGTCTGACTTCCTGTTCTTCCTCTTTTGTCGGATAATTGAAGTAAACATAATCCTGATGCGGACAGAGACTTCCCTCTTTTACAAGTTCCGGTATCGTGATCTCCTCATCGATCTCTCCACACATATTCATGTACCGCGTCCACATAGCCGGTGTGGAATCATACGGCGGTGTTGCTGTCAGCGCTATGATTTTAAGGTTATCCACCTGTTTTTTGAAATCTTCTAATGCTTTCCACCATTCACTTCGCAGATGGTGGCATTCATCCAGACAGAGCACTTCGATCCCTGCCTCTTTCATCGCCGCAACCAGATCAAAACCGCTGTAATCTACTTCCTCTGTCCCTGTTTCCGAAATGCACTCGTCTGTGTCCGTTCCACTCTCCGCCCCTACATCTTCCTGCTTTCCCCGGAATCTTGTCATCGCACTGTGCAATGCCTGATAAGTTGCAACCGTGATTGCCTTTGGCTGTTTTAAATTCTGTGAAAGAAAATCTTCCCCCTGCACGCCCTCACATAAAAAAGCTTCCTCAATCCTTGCGATCCACTGCTCCCGGATCGTAATGGACGGAGCTAAAATCAGTGCTTTTCCATTCATCCTGCGGATCAGTTCAATTCCCAATGTCGTTTTCCCGGAACCAGGTGCTGCTACAATATGTATTTTTCCATCTGCCATGTACCTGTCTGCATGTTCTAAAACTCTTGCCTGATAATTCCGCCATGTTCCCTTAAATCCCAAAATTCCTTCGTAATTCATAACTTCTCCTTGCCGTTATTGTGCTATTTTAGATAATTGCGAAACTCTTAGATACGTGAATTAAATTACGGAAAGTTGACAAGAGCAAAAGAAAACACTGGGGAACCG
>ERZ779852.3014-NODE-3014-length-12766-cov-4.626544_pt1 | contig 12766 bp, 20 predicted proteins | sample MGYA00511559_ERZ779852 | MGnify/ENA primary metagenome ERZ779852 (study PRJEB29588, sample SAMEA2157977) | human gut metagenome | biome: human gut; feature: human-associated habitat; material: faeces | place: Denmark | collected 2008/2010 ...
GCCAGCCAAGACGCTCTGGGCCTAATTACTATTTACCCTCGCCCAGACGAGCTTCATTCTTCACTTCTGCTGCCGGCCACACGCCTACCGCAGCCTTTCTATCCAAGAACATCTTACCATACGTAACTGGCAGTGTCAACATATTACCGAAATTAACCGTATAACAGTTTACCCGTTCACATATAGCGCAAACGGGTAAACCGTTATAAATGTGATCTTTTTTCATCAATGTAAAAGCTACCAAGACCCAAAGGAAGCTCAAAATATCAAGGTAACTATAGAGATTAAAATTTATCAGTCTGACTGGAATTATGAGTTCCCGTCAGACTGATAAATAGGCAATTTTAATTTGAATATACAAAGAATTGATTTAAAACGATAATATTAAAATCTCGGAAGTACATATCATCGCTCGTTTTTGAGAATGAACAGGTATCTATTGTCACTATAAACGGAATCTCGTTAAGCAATAAAGAAATCGTCTTCCCTCTCGACTTGATCAATTCTCTGCATAATGATTGATCTTTTTCAAGTGAGCTCACTTGAAAAGAAAACATTATTTTTTTATTAATCTTGAAACAACTTGCAGCAAAAATATGATTGTCGTATTGCAATTTCAATTTTGTTATGAGAGATATTTGCATCTGTGGGTTATCTATAATAGTTGGAGGACACATCAGGTGCAGTGATTGAAATGCCACGTGAATCAATCATGGATAGCTAATTTCCCCCGCCAATAAGTGAAGTCTTCATCCATTTGCCAATTCATCAGCCGAAGACGCTAAACGAATTCTTACTGTTCCATCTAATGCCGAACCATCTTGGGCTGTTACGGTTAAATAACGCATACCAGATGCAGCATTCGAGTTAGTGATATTGGTATGCCTACCAGCCCCCAAAGTAATCGGAGACGACGTAAGTTGATTCTTACCAGATGCATCAGTCAATGTAATGTTATATGAAGTCTTACTGGTATTTGAAACAAAAACTCGATAGTACGGATAGTCACTATTCGTTCTAAAGGGAATCGTCTGTGATCCGCTCTTATCATTTAAAAAGCTATCGACCGCAATATAGCTATCTCGTCTCATTCCTCCCACAAAGGAATCCTCGACACCATCCTTGATCTCAAAGATGACTCCATCATTTGTTTCAATCGTTGTTGTCTGCAAATTATCATTGTATGATGCTGTAATCGTAACAGTCTCTCCATACTCCATCGGAAAACTACTGCTTGCCTTCATAAGAGTTTTCGCCGGAATATCAAAATCGAATTTTCCAGATGCTCTTCTCTCTTCAATTTCTACTTTTTGTTCTCCAAGTTCAGCAGCAGCCAATGGCGTAAAAAGGCAGCCAAAAACTGCAACACAAGCAAGCAAAAAGCACGTACATTTCTTCAGCCACATCGGTATCACCTCCTTCCTTCTAACTCCAGTCCAAATTAAATTCTGGTGATTCATGGGGCGTATTCTTTTCCCCTTGTATCTCATGCAAATCTAAAAAAGGTCCTTTTTTCGTACTCATATACCAAAAAATGCAACAAACCGCCAGAGCCAGAATCATCGCTGCAATTACTCCACGCTTAGCCCAAACGTGCCTTTTTCCCTTATCTTTACGCTCTATATCACATTCTACTTTTTGACATTCAGGCTTTTCTATTGGGACTTCCTCATTACTCTCATCAAGCAAATCATCTAACTTTACGTTATAGAGCTTGCAGAGAGCCTGAAGATTTTCGATAGACGGTCTCGAGTCTCCAGCCTCCCATCTTGATACGGCCTGTCTGGACACATTTAATTTTTCTGACACATCCGCTTGGGACATGCCTTCTTTTTTCCGTAAGCGAACCAATTTCTTCTCTAAGGTCATTGTTTGTATCTCCGAATTTATCTTAGAAGTTAATAAATGTAAACCGCGTGCGGTTTACATTTAGGCAATCGCCGATTGCCTTTCCAATTTTCTCGTTCTTTTTACAGATATTTTGTTAATCCAGCACGTAATACATCGTTGATCGACTCAGTCAAATTCTTTCCCTCTTCCAGCGCCTTTCTACGCAATGCCTTATCAATGTCCCGATCTAAAAAGTAAGCTCGCTGCACACGATCCTTGTTCTTTTTCGGTTTTTCAGTTTCCTCCTGCAGCTTCTCTGCCGGTCGACGATCTGCACCAATGATGGACTTGAATGCAGCCTCCTGATCAAACTTTGCTTTTCCTGCCATTATTCCTTAACCCCTTTCAAAAACTCCTCAATAAATGCTTTATAGTCCTCTGATACCGTAGATCTATTTGCGTAGTCAAAAATATCTTGCCGGTTTGCCTGCGCTTCTTCTACTACTACGGCAGATCTGATATACGTCTCGTAAATCGGTGCAGCAATATACTCGCTAAGCTGTTCTGCGAGCTCCTTCATCTGCCGGCTGATATTAGCCCGCGGATTAAATTTCGTAAATAAGATACCCCTAATTTTCACGTTCGGGTTGCAATACTTCTGAACACTGGTAACTGTCTCGTTGAGTTGCGATATTCCTACGGTCGCAAAAATTCCTGCTGTCGTTGGAATCAAAATATCCGTAGCGCAAGTAAAGGCATTCACCGTCAGCACACCCAAAGAAGGCGGCGTGTCAATCACTATAAAATCATAGTCGGCTGCGATCGGCGCCACGGCCTCCTTCAGCCGGTGTTCTTTTCCCGTCTGCGACAGCTCCTGCTCCGCTCCGGCCAACATAATATTTGCCGGCACAACATCGTATCCTCCTTTAGTATGCTGAACTGCCTCCTGGATACTGGCAGCTCTTTTCATGACCTCATAAATCGTCTGGACATTGTAGTTTTCTGCTCCGCAAGCCGTCGAGAAATTCCCTTGCGGATCTAAATCAATACCGAGGACTCGGTATCCCCTGGCTGCAAGGCCTGCAGCCAACGCCTGGGACGTTGTTGTTTTTCCAACGCCGCCCTTTTGATTTGCTACTGCAATAATCATTTGTTCGCCCTCCTATATGTAGTTTTGTAGATAAATATATTTATATTTTACTATAAATTTTTCCACATGAAAAGCATTTTTAAGGTTATTTTTGCGTTCTAAAAATGTCAACATTAAATTCGACATTTTTTCATGTTTTTATCGTTTTGCCGTTTTGCACAATACGTAGCCTGTTTTATTGTATATTTTCACTTTTAGGCAGCGCAATAGTAAGGCTGCCACTGCTGCCAGCCTCTCACGCTCCCTATTTCCGTTCTTATGCAAGCTGCTTTACCTCTTCCTCGAATAGTTCCCCTGCTGAATGATAGCCATGTATTTTGCGTGGGTATCCGTTTATCCAGTTCTCTATACTCTCTACCTCTTCCTCTGTCCTGTCGTCAAAATTTGTGCCTTTCGGTATCTTCCGGCGTATCATCTTATTTGTTACCTCATTTGTGCCACGCTCCCAACTGCTGTACGGGTGGCAGTAATATACCTTTGTCCGCTTTTCTCCCTCGTTGATAATAGAACGCTGTAAGCCCTCTGCATCTGCAAACTCGCTGCCGTTGTCTACTGTGATTGTCTTAAATACCCGTTTAAACATATCAGCGCCCCATTTTCTTTCTAATCTATCCAGTGCCGCTACTACTGCCTCGTCTGTATGGTCTGGCAGTTTAAATATAATCTCGTTTCTGGTTTTCCGCTCTGTCAGTACCAGCAACGTATTTTTTGACTTTCCCCGCTTACCTAAAACGCTGTCCATTTCCCAGTTGCCAAACTCTTCCCGTGTATCTATCTCTTTCGGGCGTTTGTCTATACTCTCTCCTGCTGCCGCCCTTTTCTGTTGCCTCTGTACTTTCTTATAATTTCTCTTCTTATTCTTCTTTACTGGCAAATTCTTATTAGACAGCTTAAGGAAAATACCCTTGTCAATGTAGCTGTATAAGGTCGTTACGCATACTGTTACGGAAAATTCCCCCTCTTTCCCCTGTGCTTTCAATTCTCCCAGTACCGCAGCTGGGCTGTAATCTTCATTTACTATTTTATCCTCTATATAATTTGCGTATGCAATATCGTTGCCTATTTTAAGCTGTGTCCCCCTTGCCTTTAAGTTTTCCTCTGCTTTCATTTGTGCCTTGTTTGGGCTATAACTTAATGTTTCTGTATAGTCGCTATTTCTGTGCATATATTCCCCTCGCTTAAGCTCATTGTAAATAGTGCTGCGGTGTACTCCCAGCTGTTCTGCTATCTCTATCACGCTATGCCCTGCTTTTTTCAATGCCTCAATACTTATACGGTCTGTCCATGTCAACTGTCGGCTGCCTTTCTTATTCGCCATTTCTGCTACCTCTCTTTCGTTCCTGTTCTTTCCCCATATACGACGAAAAGCCGCAAACTTTTTACAAGTCTGCGGCTTATGCCTTTACCTATTTACAACACTTTTTACAAGCGGTGTATTTCTTCTTTGCTTGGCTTAGCGGTATGCTCTTTGGGTTTTTCATTCCCGAACAGTTAGGCTTACTATGGTATTTTTTGTTGCTACGGTCTACATATACTGTAGTTTCTCCCGTATGCTGGCTTACGCTGGGCGTTGCGTCCTCGATTACGTCAAGCTCTATATTGCACCCGAACATCTGTACCCCCCCCCAGAAATTTCCAGTATTTCTGCGGTGTAGCGGGCTTTCGGGTACTTTCTCGCTAAGTCCCTCGCCAGCTCTGCCGATAGATTGCCTATTACCTTATCGCCCCACTTTACGTATGCGGCAGGCTCTCCGTTGTATGTATACTTTTCTACTGTAATATCTTCACTGCCGGACATTCTGCTTAAAATATCCTGCCTGTTTTCTCCGTCCTCATTATTGAACGTCACGCCTACTACTTTCGTTCTGATTGTATCTAAAATTCTGCCGCCAGATGCAGCGGCAGGCGCTGGCGTTCTGTTTCCGTTCTCTTTTCCTGCGCTTTTCTTTTTCAGTCCAAAATAGGCGCATACTGCCGCAACCACAATGCAGCCCACCCCACCTGTTATATTTCCAGACGGCAGCGCCGTTAAGCCGCTTACTGCAAATAATGCAGCCGCTGCCAATAAAATTACCTTTTTCTTTGTCATAGTAAGCCCTCGCTTTCGTTTCTACTTCAATTCTAAAATTTCATCAGCAGAGGCGTTAAGCTCTCTGCAAATTTTCGCCAGTGTTATTGCGTTTGGCGTAAGCTCGTTGTTTTCCCAGCGGCTTATATCTTTCTGGTATACTTGCAGGCGCTCTGCAAGTTCCTTTTGCGTCACGCCTGCCGCTTTTCTCGCTGTTTTAATGTTTTCGCCTAAATTCATGCCTTACCTCTCTTTTCTCTTGCCCTCAAAATGAAAGCAACCAGCAGCTTTACCAGTCCTACTGCTACTAAAAATACTCCTAATTTTAAAAGCATACTCTTTACTCGGCTTTGGGTTTGTGTTATATTTCTTATAGGCGGCGGGCTTATCGCCCGCCTGTTGGTTAGGGCTTTCGCCCTAACCTATGTACTTACCAATTATGATAAGTATTGTTCCTATGATTAAGTCTATCACTGCACTGATTGCCAATTCTTGCCAGTTGATAGGCTTTTTCTTTTGTTTCTTTTTCTTACCCATTGTGCCGTTTCTCCTTTCCAGTGGCTTTGCCTCTTATTTGTTCTTATCTCCTTTCCATGATTTTATTATATACCTTTTTCGGTATATTGTCAACACTTTTGTATAGATTTCTAAGAAAATTGCAAAAAAATAGAGGGCAGACAGCGAACCGCCCACCCTCAAAAACTTAAGCTAATCTTGTGGCATAATCTAAGCTAATCCAGCCTGCGCCACTCTTTAAGCGTCCCCAGCCAGTGCTTGCGCCCTGTCCGGCTTTCACTTCCACAATGGTAAATACTCCCTTTCCTGTTTTTTCTCCCGTCTTTGCATAGTTTGTGCCTGCTCCCGTTCTGATATTAAGGTCTAAAATATCCACCTGTACGCTAAACGGAACGCCTGCGCTTGCCTGCTGCCCTGCTGTGGTATATACCGCTTTGCCGTTATCATCATATACGGTATAGCCCGCCTTACAAGCACTCTTTGCATTTTCCAGCGACGTAAACGCCCCCAGCTGGCTTGCTGCGTCCGTCCAGCTCTTGCGCACTCTGTAATACTTTGTACCGTTTCCTGCTGCATACTTTTTATAGTATCCCTCGCCGTACTCTGCACGCTTTTTCTTTACTGTTTCGCTCTGGTCTGCTGGCTTTTCATATCCAGTAAGAACGGTATCAGATGCAGCACGCACGCTGCCCGCCTTTTTCAGTGCGTCCATTACTGCTGTGTATCCCTGCAATTCTTCCCATAAAAAGCCCAGCTGCATATTAAGGTCTGCAATGGATACGCCCGCCTGTTTTGCATGATTAAGCAACGCTTGCTTTCTGCTCCAATACGTCCACTGCGCCAGCCCATAGCCTGCACTGTCCTTTACAAAATTGCCATAGCTGCCATTATCCACCGCTGCTGTGTATTCTGTGTCCGTCTTACCCAGCTTATTGTTATAGATGTTCTGTAAGTTGTTCGGCATAAGCCCGCTTTCAGCATACAGATTACCCATAATACCAGCCACGGCATAAGCATTTAAGCCCTTGCCTGTAAGAAAATTCCAGATTGTTTTTTCATTGCCGCCCTGCGGTGTTTCTGCCTGTCTGCTGATTTTACGCTTAAACTCGTCCCATGTGTGGGCGCTGGTGTTATATACATACGGGTTAGGGCAAATCTTACCCGTTACGTCGTAATGTCTGATTACATGAGATGCAGGCACGCCGTATTTATTCATAAGGTAACGGGTAAGCTCTGCCGCTGCCTCTACTGTTGCGTCCTCAAAATACCAATCTTTATCTGTTTCGCCCATGCTCTTTGTGTTTTTCTTCCTTACGCACATTTCAATACCGATACTATTAGCGTTTCGGCACTCTGCGTGCTTATAGCTCGACGCTCCGCAATGCCACGCTATATTAGCGTCCTCTACACACTGCCATACCTCGCCGTTAAATCCTACAAAGTAATGCGCCGACGCATTTCTATTGCCGCCGCCATAATATCGGCAGTTGTCCTCTGCGCCGCCCAGTGCGCCTACATAATGGATAACAATATACTTAATTCTGGAAACGCTGCCCTTATCGAAATTGTACTTACTTATCTTTCTGTTAATGTTCATATTTCCCGCCTTTCCGCATACAAAATAAGCGCCTGCGGTGTCCCGCAAGCGCTCTTTGCTGCTATGTCCTTATTATTCTTATCTTTCCTGTGTTCTGTGTTCCTCTACGTTGCCTGTGGTGCTGTCCCCGTCCAGTTCGTCTGTGTCCGGCAGTTCGTCCGTATACTTCGCCAGAAACTCCCGCACCTTTTCCCATACCTTTTTTACGGGCAGCCCGCATAATGCCATATTCTTAAAAATACTCACTACCTCATAGGCAATGTAAAGTAATGCGAAAAATTCAGCCACGCCCACGGTATCAAGCCCTAAATATGTACGTGCCTGCTCCGGTATAAATCCGATTAAGTTAATCTTAATCAGTACGTCGATTGCCAGCATGAATACCAGGGAAATAAGCATACCTACTTTTCTGATAGCCCCGTCAATGCCTGCGCAGCTGTTAAATTTCTTCTCTTTGATTGCACGCAGCACGCCAAAAACCGTGTCGCACACAATCGCCAATACTACCAGCTGGATAATTTTGTTATGTGCCGCCGCCTCAATAAATTCTGTAATAGTCATGTTCATAAATCCTGCCTTTCTCTTAATTGCAAATTTTCTGCCCGCTCTTTCAGCTCTGCGCCGTCGTAGCCTGCTGTCTGCTCCCAGCTTTCCAGAGTGGCTATTAAATCAGCAATAAGCCTGCTTTGCTTTTCTATGGTTTCCTGTTGTTCTTGTACTACCCTTAGTAAATTGCTACTCATGTACTCGCTCCTGCATTCTGCCGCTTAAGCAGCCTTTTCTATGGCTGCCTCTGCCAGCGTTTCTATTTTCTTTCGTAGGTTATAACTGTCGGCGTGTCCTGCGTGTCCCGTCCAGCTCTGTATACTCTTTTGTAACTGCTCTTTTGTGATTTTCCCGCTCTCGCACTTCTTGATAGTACGCTTTATGCGCTTTATGCTGTCCTTTCGTACTTTCCTGTGCGTTGCCCTGTGTTTGTAGCCTACAAAGTCTATACCGTTCTTTGCTGCCAGCATGGTAGTTTTCGGGTTAAACTCTAACTTAAGCTCTTCCCGTAAGAATTGCTCTATCCGTGCAAGCCAGTTGCGCAGCTGTTCCTTGTCTGGGCTTAATATTACAAAGTCGTCCATATATCGTATGTACGCCTCTACGCCCAGCTCATGCTTAATAAACTGGTCTAATGCGTCCAGATAGATATTTGCAAATAACTGACTGGTAAGGTTTCCTACTGGTATCCCTACGCCGTCCGGCATATTGCCGTTGTGGTCTATTATCCTGTCCAGCAATGCCAGTACCCCAGCGTCTTTTATAACCTTACGTATTTCAGTTTTTAATACCGCATGGTCTATGCTCTGGAAATAGTGGTGTATATCTGCCTTGATAGCATAAAGCGGCTGGTCTGGGTGGTATTTGTTCCACTCATATAGCCACTCTTTTAGCGTATCAGACGCAGCGTGCATAACAATCGTAACAATGCCCGTTACCATGGCATTCATTACCTCTTTGGCTTTCGTAAGCATATTGTTACCCCACGTAGCCACTTTGGTAACTGCCCCTACTATGCTGTTCCAGATTTTCTGCGGCAGTTCCTTAACAATCGTAATAACGCCTGTTTCCTTTCTTATATGTAAATGGTGTAGTAAAGCGACATCTGCAAATCACTAAACTTATACTGTGCTGTCTGGTCTGGCTCTAATGGTTTCATAAGCCCCAGCTCTTTCCAGCGTCTGTGCGTTATCTCCGGCACTGCCCTAAACTTCTTTACCTCATGCTCGCTGTATTTTCGGTATTCCTCGCTTATCTCATGGTCTGCAAACGGTTTGAACGCTGCCAGATACCCTACGTAAACCTCTGCTTTTCCCTCGATAATGCGCAGGCGGTCTGAACTCTCCAGCGTGCCTATAAATTCCTCTACTGTCACTGTCTGCCTCTCCTATTTCTCCGGCATTTCGTACAGCCTCGGTATTACTGCTGCAAACGGCTGTACGTCCATGCCGCCCCTTACTATAGCTGCACCGCCAGCCGTAAACAGATAGCTTACGCACGCTTTCTGTATCTCGTCCAGAACCTCTAAGCAGCGCTCTTTTGTGGCATACTCTCCGATTTCCTCTAAACACCCGTCACTTATGCAAATTACGTGGCGCTTTTTGTCTGCCTCTGCGCCGCCTCTCTTTTTCTTTATGTCCTCATACTCTCCGTACTCTACGCAGGCGTAATTACCGCCCAGTCTATACAGCTTTTCTTTATTCTGGCTGCGTATATATACCTCGCTCATTGCCTTTATCTCCTTGCCTCTAAGTTTTCCATTTCAGAAATGCAGTTTGACGGTATCAGCTCATAAGCTGCCGCCTCTATTTCTGTAAGCGCCTCTTTATACTCAATGTATCCCCACGCCTGCCGTGCTATCTCTGGTACGTTCTGCCGTTCCTCAAAATTTTCTATATGTAAAATCTCGTTTCCCTGCGGCTTTGGAAATGTTCCCAGCGATAACGGGCGTAAAGGGCTGTAATATTTGTGGCTCATTCCCCCGCCCCGCTTTCTTCTTTATGTTCTTGGCAGCCCTCTAAGTAGCCTATTGCCTCTACGTCAATGTCCTTGCCGTCCTTACCGTCGTTATTTATCCGAATTTTGCCGTAGTAGGCATAAATACAACAGCCGTCATAGTCATATACTCTTATGCTGCCCTCTGTGGCTGCCTCTGGTGTTTCAATAACCAGCGGCTCTGCCTGCTGCATCTGTGCTGCTACCTGTTCGTCTGTTACTGGCTCGCTGTTCTTTCCTCTGTACCAGATAGCCAGCATAAACAAAATAATTGCCAGCACGCCTGCCGCTATAACGGCTGCGCACTGTATCAGTTTCTTAACTGCCTGTCGTTTTCGTTTTCTCATTTCCCGCCTCGCTTTCCTCTATCATTGCAGCCCTGCTACGCCGTTCTATCCCCGTAGCCATAAACGCTATTTTCATATCTCTTTCGTTAAATTCGTCGTAGTCTCCTACTGGTGCATCTTCTGGGAAAATCTTCTGTGCCTGTATGAAAGCGTCCATAAATGTACTTAATTCCTCATAAAATACGTTTCTGTAAAATTCAAACTCTAACTCTATTTCGATTTTCTGCGCTTTCGTGCAATATATGCCGATTTTCTGCCGCCGTCCGTATGGCTTGTATGCTGTTCTGTCAGATTTAGCACCCATGACCTTATACATACACTGCCGCAGCAGTTTTATTTCGTGCTTTCCGTTGTAGGAAAATATCGTATATTCATACTCTTCCTTTTGCAGTTCATCTAAGGAATTTATACCGTTATCCTTAAGCAGCTTTGCAAGTTTCTTTTGCGCTGTCGTTTTCTCGCCGCCTACGCCCCGCTCTGCCAGTGCTTGCAGCTTTTTAATACGCTGTATTGTTTTTTCGTCCATGTATTGCCCTCTCTTCTGTAGCAAAATAGTAGTTGTCTACTATCAGCATTTTTTTACTGAAAAGGCACATAAGCCCCAGCGGTACGGTAATAACCGCTATTGTTATGTCGCCCTCTGTCGCCCATGCCGCCAGCACGGTAACTGCCAGCATTGCAAGCCCGTAGGCTTTCTGCTTAATGAAATACCAGCGGCGGGCTTTCTTTGCCTGCTCCCGCTGCCGCCTCTGCTCTTTTTTCTTTCGCATATCTGCTATGGCATCTGCATAGCCTCTCTGGTATGCATCCTCTACTATCAATGCCTCTGCTGCCATTCTCTGCCTCTCTTCCTTTCGGCGGCGCTCTCTGTCTTTCCATGTGTGCCGCTCTCCTGTTCTGGCGTTTGGTTTTACCGTGCGGGCTGCTTTTCGCATTAAAAAGCAACTGAAAACCTGTTGACTGTCCACATACTTTCTGGCTGGTATGACCGCCGCTATTTTTCCACGGTATACAGATTGCAGCTATTAGCCTGCTGCCCTCTGCCGCAGGCTCGCCATGCCTGCTACGCAATGTGCCGTGTGGGACTTGAACCCACGACTTGCCGCTTATGAGGCGGCTGCTCTAACCAACTGAACTAACGGCACTCGTGGCGGCTGCTGCCGCCTAATACGGTATGTCTAAACCGTTTTCTTTCAAAAAATCTAATATTTTTATGTACCCTAAACCTTTATTTGTTGGTATCCACATTCCCTCGTTATCGTATTCCCCGCCATTTAATACATAGTCTGCAAGCCTCTTATCTTCTTTTTCCAGCTTAATAATTCTGTCTTTGTCTTGCAGTATTCCGAAGAGGCAAAATATGCAGCCAGTTCTCTTGCAACCTGTCGTGCAAAATTGACACCCTCGATAATCATTAGTAGCCTCGTATATGGTTATCTGCCCCTCTATCTGCTCCTTATCTAACTTAGGTATTATTTTTCCGTAACATTCTGCGTAGTCCAGCTCGTACTTAAATAGATACTCTAATACGTCGTTTTCGCTCCAAAACGACATAGGCGCAGACATAGGTCTTTTTAAGTCAAAAGCATTGCAGCCATGCTTTAACCATTTTTGTAATCTCAAATTGCTTTCCTCTGCCATTGTCGCCACTATAGGCAGCCTGCCCGTTTCTTTCTCGTACTGCTTTGCTGGTTTCTTTTTCATGTAATCGCAGCATTTATGCGATATTCTAAAAGGCGCATCTAATAAAAATTTATACTGTGGAATGTTGTACTTGCTCTTATCTCCGTTTTTATCTACAGCCGTACCGTTTAATTTTGCCATTCTATATGTATAGCAATTTCCATTTTTTAGCCCTTTTCTCGCCTCTGCTATTGTTTGTGCAACCTCTTTGGATATAACCGGATAGCCATACTCTGTAATAATCTGTTTGAAATTCTTTTCTGGTCTTAAAATTATGTCTGCGTGCTTTTTCCCGCAGGCTCTTACACTTCTATGCTCTAACCCCGTGTCTATAAATACTCTTGGCAGTTTTGCTCTTACAAATCGCCTTTCTATATCGTCTAATACTCTGCTATCCTTTCCACCGCTTATGCTTAAGTATGCGTCGTTGCGGTCTATAAACGCATCTATACGCCGTGCAGTCATTCTGATTTTTGCATCAAGTGGTAAACTCTGCATCTGGTATAAATCAATTTTTGTATGTGCTGCCATTTTCTGCCTCTCTTTTGTTTCTCTGGTTTATAATGCCTGCTGCCCCGCTGCCGCCGTGTAGGTTTTCAGTGTGGCGTTGCAGCGTTTGAACTCCCTATAAATTGTGTCCCTATGCGTTCCCAGTGCCTCTGCAATATCACTTACACTGCTGCCCTGCTTACTCATAGCCTCTATGGTCTGCCTGTCCTCGTAATGCAGACGCTTGTACTTTCGTTTCGCCATGTTCTATGCTCCTTTCCGTCCTCATTTGCTTTTATGGTAAAAAAAATAAGCGTGTCAGAGTTTTTACGCTCTGCACGCTCTTCTTTTCTGCTGTTTCCTATAAAAAAAGAAAATCGGCAGAGGCTTTATAACCTCTTGTCGATTTTCATTCTAAAACTTATCGTTATTTTTGCGTTCCTCATCCCCTAATTCTTTCTGTGGCTTTGTATCCACAATTCTTTGCACTGCAGCAGGTTCATAGGCCAGCCCTAAAGCATCCGCAAGTTTCTTCGCAAACACAT
>ERZ779852.3029-NODE-3029-length-12685-cov-5.379097_pt1 | contig 12685 bp, 12 predicted proteins | sample MGYA00511559_ERZ779852 | MGnify/ENA primary metagenome ERZ779852 (study PRJEB29588, sample SAMEA2157977) | human gut metagenome | biome: human gut; feature: human-associated habitat; material: faeces | place: Denmark | collected 2008/2010 ...
TGAGGTCGAGCTTGAGGCTGTAACCTGCGAAAATCTCGTGGCTGCCCGACGAGGCCTTGGCTATGGCCGAGGTGGCGTACTCGTAGGTGTAGCCGAGATAGAAGTTTTTAAATTCGGCTGCAAGCACCAGATACACAGCGTCTTTCCAGCGATAACCGAGACCGGCGGTGAGAAACTTGTTGTAGCGGCAGCGGGCCGTGAGCTCGCCTGTGGTGAAGGTGAAATCGGTCTTCACCAGCACCGAAGGCATCACTTCAAATAACGTGTTTTTTATCGGAATATTGCTTCCGGCCATAAAATATAAGGTGCGTCCGATGTTGAACTCATAGTTGCGCTCCGAGCCCCCTTCGCCGCTTTCGGCGTTCATCTTCACCGAAGGTGAGGTGAGGTGAGTGCCCGAGATGCCGGCCCAGAACCATTTGTGGGTGTACATCAGGCCAAACCCCACATCGAAGGCGTTGCCGTGGATGTCGCTCTCGGGGATAGCTTCGTCCGACGACTCGTGGTAGTCGTCATCGTCGGGGATGTAGACTTCCGAGCCCTTGAACGACTGGTCGACGAATCCTATCTGGGCGCCGAGAGAGAGCACCCCCTTGAAGAGCTTGAGCTTATAGCCTATCTGGGCGCCGAGATTCATATTCTTGTACAGACCCATGCTCTCCTGCTGCATCACCAGGCCCACTCCGAAACGCTTGCCCAGAAATTTGAAGGGCATGTCGGCCGCCACAAGGAAGGTGCGGGGTGCCTTGGAGATCCCCACCCACTGCATGCGCATGCCGCCGCGGATCTTGAGCAGGTCGGTGGTGCCGATGGCGCCGGCGTTGTAGTAGTTGGGCACCTCGAAATACTGCGCGAACTGCGCGTCGGTCTGTGCCATGGCCTCCACCGTGGCCAGCGCCGGCAGCAGAAGCAGCACAAGCAGGCGCAGCCTCGTCAGGGAGGCTGTCAGGCGGCTGCAGATGCGTATGTGGGCTGATGGATGTGGCACGGTGTGAAGGGTTTATTCAAAGTAAAATGTGAGCACCACCATGCGCGTGGTGGCTTTCTTCACCGAGTTGCTCACCCCAAGGCGCAGCGGGTCGTCGACCAGGTCGGGACGGTCGTGCTGCAGGGCATCGGTGAGGCCGAAGCAGAATTTTAGCTCTGGAATCAGCTTGAAATAAGGGAGATAGATATCGCAGCCGAAACCCACGGAGACGAAAAACTCGGTGGTCTTGGTGCGCAGGAAGTCGGCGCGCTTCTTCATCACATCGAAGGCCGGCATCACACCTCCCACTATGTAAGGGCGGATATTGCGCATGCGCTGCGCCGAAAATTTCAGATCTAAAGGCACCACGATGTAGGCCGACTTGAGGTCCTGACGCTCCACCTCCTCCTCCCCCTCCGGGGCCGAGGTGTTGCGGAAACGGATCAGGCGGTTGCCGAAGTAGATGCCAGGGGTGAGGCGAAGGCTGAAATAGTCGTTCAGCCTGAGATTGAACAGGCCGTTGACGCAGAATCCCGGCGAGAAGTCGGGCTGCTCCATAAACCATGTCTTGCCGTCCTCGGTGGTGAAGCCGTTGTGGTGGAAAGTGTAGTCGAAGGTGTTGAGGCCCACCGAAAAGCCTAAGTGCCAGCGACGCATGTCGCTGTAGGGGCGGTTAAGCACCTTGTCGTTGAGCTTGGCGGCGCACACGCCGGGAGCTGCCGCTGCAAAGGCAAGCAGCAGAAGCAGAAATGTGCGGATATGATGGCTTTTTCGGTAACTCATTGCATAATTAACGGCATCCGGCCCCGATTTATTGCACGCACGCGAGGCGACAGAGGGAGAAATTAACGCTGTTAAATAATCTTAAAGCCCTCCGCACGCCTCTCCCGCGATTGTTAATCAATTAAAAGACTATAATGATACGAGAGATGAAAAACGACCTGCAACACGAGATACTGGCCCGCAAACTGGGCCGAATGGTGGCATGTGCCATCCTCTTTATAGGTGCGCTCACTGTGGCTGTGGGGCTCACGGCATGCGACTATGACGACGATCCCTACGATACCCGCGACGACTGGTATCTGAGCGGAGTGTGGGCCAACGAGATGTATCCCGACGAGAATATGGTGTTTTACGACGACGGCACCGGCTACTGGGAGTCGATGACCACCTACGATTATCTCGACTTCGACTACTATTGCAACGGCGGCAACATCTATTTCACCTTCTACCCCGTAGGCAATCCCTCCTACACGCTCAATGCCTTCATCGACATGCGCAACGGCACCCATATGGCCATCACCTGGCCGCCGTCGTCGATGTTCGGCGCCACCACTATCTATTATTATCGGGTTGATTGACCTCCCCGCAGGCTCTGTCACACCGCGTGCAGTGATCTCCCCGCAGACTCTGTTTTGGTCAGGCCCCGAGCCGGCAAAACAGGTGTGTCCCGTATTTGTCCCGTTTGTAAAATTGAAATCGCCCGTAGGTTGCTGACCTACAGGCGATTACTCTCAAGTGAGTCGGGGTGAGAAGACTCGAACTTCCGACCTCCACGTCCCGAACGTGGCGCGCTGCCAACTGTGCTACACCCCGATGGTGCTTGTCAAAGTGCTCTCGCGCCGGGTGCGCGATGCTTTTTCCCTAACGGCTAATGGCTTCCCTGAGGGAGGCTTAATGCCGTTTTCGCTTTGAAGCGCACAAAGGTAAGAATTATTTTTCAAATACCACCAATCTCAGGCGTATTTTTTGAATCATTTTTTTTGAGCGACCTCACCTTGCGATAGTTCCGCGGCGTTGAGCGCTATCTTCGCCAGGCAACTTTGAGACTTTATTATATGCTGGCAGTCAGACGGTTTCGCTCGCGGAAGCATCCGGCTCCATGCGGCGCAGGCGGGGGAGTGCGTATGCCATAATCAGGGCGGTGGTGATGGTGGCGAAGACGTCGGAGATATAATAGGTGCTCCACACGCCGTCGAGTCCCATGCGTCCGGGAAGCCACAGCAGCAGCGGTATGAAGAAGATCACCTGGCGGGTGAGGCTGAGGAAGATCGAGAGCCCTATCTGGCCGATGCTCTGGAAATAGGTGGTGCTCACTATCTGGAAGCCGACTACGGCAAACACCATCATGCCGGTGCGCAGAGCGTGGGAGGTGTATTCTATCAGAGCGGCGTCGGTGACGAATGCGCGGGCTATGAGATGGGGGCACAGCTGGGCGGCGGCCCATCCGGCGAAGCTTACGGCGGTGGAGGCTACCACGGCTATCTTGTACACGCCGAGCACTCGGTCGGGGCGGTTGTGGCCGAAGTTGTAGCCGGCTATCGGCTGCATACCCTGGCAGATGCCGAGGATGATGGAGACCATCACTGCGGAGAAGGTCACAAAGATGCCGGAGGCGGCGATGGCCTCCACGCCTCCGTATTGCAGCAGCGACCGGTTGATGACTATGTTGATGAGGCATGTGGCCACATTGACTATCGAGGGGGCTGCGCCGATGCCGATGATGCCCCACACCACTTTGCCGCTCAGCCGGTAGATGCCGCGGCGGAAGGTCACGGGCCCGTTGCCGGGGCGGAAGAAGTGGTACATCACGAACACCATGCCGATGGCCATGGCTATGTCGGTGGCGATGGCGGCGCCTTTGATGCCCCAGCGGAAGACGTAGATGAAGATCGGTGCGAGCAAGATGTTGACTCCCGCACCTATAAACATGGTGACCATGGCGCGGATGGGGTAGCCCGAGGCGCGCATGATGTTGTTGAACGAGAAGGTGAGGTTGGTGAGCATCAGTCCGGGCAGGATATACATCATGAAGTCGCGGGCGTAGGGGAGGGTGACGTCGTTGGCGCCGAACCATCGCAGCACGGTGTCCATCCCCAGGGCGAAGGCGCCGATGTAGAGCGCGCCGATGACGAGGGTGAGCACCAGCGAGTTGCCCAGCACTCGGGCTGCGGCGTCGTAGTCGCGGCGCCCGAGGTGGATGCTGACGCGCGCCGAGGCGCCGGCGCCCACGAGCACGCCAAGGGCTGTGGCGATGTTCATCACCGGAAAGGTGATGGCCAGACCGGCGATGGCTTCGGGGCCTATGACCTGGCCTATGAAGATGCGGTCTACTATATTATATAGTTGCATCACTACCATGCCGGTGACGGCGGGGAGGGAATATTTCCACAGCAGCCGTCCCACCGGCATGGTGGAGAGTTCGCGCAGATTTTCTGTATCCTGCATTCCAGTGAAGTGTGTGATGATGATATGATTGGCGGCGATGTCGCCCGGCGTCTGCAAAGATACAAATTTAAAATCGGTTTATCTCCACATCCTTCAGGGCGGATGGGGCGCTACTGCGGCGCCCGGGGGTGGTTTTAAGATTTTTTTTATAAAAAATTTAATCTGCTCATGCTATTTTAAGTAACTTTGTGCCTCGATTATGCGTTTACGCTAATGGGAGAGGTGTGTCCGGCGCCTCCCGGATATGTGTAAATTATTGATCTTTAAAATACTGACAACTAAAAATGGAAAACAACGAAAACAAGCAGCTCGACCGTCTGAGCTACGCTCTCGGACTCAGCATGGGCAACAATTTCCGTGCTTCGGGCATTGACAAAATAGATGTGGCCGACTTTGCCGACGGCGTGGCCGCTGTCTTCTACGGCTCGCAGCCCAAGATGACCTACGACGAGGCTAAGGCCGAAATCCAGGCGTTCTTCACCGAACTGGAGAAAAAGCAGCAGGCCGCTGTGGCCGAGCTGGGCAAGCAGAACAAGGAACTGGGCGAGAAATTTCTCGGCGAGAACGGCAAGCGCCCCGAGGTGCATGTCACCGACTCCGGTCTGCAGTATGAGATACTCAAAGAGGGCGACGGACCGCAGCCCGCTGCCACCGACCAGGTGGAGGTGCACTACACCGGCAAGCTCATCGACGGCACAGTGTTCGACTCGTCGGAGGAGCGCGGCATGCCCGCCACTTTCGGCGTGACACAGGTGATCCCCGGCTGGGTTGAGGCTCTGCAGCTGATGAAGGCCGGCTCGAAATGGCGTCTTTTCATCCCCTCGAACCTGGCTTACGGCCCCAACGGCGCCCCCGGCAGCCCCATCGGCCCCAATGCCACTCTGATTTTCGATGTCGAACTGCTGAAGGTGCTCGGTAAGTGACACTTCGCTTCTCACATAAGCCCGTTCTGGCGGCTGTCTCGGCGCTTTCGGTGCTGGCGATGGCTGCGCAGGGGCAGGATAAATCTGCGCAGGAGGCACCGGTGCCGGTGGCTCCTGCCGATTCATGCGCCGCGGCTTTTGCTACGGTGATGGCCGACTATCTCAAGCCCGAACTCGAGCGCAAATTTGCCGGCGACACGGCGGCTGTGACCGACTTTGTGGCCGGTGTGCGCCATGCTTTTCAGATAAAGCACGACGATGCGCCCTACTATTTCGGTGTGCGCACCGGTTTCGGCCTTATCGACCGCGTGGAGTCTATGCAGCAGATGGGTTTCCCCTTCTCTCCCGAGCAGTTTTGCGATGCTCTGGGCGAGGCTTTGCGGGGGAGCGCCATGGGCTTCGACACACAGAGCGCCGATCTCTATCTGCGCGACGTGGTGGAGCGCATGAATCCGGTAAAAGAGCCTGAGGCGCTCTCGCCCGAGAGTCAGCAGCAGTTTCTCGACGCGCAGCGCGCCCGCGAAGGAGTGCATCAGACCCCCTCGGGCCTTCTCTATGAGGTGATTACCGAGGGAGAGGGCGCCATGCCCACTGATGCCGACAAGGTGCGTGTGATGTACACCGGACGCCTGGCCGACGGCACTGTCTTCGACGAGACCGACCGCCCCGTCGAGTTCCCTCTCAAGGGCCTGGTGCCTGGATTCACCGAAGGGCTTAAACTGATGAAAACCGGCGGCGAATATCGCCTCTTCATCCCTCCGCAACTGGGCTACGGCCAGCGCGGAGCTGCGGGTGTGATACCTCCCGGAGCTGCCCTCGACTTCACCGTGCGCCTTCTCGACGTGATACCCCCGGCAAATACGACAAAACAGTAGAAATAATATTTTTTTTATTCTTGATATGAAAAAGTTTTTTGTAGCATTTGGCGCCGCACTTCTCATGGTCGGCACCTTCAGCTCCTGCAACAAGGGAGCATCCAATGCCAACGTTTCCGCTGAGGACAAAGCTCTCGGCGACTCCGCTGCAACGATTATCGGCCAGTTTGCCGGCGCTCGTTCGGCTTCCGACTATCAGCGTCTCAAAGAGATGCAGCCCGAGATGGCTGAGAAGTTCTCCAAAGAGGCTTTCCTCAAAGGTCTCAAGCAGGTGCTTGACGCCGACACCGCCCAGATGGCTTACTATCAGGGCCTCCAGATGGGCCTCCAGCTGGTAAATCCTATCATCGGCATCAACCAGGAGGCCGGTGTGCCTCTGTCGAAAGACGCTGTTTACGCTGCTTTCAAGAAGGTTTACGAGCAGGACAGCGTTGCTGACATGTCCACCTACTATGAGCAGTATCAGGACATCATGAGAGAACTTTCGCAGCGCGCCGAGCAGCGTCGCGACGAGGCTCTCGCCAACTCTCAGGAGGCTAAAGACAATCTCGCCGCCGGCGAGGCTTATGCCGCCAAGATGGTCAAGGAAGGCTATACCAAGGCTCAGAGCGGTCTGGTTTACAAAATCGAGAACCCCGGCACCGAGCCCAAAGTGGTTCCCTCCGACAAGGTGACCATCGAGTACACCGGCAAACTGATCGACGGCACTGTATTCGACAGCAATGATGGTCACCCCAACACTATGAGCCCCAACCAGTTCATCCCCGGCTTCAAAGAGGCTCTCTGCATGCTTGGCAAAGGCGGCCAGATCACTGCTGTCATCCCCGCTTCGCTGGCTTACGGTGTCAAGGGCGCCGGCCAGCAGATTGGCCCGAACGCCACTCTGGTATTCGACATCAAGGTGCTTGACATCAATCCCGCCAAATAAGCTTTAAGGATTCGATAATCTGAGAAAAATTTTTCGCAGCCGCGGCTCATTTTTGTGATGTGCCGCGGCTGCATCGTGTTTTTCCGAAGCGCGTCGCTGATGTTTTTTGCAAATGTTTTGCGAAAATCGCTGCTTCGTTTGCAGGAAAAGCGGAAACTTGTTATATTTGTAACATCATTGCCGCCGAAGCGGCGGCCCGTAAGAAAAGTTACTTAAGCATATGAGAACCAAATATAAGAGAGTGCTCCTGAAGCTCAGCGGCGAGTCGCTGATGGGCGAGCAACATTATGGCATCGACCCTGTGCGTCTGGGCCAGTACGCCGAGCAGATCAAGGCTGTGGCCTCCGAAGGCACACAGGTGGCCATCGTCATCGGTGGCGGCAACATTTTCCGCGGCATGCAGGGCGCTGCAAAGGGGTTCGACCGTGTGAAGGGCGACCAGATGGGTATGCTCGCCACGGTCATCAACTCGCTGGCGCTCAGCTCGGCCCTCACCTCTATTGGTCAGAAAGCCCGCGTGTTCACGGCCCTGAATATGTATCCCATCGGCGAATACTACAGCAAGTGGCACGCTATCGAGGCGATGGAGCGCGGAGAGGTGGCCATTCTCTCGGGTGGCACCGGCTGCCCATTCTTCACCACCGACACCGGAGCGGCGCTCCGAGGAGTGGAGGTGGAGGCCGATGTGATGCTCAAGGGCACACGCGTCGACGGCATCTATACCGCTGACCCCGAGAAGGATCCTACGGCTACCAAGTTCTCCGAGATCACCTACGATGAGGTCTACACCCGCGGACTCAAGGTGATGGACCTCACCGCCACGGCGCTCTGCAAGGAGAATCATCTCCCCATCATCGTCTTCGATATGGACACTCCCGGCAACCTCGCCAAGGTGCTCGCCGGCGATCCTATCGGCACTCTGGTCTATTGACATTCCCTATTCTTGCCTTATAACTAAACACAATATCATCATGACCGACCCCAAAACATATCTCGACCCCGCGGAAGAGAAGATGGAGATGGCTGTGGCCTATCTCGACGAATCGCTCGCCCACATTCGTGCCGGCAAAGCCAACCCGAAAATCCTCGACAGCATCCGTGTCAACTACTACGGCTCGGCTGCTCCTATCTCCAATGTGGCCAATATCTCGGTGCCCGACGCCCGCACCATCGCCATCACTCCCTGGGAGAAATCCATGTTCAAGGAGATTGAGAAGGCTATCATCAACTCCGAGCTGGGCATCACTCCCGAAAACAATGGCGAGGTGATCCGCATCTCCATTCCCCCTCTCACCGAGGAGCGCCGTAAGACGCTCGTCAAGCAGTCGAAAGCTGAGGCTGAGCAGGCCAAGGTGAGCGTCCGCAATGCACGCCGCGATGCCATCGAGGGGCTCAAGAAGGCCATCAAGCAGGGCATGCCCGAGGATGTGGAGAAGGATGCCGAGACTTCGGCTCAGAAGCTCCACGACCGCTATCTCAAGAAGATTGACGAGATTTTTGCTGCCAAGGAGAAGGAAATTCTCACCGTCTGATCTCAGTTAGCCCGGGAGCACGGTGGCTGACGCCCCGTGCTGCCGCGATGCATTAGCTGATATTTATCTTACAAGGGCGCGCTGAGCCTGCCGGGCTACGCGCGCCCCTTTGCGTTTTTTTGTCATGCAAACTATTCTGTTTCATTCCACCATTTTCGGCCCCATCCATTCGCGCCGTCTCGGCACTTCGCTCGGGGTCAATCTCATGCCGCGCGATGGCAAGGTGTGCTCGTTCGACTGCCTCTACTGCGAGGCGGGCTTCAATGCGCAGGGCCGCGGACATGCCGGGCTCCCCTCGCGCGAGGAGGTGCGCACCCTCCTGCGCGCCAAGCTCTCTGAGATGCACGCGCAGGGGCAGACTCTTGACGTGATCACCTTCTCGGGCAACGGCGAACCGACGCTGCATCCTGATTTCGAGGGGGTTGTGGATGATACCATCGCGCTCCGCGACGAGTTTTTCCCGCAGGCCAAGGTGAGTGTGCTTTCCAATTCCACCATGCTCCACCGTCCGGAGGTGGTGCGTGCGCTTCGCAAGGTCGACAACAATATTCTCAAGCTCGATTCGGCCCTGGATGCCACCATCCGCGCTATCGACCGCCCCAATTCGCCCGAATTTACGGCCGAAAAGGTCATCGGGCAGCTCGGGCAGTTTGCCGGCCAGGCCATCATCCAGACTATGATGCTCCGCGGCAGCTATCAGGGCCAAAATATCGACAACACTGTCGATGCCGAGGTGGAGGCGCTCATCGAAGCGTATAAACGAATCCGCCCGCGCGAGGTGATGCTCTATTCCATCGACCGCCCCACGCCGGCCAATCAGCTCGCCAAGGTGCCCATCGAGGAGCTCCGCGCCATCGGACGGCGCATCGAGGAGGCTACGGGCATCCCGGTACAAGTCAACTGAAGCGAATATGTCCACATTTCTGCATCCCGGCGGTGCTGCGGTCCTCCCCCCGGCGCTCGCCATGGGCGACCTTGTCGCCATTGTGTCTCCGGCCTCGAAAATCGCGCCGGAGTTGATCGACGGCGCTGCCGCTCAGCTCATTAGCGAGGGCTTTCGCGTGAGGGTGATGCCTCATGCTCGAGGCGAGTACGGCTCTTTCAGCGCCGACCGCGAAGGGCGTCTCGCCGACCTCCGCGAGGCTATCCTCGACCCTGAGGTCAGGGCTATCCTCTGCTCGCGCGGCGGCTACGGTGCGGTGCATCTTATTGAGGATCTGGATATTATCGGCGCTGAGCATTTTCGCAAATGGCTCATCGGTTTCAGCGACATCACCGCTCTCCATGCCCTGTGGCATCGCAAAGGGGTGGCGTCGCTCCATGCTGCCATGGCCAAATATATCGGCCGCGGACCTCAATTTGAGTGCTACGGCAAGGAGCTGGCGATGCTCACCACTCCGGCCGATGCGCCCGACGCGGCGCGGGTGTTTGCCTCGTCGCTCCCCGTGCATCCCTTCAACAGGGCAGGGGAGTGCGCCGGACCTGTGCTCGGCGGAAATCTCGCGGTGCTCGGCGGCCTCATCGGCACGCCTTACATGCCTGATCTCTCGGGCGCTATCCTCTTTATCGAGGATATCGCCGAACCGATTTACAAGGTGGAGCGCATCCTCTGGCAGCTTCGGCTCGCGGGGGCTTTCTCCCGGCTGGCCGGACTGATGGTGGGGCAGTTTACCGACTATCGCCCCTCATCAGATCATCCCGACATGGAGACGATGATCGCCCGTTTCGTCGAGCCATACTCGTTCCCGTGTGCTTTCGGACTCCCCTTCGGCCACATCGAGGCCAACGCGCCGCTCCTCCTCGGGGCGCCCGCCCGCCTGGAGGTGGGCCCCTCGTCGGCAGCTCTCTGGCTGGCGCTTGATAGCTGACGGTCAGCTGAGTTCGTACCCGAGTTTCTTCGCAAGCCGTTCCAGCGTATCCCGCGAGTTGAGCAGCTGCGAATAGCATACGCCGTCGCTGCACTGGTTGCCGCGCTGGCGCAATTTTTCGCCATATTTCTCCCAATCTTTGATGGGATGACGGCTGATGCCCGAATCCATGGCGGCTTTTGCCACTGCCGGAGGCACTGTGGTGAGCAGACGCGGATCCATCGGCTTGGGCAGGATATACTCGCGCCCAAATTTCATATCCGAATCATCGTAGGCTTCTTTGACCTTTTCAGGTACAGGCTCATGGGTGAGCTTGGCTATGGCTCTCGCGGCGGCGAGTTTCATCTCCTCGTTGATGGCTGAGGCGCCGCAGTCGAGCGCTCCGCGGAAGATGTAGGGAAATCCCAACACATTGTTTATCTGGTTGGGATGGTCCGAGCGACCGGTGGCGAAAATCAGGTCGGGACGGGTCGTCACCGCTATTTCATAAGCTATCTCCGGGTCGGGATTGGCCAGGGCGAACACTATCGGCTTCTCGGCCATACTCTTCACCATCTCAGGGGTGAGCACATCCTTCACTGAGAGCCCTAAGAAGAGGTCGGCCCCCACCATCGCTTCGGCAAGGGTGTGAAGGTCGCGCTCGGTGGCAAATTCCCGTTTCTGGCTCGTAAGATTCTCTCGGTCAGCGCGAATCACCCCCTTCGAGTCGCACATCACCACATTCTCGCGCTTCACTCCCAGCGCCATATACAGTCGGGTGCACGAGATGGCTGCCGCGCCGGCCCCGTTAACCACTACCTTCATCTCCTCCAGGCGTTTACCCTGTATCTCGGCGGCGTTGAGCAGCGCTGCACCCGAGATGATCGCCGTACCGTGCTGGTCGTCGTGCATCACAGGTATGTCACACTCCGCCTTCAGCCGCTCCTCGATCTCGAAGCACTCCGGAGCCTTGATATCCTCCAGATTTATCCCCCCGAAAGTCGTGGAAATCGCCTTCACCGTCTGGATAAACTTCTGCGGATCCTTCTCATTTACCTCTATGTCAAAGCAGTCGAGGCCCGCAAAAATCTTAAACAGCAACGCTTTACCCTCCATCACCGGCTTCCCGGCCTCTGCGCCTATATCGCCCAGACCCAGCACCGCCGTTCCGTTCGAGATCACTGCCACAAGGTTCCCCTTGTTGGTATATTCCCACACTTTGTTCCCGTCATCCTTGATCTCAAGGCACGGATACGCCACCCCCGGCGAGTAAGCCAGCGCCAGATCCGCCGGTGTATCATACGGTTTGGTCGGAATCACCTCAATCTTCCCCGGGCGCGGCTCGCGATGGTAAGCCAGCGCCATCTTCTTTATCATCTTATCCATATCTTTCGTATCTTTCCAAATATTTTCCAATCTCTCTTCCCCCTTTCCCCTCTTCAGTGATCACGCGAGCTCTCTCCCCCTGTCCAGTGATCACGCGAGCTCGCGTGATTATCCGCCGCTCTCCCTCCTCCCCCTCAGATAAAAAACACCACGCGCCCCATCCTTGTTGTCGGGGCGCGTTGCGTTTTTTTCAGTTTTTCTTATCTTTATCTCCTTCCCCTCTTCCCCGTTTTATTCCTTGATGCCGTAGGCCAGATCGCCGGCATCCCCCAGTCCCGGCACAATATAAGAGTGCGCGTTGATTTCCGGATCCACAGCCCCGATCCACACCGTAGTATTCTCCTCTGGGAAGTGCTCACGGATGTAATCCACAGCCTTGCGGCTCGCAATCACCGAAGCCACATGGATATGCTCCGGCTCCCCCTTGGTGAGCAGAGCCCGATAGCTCAGCTCCATCGATGCACCCGTGGCCAGCATCGGGTCGGCGAGGATAAGCGTCTTGCCGTCAAGCCTTGGCGACGCCAGATACTCGATGCACACGTCGAAATTCTCCTTCTCCTTATATTTGCGGTAAGCCGACACGAAAGCATTCTCCGCATGGTCGAAAAAGTTGAGAAATCCCTGGTGAAACGGCACCCCCGCGCGGAAAATCGTCGCCAGCACCAGCGGCGTAGCCACCACATCGCTCTCCATCGTAGCCAGAGGCGTCTTCGTCGTCACCTTCTTGTAGTCCAGCGTCTTACTTATTTCATACGCCATGATCTCGCCGATGCGCTCCAGATTGCGGCGGAAGCGCAGCATATCCTTCTGCACCTTCTCGTCGCGAAGCTCCGTCATATACTGGCTTATCAGCGAATCTTGCTCTGCAAAATCAATCACTTTCATATCGTCTCCTCTTTTATTTGTTTTTGTTTATATATTTCCTATCTCTTCTCTCCCCCCCTGTTCAGTGATCACGCGAGCTCGCGTGATAATCCGCCGCTGTCTGCCTTCTCCTTT
>ERZ779852.3030-NODE-3030-length-12685-cov-2.527237_pt1 | contig 12685 bp, 10 predicted proteins | sample MGYA00511559_ERZ779852 | MGnify/ENA primary metagenome ERZ779852 (study PRJEB29588, sample SAMEA2157977) | human gut metagenome | biome: human gut; feature: human-associated habitat; material: faeces | place: Denmark | collected 2008/2010 ...
CTCAGAGAGTTATTGTAGGAGTCAATGTGAACACCCAGGAAGCCCAGATAATCACAGATTGCTCTTCTGGTTGTGCCGGAGTTTTCACCCAGACCTGCTGTGAATACGATTGCGTCAACGCCGTTCATAGCTGCTGCATAAGCGCCGATTCTCTTAGCTACTTTGTAAGCGAATACGTCCAGAGCTGTTTCTGCTCTGTCATTGCCGTGTTCTGCTGCTTCTTCGATATCACGGAAGTCGGAGGATACGCCGGAGATACCCAGTACGCCGGATTTCTTGTTCAGGATATTATCCATTTCGTCTACGGTCAGGTTTTCCTTCTTCATGATATAGGTTACAGCTGCAACGTCAACGTCACCTGCTCTTGTACCCATTACCAGACCTTCCAGAGGTGTGAAGCCCATGGTAGTATCAATGGATTTACCGTTTCTTACCGCACAAACGGAACCGCCGTTGCCCAGATGGCAAGTGATTGTCTTTGTCTGGTCATAGGGTCTGTCCATCATTTTTGCAGCTTCTTCGGATACGAATCTATGGGATGTACCGTGGAAGCCATATCTTCTTACTTTATATTTTTCATAGTATTCGTAAGGCAGAGCGTACATATAAGCTCTTTCGGGCATTGTCTGATGGAAAGCTGTATCGAATACTGCTACCTGAGGTACGCCGGGCATGATTTCTTCGCAAGCATGGATACCGATCAGGTTTGCGGGGTTGTGCAGAGGTGCCAAATCGCAGCATTTTTCGATTGCTTCGATAACTTCGGGTGTAATGATTACGGAGTTTGCGAAATATTCACCGCCGTGTACTACACGATGACCAACTGCGTTGATTTCCTTCATGGATTTCACAACACCGTATTCGGGGTTTGTCAGTGCATCCAGAACCATTTTAACGGATACGCTGTGGTTTTCCTGATAATCATCGAAGATAACGGCTTCTTTGCCGGCAGGCTGATGTTTCAGTCTGGAGCCTTCGATACCGATTCTTTCACACAGGCCTTTTGCCAGTACGTTTTCTGTTTCCATGTCGATCAGCTGATACTTCAGGGAAGAGCTGCCGCAGTTCAGTACAAGAATTTTCATTTTTTTCTCTCCTTTGATCTCTACCTTTATTCTTAAAAACCGTGGGACGCTGTCCCACACCCTGCTAGGGGAATGATTCCCCTAGAACCCCCAGTTGCAACACCATGTACATGGTGTTGCGGTATCGGGTGCAGGGGCTGAGCTCCTGCTGGGGGTATTGGGGGTAAAGCCCCCAAGGTCTTTTTATTTGTTAGCCATTACCTGTGCCTGTACGCTTGTCAGAGCAACAACTGCAACGATATCGTTTGCAGAGCAGCCTCTGGACAGGTCGTTTACGGGCTTTGCAATCCCCTGCAGGATAGGACCGAAAGCTTCTGCATTACCGAATCTCTGAACCAGCTTATAGCCGATGTTACCTGCATCGATATCGGGGAATACCAGAACGTTTGCCTTGCCTGCTACTGTGCTGTTGGGAGCCTTCAGTTCGCCAACCTCCTTCACGATAGCAGCATCCAGCTGAATTTCGCCATCCAGCTTCAGATCGGGATATTTTTCCTTCGCAATCTTCACTGCATCTACAACCTTTGTTACATCAGCATGCTTTGCGGAGCCCATTGTGGAGTGGCTCAGCATAGCAACTCTTGCTTCCTTGCCGATGAAAGCATTGTAGGATTTTGCGGAATCGCCTGCGATGCAAGCCAGTTCTGCGGGGTTGGGGTTCTGGTTCAGCGCACAGTCAGCGAACAGCAGGATGCCGTCATCGCCATACTGAGGTGTCTTTGTAACCATGATGAAGAAAGAGGATACCAGCTCTGTGCCGGGTGCAGTTTTCAGAATCTGCAGTGCGGGTCTCAGGGTATCTGCTGTGGAATGGATTGCGCCGGAAACCATACCGTCTGCAACGCCCATCTTAACCAGCATAACTGCAACAAACAGAGAATCATCCATCAGGATTTTTCTTGCTTCTTCCAGTGTCATGCCTTTGCTCTTTCTTGCTTCTGCAAGGCCTGCAACCATTTCGTCCATTCTGTCGTAGGTTTCGGGGTCTACGAAAATTGCCTTGGAAACATCAAAGGAGCCGGCAGCTTCCATGATTTTATCCTTCTTACCAATCAGAATGATATCTGCCAGTTCTTCCTTCAGGCATTCAGCCGCTGCCTCCAGGTTTCTTTTTTCATAGGACTCGGGCAGAACGATTACCTTCTTGTCTGCCTTTGCTTTTGCTTTCATTGTGCTTAAAAAGTCCACAGGTATTACCTCCTATTTTTTATAAAATATTTTTTTACTTTTTCTTTTATCGAGCAGTCCGATTCTTTCAAACGGACATACCAAACTACTTTATTATAAACAAAACAATCCCTGTATACAAGGGTCTGCCGCCAAAAAATCATATTTTTTTGAAAAAATCCCTCTGTTTTTCCCGTCAGAAAACCTCAGGAAATCCTTCTGCCACAGATTTTGCAGGAAAACTGCCCCGGCTGCAGCTGCGCGCCGCAATGCGGACAGGCAGACGGACTTCCGTCCTTATGACCGGAAAACATACTGCTGATATCCATCTGAAATGCCTTCCCTCTGAGCCCTCGGTACAGATTAAAGCCGCCCAAAAGAACCAGAAGCACTGGCAGTAAAGCCGCATAGCCTTTTCGTTTCGCAGGTCTTGCACTATGTGCGTCATACCATCCGCTTTTGATGCCTTCTGTGACAAGCATCAGCATTGCAATCCCAACCACAATCAAAAGCACCGAAATTACGATATTCCTTACAGAAGCTCTTTTTCCGCCATCCATAAACAAGTCCCCTTCCAAAAAAAGCTTTTTCTCAGCCTTCTGCGTGCATTTCATCCACCACGGGAAACTCCATAAAAAAGGTTGTTCCCATATATTCGCGGCTTTCGATACGGATACTGCCGCCAAGAGAAGCCACCGCCGCATTCACCACATCCAGACCAACCCCTCTGCCGGAAAACATCGTGGCACTTGCCTTTGTGGTAAAGCCGGGGCGCAACAGAAATGCGTAAATCTCACTGTCCTCATATTCGCTTTCAGGCTTTTTCAGAAGCCCTTTTTCCTTCGCCTTTTGCAAAATCTGGTCACGGTTCAGACCACGTCCGTCATCGCGGAACGCAACAAAAACCTTCTGCGCCGCCTTACTGATTTCCACAGAAATCTCCCCGACAGGGGTTTTCCCCATCTGCTCGCGGTCTGCCTTGGATTCCAGACCATGATCCATGCTGTTTTTCATCATCTGCAAAACCGCCATGGAAACCTTATCATAAATATCTCTGGGCACCTCCGTATCCGCACCGGAAATTTTTACAGTAAATTCCTTCTGCAATTCCCTGCTCATTACCTTTGCCAGGCGATCCATCTGCGGCAGAAGTGCCTCAAAATTCGTATAGGGAATCCGCTTTTTTCCCTTTCTGGTATAGGCAATCTGATAGCTTGGGCCCTCCGGCTCATTCTCACTATCCACATGAGAAAGGAAATTCTTGATGCGGCGCACCACTGCCCATCCGAAATCCGTTACCTCGTCATCCGTTTCCAGACGGCGCAGCTCCCGCTTCAAAAAGCCGGAAACCATACGCAAAAGCTGCAAAATCGACTGCAAATCCTTCTGCGCAGGCGCGGATTCCTCTCGCAGGTAGGAAAATAAATCCTCCGCCGCGTGCGCTGTTTCGGAAATGGCAGGATAGCCCATCATCGCCGCAGAGCCCTTGATGCTGTGCATCGTGCGGTACAGGCTGTTGACCTCATCCGCCGTCACCTCAAATTCCTCTGCATTTGCCTTGGATTCAATAAATCCATCAATTTTATCTACATTTTTCCATGCTTCCTCCAGAAAAAGCTCCTGCAGGAAATCCGGATTTTCAACAAACCGCTCCACCTAATCATCCTCTTATCATAAAAGAATTTTCATCCTGTTTTTGATTTTACCCCTGTGCATGGAGACGCAGAAACGAGAAATCCCATTTCTCCGCCCATGTTATCACAAGTATAGACCTAAATTGAGAAAATTGCCATACGATTTTTTTAAAAAAACAGAAAAAATATGGTATACTTTATTTTAATCAGAAATTGAACATCAGAAAGGAGACTTTCTTATGAAAACCCTTGGTATCATTACCGAATATAACCCCTTTCATCAGGGGCATGCCTATATGCTGGAGCGAGCAAAACGAAAGGCCGATGCCGACCGCGTGGTTGTCATCATGAGCGGCAGCTTTGTGCAGCGGGGGGAGCCTGCCATTTTCGATAAATGGACAAGAACCGCCGCCGCGCTGAAAAACGGTGCAGATTTAGTATTGGAGCTGCCTGTGCTTTTTGCCGCAGCCAATGCGGAAGCCTTTGCCAGGGGGGCGGTGCGCCTGCTGACAGAAAGCGGCATTGTGGATACGCTTGCCTTTGGCTCCGAAAGCGGCAACTTGCAGGAATTGCAGGAGGCGGCGAAAATTCTTGCAAACGAAACAGAGGAATTTCAACGGCTATTAAAGGAGCTGCTCGGTGAGGGGCTTTCCTATCCTGCCGCGCGCGCGAAGGTTCTGGAAACGCTTTCGCAGATTAACAGCGATATCCTTTCCAAGCCAAATGACATTTTAGGCTTGGAATATCTCAAGGCGTTGGACTATTATTCCTCTCCCATTCTGCCGCTGACCATCCGACGCAAGGGTGATTACAACAGCCTTTCCCTTTCAAATGGCTATGCATCCGCAAGCGCAGTGCGGAAGGCTTTGACAGAGGAAAACAGCACCGAAGCCATGCTGCATCTGCCCGAAAATACGCATGACCTCTATAATAAAGCACTTTCCATCGGAACAGCACCCGTTTTCTGGGATGCACTCATGCCTGCCCTGCATTATAAGCTGCGCACCACCTCGATTGAGGAGCTGAAGGAGATTGCAGAGGTGACAGAGGGTCTGGAAAATCGGATTCTCCATTCCATTGACAGCTGCTATTCCTTTGAGGAAATGATGGATTTCATCAAAACAAAGCGCTACACGCGCACGAAAATTCAGCGTATCCTGCTTCATATTCTTCTGGATATCAAGGAATCCGAGGTTTCGTATTTCCTCAATCTGCCGAAAATGCCCTATGTGCGTGTACTGGGCTTTCAGAAGGATCATTCCGATATTCTCGCAGATTTAACGGAGCAGGCAAAATGCCCCGTTCTGACAAATCTGAAAAAAGCCCCCGCGCTTCTGAATGAGGACGGGCTTGCCATGCTTGCTCTGGAAAAAACAGCGACCGATTTGCACGCTCTGGCGTACCCCAACCCGATTTATCGCGCGCCGAATCAGGATTTCACAAAACCCCTTGTCATTCTCTGACCGGCAGCGGCATAAAATAGAATCAAACAGGAAAAGCCGAAGAATTCAGATTTCCTCGGCTTTTTTATTTTATGGGAGGGATTGCATGAAAAAGGGGGCTTTGCTGTTGGGCAGCTGTGCCTGCTTTCTGATTTTTGCCCTACTTTGCTTTCCCGCAGAAATGCTTGCCGCTTCCGCAAAAGGGGTACAGCTCTGGCTGACAAAGGTATTCCCCTCCTTGTTTCCGTTTCTGGTTGCCTGCGGTATCCTACTGCGCATTGGTGCGGCACAGCGGATGGGTGCGGCTCTGCGCCCTCTGATGCAGCCCTTGTTTCACCTGCCGGGGATTGCCGCCTTCCCCTTCTTTTTCGGACTTCTTTCCGGATACCCCATGGGAGCAAAGCTGACCGCGCAGCTTTATGAGCAAAGACAGCTTTCCCTCGCCGATGCGCAACAGCTTCTTGCCTTTTCCAACTGCCCCGGACCCTTGTTTCTGATTGGCACGGTTGGCGTTGGCTTTTTCGGCATGCCTGCCTTTGGGTATCTGCTTTGGCTCTCCGCTTTTCTCGGCGCAGTCGCCACAGGTATTCTCTTTCGCAGGAAAAAATCCGTTCCCACCTTTCATTCTGTTTCCGTTCCTTCCTGCCAAACTCTGGCAGAGGTGCTTTCCGCTTCTGTTGCGGATGCACTTCGCACCATTTTGCTGATTGGAGGGTATCTCATTTTGTTTGCGGTGCTTTCCGCGGCAATGGAACAGGCAGGGCTATTTTCTCTGCTCTCCCGTCTGCTGTTTTTTCTGCCGCTTTCCATGGAAGCACTGCGCGGCCTTTGCAGTGGTATTCTGGAAATGACAAACGGAGCGCATCTCCTAAGCCTCTCCCCCGATGGTCTGCGTCTGCGGCTGACGCTGGTCGCATTTCTCGTTTCCTTCGGCGGTCTTTCCATTCTGGGACAGACCTTCGGCGTGCTTGCCGCCATGCCCATATCAAAAAAAGACTACGTCAAAGGGAAGCTTATCAATGCCCTTTTCAGCAGCCTTTCTTTCTTTTTGCTCTATCCGTTTTTTTATCCATACGCACAAAAAGAAGTTCCTGTGTTTTTTTCGCTCACAGAAACCTCTTTTACGCTCTCTTTTCTCTGGCTTTTGCCAAGCCTGTTTTTCCTCGCGGTGCTTTGCTATGCAATTTTCCACAGAGGATAAGGGAAATCATTTGCCCATACGCAGCTCCTGAATATTTTCCGCCAGAACATCCAGTGTCTGCGCGAAGTAATCATCTGTCTTGATGCTTTCGCTGTAAACAACGGATTTCAGCTCCTTCAGCTTACCTTCCGCATCCGCCAGAACGCTTTCCGCATATTCCATTGCGCCCAGACGCATATCCTTGGAGGTTTTCTTTGCAGAATCAATGATTGCCGCCGCCTGTTCGTAAGCCTTCTTTGTTACTTCGTTTTCATCCACAAGGCGCACCATGCGGTCTTCCGCATTCTTTACGATTTCATCCGCTTCTCTCTGCGCATCAATCAGGATTTTATTTCTTTCCTCGATAACCCATTTGGACTGCTTCAGTTCATTGGGCAGCTTCATGCGGATTTCGCTGATAATATCGTAAATTTCCTCTTTATTTACAGTAACCTTACTGCTGAACGGCACGGCCTTGCTGCTGTCCATAACATCTTCCAATTCATCTAATAACTGCAATACAGAATCCATTCTATCTCCCTCACTTCTGATATTTTTCTATAATAAAAGGTTTAATCTCAGCGGGTACCATAAAGCTGATATCTCCGCCAAACACAGCAACTTCCTTCACATTCGTGGAGCTCAGGGCAAGATGCTCCTCATCCGCCGCCAGATAAACCGTTTCGATTTTATCATACAGCTTGCGATTGATAAGAAACATGGGATATTCCGCGGAAAAATCCAGTGTGTTACGCAGCCCTCTGACTGCGATATTCGCGCCGATTTCCTTTGCAAAATCCACCAGAAGCCCCTGAAAGGAAGCGACCTCTACGTTTTCAATATGCTTTGTTGCCAATTCCAGATGATGCTTTCTCTCCTCTACGGTGAAAAGAGATTTTTTGTTGGGATTTTCCAACACTGCCACCACAAGACAGTCAAATAAATTTGCGGCTCTTTCAATGATATCCATGTGCCCTAAGGTAACAGGATCAAAGCTGCCTGCATAAATTGCTTTTTTCATACGTTTTCTTCCTCCGCGCACAGGAACGTCAGGGTTGTTGTCTTATACACCTTTTCACGCAAAATTTTCATACCCTTCGGAATTGTGAGCGCAATCTGCGAGGAGCCTTCTGCAATGAGATACCCCTCCGCCTTTAACAAACCATTTTCCGCAATTCTTTCCAGTACGGACGTATACAGCCCCGCTTCATAGGGCGGGTCCATGAAAATAATGTCGAATTTCTTTCCTTCCGCCGCAAGCCTGTCCAGCGCAGAAAGCACATCCGTTTGCAAAAGCCTTGCTCTTCCCTGCAGCTTGGTATGCACAAGGTTTGCCTGAATAACCTTCTGACATTCTGCCGCATTTTCCACAAAAACAGCCTCCGCCGCTCCTCTGGAAAGTGCCTCAATCCCAATCGCACCGCTGCCGGAAAATAAATCCAGAAAGCTTGCCTCGGGCAAGTCGAACGCTATGATATTAAAGAGGGTTTCCTTTATTCTGTCCGTCGTCGGTCTGGTTGCCAGCCCTTCGATGGTTTGCAGATTATGACCCTTTGCTGCTCCTGCGATGACACGCATACTGTCTGCACCACCCAAAAAACCTAATTTTACATGATATCGTTTAGAGTATAGCAAAAAAAATTTCAGTTGACAACCAAAAAGAGAAAAAACACAGAAAAACTCACATTTCCAGACGTTTTCCGTCCAAATATCCCGCGATTCGCGCTTTCAGGGGCTGATGCTCCGTCTGCTCCAGATTCCTGTCCTTCCGCAAAAGCTCTGCCGCTGCTGCCTGCGCCTCCTTCAGAATCGGCAAGTCCCGACAGAGGTCTGCAATCTTCAGCTCCGGCAGACCATGCTGACGGATGCCGAAAAATTCCCCCGGTCCGCGTAGCTTTAAGTCCTTCTCGGAAATGACAAAGCCATCCTCCGATTCCGTCATGGTTTTCATGCGCTCCTTCGCGACCCTTGTTTTTGTATCGCTCACCAGAATACAATACGATTTTTCCGCACCACGCCCAACGCGCCCGCGCAGCTGATGCAGCTGTGCCAAGCCGAACCGCTCCGCATTTTCAATCAGCATAATGGTTGCATTCGGCACATTGATGCCAACCTCAACGACTGTTGTGGATACAAGAACATCAATCTCCCCTGCCGCAAAGCTGTCCATGATTGTCTGCTTTTCCTTCGCCTTCATTTTTCCATGCACACAGGCAACGCGGCAATGCGGCAGTTCCTCTGTCAGCTCCGCGGTATACTCCAGAACGGACTGCACCTCTAATTTCTCATTTTCCTCAATCATCGGGCAGATGACATACGCCTGTCTGCCTGCCGCAACGTGCTTTTCGATAAAGGCATAAATCCGCGGATGATATCTGCTGTCTACCGCCAAGGTGTCAATTTTCTGCCTGCCGGGCGGCAGCTCATCAATCATAGAAATATCCAAATCGCCATATAGAATCAGTGCTAGGGTGCGTGGAATCGGCGTTGCCGTCATGACAAGGGTATGCACATTTTCGCCCTTTTCCGCCAAGGTGCTTCTCTGGCGTACACCAAAGCGATGCTGTTCATCCGTAATCGCCAGACCTAATTTTTGAAATTCGACTCCCTTTTGAATCACGGCATGGGTGCCAATCACCATCTGCGCCGTACCATCAGCGACCTGCGCCAGACGTTCCCGTTTTTCCTTCGCCGTCAGGCTGCCCGTCAGCAAAACAACCGCAATCCCTGCCGGCTCCAGCAGATCACGGAAGGATGCCGCATGCTGCCTTGCCAGAACCTCTGTCGGTGCCATCATTGCCGCCTGATAGCCATTCTGTATTGTCCAATACGCCGCAAGCAATGCCACCGCCGTTTTGCCGCTGCCGACATCCCCCTGCACCAGACGGTTCATGATTTTGCCCGAGGTCATGTCCTGCACGATTTCCGCAAGAACGCGCTTCTGCGCATCTGTCAGGGCAAAGGGAAGAAGCGTTTCACCCTCCTGCAAGGCTTTTTTCTTTTTCAGCCGAATCCCTTCGCCCCTCTCCTCAAGCGTGCTTTTCAGCTGATAAAGTGCCGTCTGCAACAAAAACAGCTCCTCAAAAACAAGCCTTTTCCTTGCATCATAAAAGCCCTGCTCTGTTTTGGGAAAATGGATGTTTTCTATCGCAAAATTGCGTTCCGCCAAATGATATTCCTTTCTCAGCCAAAGGGGCAGCTCCTCCTGCATGCCGCCGCTCATTTCCTTCAAGGCCTCCTCCATCAGATTGCGGAGCATTTTCTGCGAAAGCCCCTCTACGGAAGGATAAACCGGAAGGATGCGCCCCCCTGCGAAATTCTCCCCAATCCGCTCACACTCAGGGGAAACTACCTCTGTTCTGCCGTATTTTTTTTGCAGCCTGCCGGAAAAAAGATACCATTCGCCGATTTTCAGACTGCTTTTCATGTAGGGCTGATTATCCCACAGCCCCCCAACCGCGCCCGTTTCGTCGTAGACCTTCATTCTGGTATACACAAGCCTGCCGTGGCGGCTGTTCTGCCCCTCCTCCTTTATCTGCGCCAGAAAGGTTGCAGGTTCATCCGGCGGCAGGTCTGCAATTTTCAGTATTTCGCTTCTGTCCTTGTATTCTCTGGGGTAATGCGTCAGCAAATCCTCCACTGTCACAATGCCCAGCCTATGCAGCCTTTTTTCTCTCTGCTCGCCAACGCCCTTGAGCACGGAAACCGCATCCTGTCCTCGCATGAGACACACCTCCCTTCTTTTTTCCGCAAAGATTTCTACAAAGAAACAGGGAGATTTCATCTAAGAATCTCCCCATTTTGTTTTGTTATTTTTATTCAATAGAAATAATGTAGTAATACAAAGGCTGACCGCCGTCCTGCACCTCTACCTCGCAATCAGGGAATTCTTCCTCGATAAAGGCAGACAATTCCTTCGCGTCCTCCTCTGCTGTGTCCACGCCGTAATAAATGCTGACAACCTCGCTTTCCTCTGTGATGGCATTGCGCAAAAGCTCCTTCGTGCCCTCCATCACATCCTCTGCGACTACCTCGATTTCATCATTCAGCATCCCAAGGATATTGCCTTCCTTGATTTGCTTATCACCGATGGAGGTATCTCTGACCGCATAGGTTACGGTTGCGGTATCCACCTGCTGAATGGCATCCTTCATTGCCGCTTCCATTTCATCGGGGTCTGCGTCATGCTCATAGCAGAACATCGCGCTGATACCTTCGGGAACAGAACGGGAAGGAATGACATGCAGCTTTTTCTCCTCGCTCAGCTTTGCCGCCTGCTCCGCCGCCAAAATGATGTTTTTATTATTCGGCAGAATAAAGATATGCTCTGCATTGATTTTATCCACCGCATTGAGGATATCCTCTGTGCTGGGGTTCATGGTCTGTCCGCCCTCGATAACCTCATCCACACCAAGGTTTTTGAAAATCTTCGTCAGCCCCTCGCCTGCGGAAATAGAAACAAAGCCGACATCCTTCTTCGGCTGCTCCGCCTTGGGTGCTTCTACCTTGGGTGCTTCTGCGCTGAAATTGATTTTATTTGTATGCTGTTCTCTCATGTTGTCAATCTTCAAGCCGCTCAGACTGCCGATCGTCAGCGCCTTTTCGATTGCCAGACCGGGGTGGTCTGTATGCACATGAATTTTGATGATATCATCATCGGCAACACATACGATGGAATCCCCAATCGTACCCAGATAAGCCTTCAGCCCTGTGGTTACGGCTTCATCCGGATGGTCTACATTGATGAAAAATTCCGTGCAATAGCCAAAGGTAATGCTTTCATTTTCTACAGATGCCAGAGAAGCGAAATTCGTTTCGGGTGCGGCTGCTGTGCTCTGTCCGTCCTGCAAAGTCACAGGCAAATCGCCGCCCAGCTGCTTGAGTGCGCCCTCCAGAATATACAGCAGACCTCTGCCGCCTGCATCCACAACGCCTGCCTGCTTCAACACAGGGAGCATTTCGGGTGTCTGCGCCAGAACCTTGTGTCCGTCCTCGATAATGCCCTTCAGGAATACCTCGATTTCGTCTGTTTCCTCTGCCAGCCTTACCGCAGCCTCCGCACAGCCTCTTGCAACTGTCAGAATCGTACCTTCCTTGGGCTTCATCACTGCCTTATATGCCGTTTTCACTGCCTGCTCTGCTGCCACAGCCAGTTCCTGCACACCTGCTTCCTCCATACCCTCCAATGCCTTTGCAAAGCCACGGAAGATCTGAGAAGTAATTACGCCGGAGTTCCCTCTTGCGCCTCTCAGGGCTCCGCCGGATGCCGCCTTTGCGATATCCGCCACCTGTAAGGAGCCGTTTTTCTCTGCTTCTCTTGCCGCCGCCATAACGGTCAGAGACATATTTGTGCCGGTATCCCCATCGGGTACGGGGAATACATTCATTGCGTCTACCAGCTGTTTATTTGATGCCAATTCATTCGCACCGGCAATTATCATTCTGCCTAAGCGAACACCGTTCAATTTCGTTGTACTGCTCACCAATAGTTCCTCCTCTTGCTCAGTTGTCGACCCTTACGCCGTCAACAAAAATATTTACATCCTCAACCTCAACCCCTGTAAATTCTTCCACGGAATATTTCACAGTGCTGATGATATTATCTGCAATGGCGGAAATATTGGTACCATATTCCACAATAATATGCAAATCAATACTTACCTTATTTGCATCAATGCGCATTTTGATTCCCTTTGTCAGGCTTTCCAGCTTCAAAAGCTGCACCAAGCCGTCCTTCACATTTTTTGCAGCCATGCCGACAATGCCGTAACATTCAATCGCCGCATAGCCTGCAATCCTTGCAATCACTTCGCGATCAATACTGATAACGCCATATTCGTTTTCTAATTTTGCTGCCATACTGACCAGCCTCCTATTCTAAAAACCTTCGGCTATTTTTTTACAGATGTATAGATGTTAATAGTATACCATTGTATATGCAATTTTGAAAGCTATTTTTCTCTTTTCCATAAAAAAGAAGAAGAATCTGCATGCAAATTCTTCCTCTCTCCAAACTATTTATTTTTTGCTCCGCGGCTTTTCAATCACCACATCATAGGAGCCGCCAACCCAATAGGAGGGGTTTTCAAGAGAAAAGGTCAGTTTTTCGCGTTTTTCTCTGGGCAGATAAACACTTCTCTCCTGTATCAGAAATTCATTTGTCTGTTCCCAATCACG
>ERZ779852.3034-NODE-3034-length-12672-cov-6.535706_pt1 | contig 12672 bp, 21 predicted proteins | sample MGYA00511559_ERZ779852 | MGnify/ENA primary metagenome ERZ779852 (study PRJEB29588, sample SAMEA2157977) | human gut metagenome | biome: human gut; feature: human-associated habitat; material: faeces | place: Denmark | collected 2008/2010 ...
ACGGCGCAGGCGGCGGATGGCGCGAGCCTCCGCGGGGCCTGAGAAGCTGAAGGCAAGCACGCCCTCCCCCCTTCCTCCCGAGGCGCGTGTGTAGGCTATGCCCGGTGCGTGGACAAAAAGGCGACCTGAGAAAGCCGATGCCTCCCATAGCGAGGCGCGGACGGCGGGGAACCCTGCAGGAGCCGGATCCTACGACAATGAGGCGCGGGCCGCGATGCCCGCTCAGGAGCCTCGGAGTCGGGAAAAGTCAGTGGAACAGATTTTTTTATAAATCGCTTTAACATCAGCAAAAATGTTACAACCGAAAAAAACAAAATTTCGCAGAGTCCAGAAAGGTCGCGCCAAGGGCAACGCCCAGCGTGGCAATCAGCTCGCTTTCGGTTCGTTCGGCATCAAGACACTTGAGACCAAGTGGATCACCGGACGTCAGATCGAGGCGGCCCGTGTCGCTGTGACCCGTTATATGCAGCGCCAGGGTCAGCTCTGGATCCGCATCTTCCCGGATAAACCCATCACCAAGAAGCCTTTGGATGTACGTATGGGTAAAGGTAAAGGTAACCCCGAGGGTTTTGTGGCCAGTGTGACACCCGGCCGCATGATTATCGAGATCGACGGTGTGCCCTATGATGTAGCCAAGGAGGCTCTTCGCCTGGGTGCCCAGAAGCTCCCGGTGACCACCAAGTTCGTTGTCAGCCGTGATTATGATCCGAGTCAGAACGTGTAATAACAAGCCGCTATGAAGAAAGAAGAAATCAAAGAACTTTCGACAGCCGATCTCAAGGAGCGTCTGGCTCAGATGGAGAAGGAGTATCTTCAGGAGAAGGCGACACATGCAGTGTCTCCTCTGGACAATCCGTCGAAGATCACTCTTGACCGCAAGATGATAGCCCGTGTGAAGACGGAGCTTCGCTCGCGCGAGCTTAATGCGAAATAATCACTAACCCCAACCAACTTTACCATCAGAAAAAAATGGAAGAAAAAAGAAATCTTAGAAAAGAGCGTATCGGGGTTGTGTCGAGCAACAAAGGTGACAAGACCATCACGGTGACCGTGAAGTGGAAGGAGAAACACCCCATCTACGGCAAGTTCGTCAACAAGACGAAGAAATATCATGCGCACGACGAGAAGAACGAGTGCAGCGTAGGCGACACCGTTCGCCTTATGGAGACTCGTCCTCTGTCGAAGACGAAGCGCTGGCGTTTAGTAGAAATCATCGAAAAAGTTAAGTAACCATGATACAGACCGAATCACGTTTAACCGTTGCCGACAACAGCGGGGCAAAAGAGGCGCTGTGCATCCATGTGCTGGGTGGCACGGGTCGCCGTTATGCATCGGTGGGCGACATCATCGTAGTTTCCGTGAAGAGTGTAATACCCTCTTCCGATGTCAAGAAGGGCACTGTATCGAAGGCAGTAGTGGTGCGCACGAAGAAGGAAGTGCGCCGCGCCGACGGGTCGTATATCCGTTTCGACGACAATGCCTGTGTGCTTCTTAACAACGCCGGCGAGCTTCGCGGCACCCGTATCTTCGGTCCGGTGGCTCGTGAACTTCGTGCGACCAACATGAAGATAGTGTCACTGGCACCTGAGGTGCTCTAAGTTTTCACCACCACAATCAGTAAAAAACGTCACAACCCCAATGAGCAAATTAAATATCAAAAAGGGCGATACCGTTTACGTGCTGTCCGGTGAGGACAAGGGCCAGCAGGGCCGTGTCCTGTCGGTGCAGGCTGCGAAGCAGCGTGCGATCGTAGAGGGTATCAATATCGTGTCGAAGAGCACGAAACCGAGTGCGAAGCATCCGCAGGGTGGCATCGTAAAGATGGAGGCACCCATCCACATTTCCAACCTTGCTCTGATCGACCCCAAGAGCGGCAAGCCTACCCGTGTGGGCTACCGTGTGAACGAGAAGGGCGAGAAAGTACGTTACGCTAAAAAATCAGGAGAGGAGATCAAGTAATGAGCAGCACAAATCTGAAAAAACAGTACGACGAGAAGATCGTGCCCGCCCTTACCAAGGAGTTCAACTACACTACTCCTATGCAGGTGCCTCACCTGAAGAAGATCGTGATCAACGAGGGCCTCGGCGAGGCAACCCAGGACAAGAAGATCATCGAGACAGCAATCAACGAGCTTACCGCCATCACCGGCCAGAAGGCAGTGGCCACCCTGTCGAAGAAGGATATCTCCAACTTCAAGGTGCGCAAAAAGATGCCTATCGGTGTGCGTGTGACTCTGCGTCGCGAGAAGATGTATGAATTCCTGGAGCGCCTGATCCGTGTGGCTCTGCCCCGAATCCGCGACTTCAAGGGTATAGAAGGCAAGCTCGACGGCCGCGGCAACTACACGCTGGGCATCACCGAGCAGATCATTTTCCCGGAGATCAACATCGACAGCATCAGCAAGCTGATGGGTATGAACATCACCTTCGTGACATCGGCCAACACCGATGAGGAGGGCTTCGCTCTGCTGAAACAGTTCGGTCTTCCGTTCAAGAACAAGTAAAGAAACCGACGAAAACAACAATTTGTGGCGAAATTCGCCGCAAATTGTTGTTTTTCTGTAAATTTTTTCGCAATTTTGCACGTTGAAAATCAGGGGCATCAGATGGCGAGGGCGCCAAAACGGCTTCGTAAAGTGATTTTCGACCTCTTGCGGGTGTCGCATCAGTGTGACAGTCAGCAAGATATGCAATGTTAAGCCCCGGCCCGCTTCGGTCGTGCAGCTGCTGAAAAGCAGTGCCGGCGGAAGGCGAGCTTTTGTGGCAAAAACATGATTGACCCGAAAAGTAACAGGAATTTACTCTTTATATAGTACAATGGCAAAAGAATCAATGAAAGCCCGCGAGGTGAAGCGCGCCAAGCTGGTGGCAAAATATGCCGCCAAGAAGGCTGCTCTGAAGGCTGCCGGCGAGTATGAGGCTCTGCAGCTGCTGCCGAAGAATGCATCTTCGGTGCGTCTGCACAACCGCTGCTCGATCACCGGTCGTCCGAAGGGGTACATGCGCCAGTTCGGCATCTCGCGTATCCAGTTCCGCGAGATGGCTTCTGCCGGTCTGATCCCCGGTGTGAAGAAGGCCAGCTGGTGATGCCGGTGTCCCGCGAATTCGATTGCGGGACCGCTTCGCCGATGTGCAGGCTTCGCTTGCATGCGACTACCACGACTAAGGCTCCGGGCGGCGGAGCTGAGAGGAGCGAAATCCTCCCTGAGATGACCGCCTGAGCGAGCCGGCTCTGCGACGAAGGCCCCCCGAAAGCCCCTCACCCCGCTAAAGCGCTGCTTTGCGGGCCTCTCCCGAGCGAGGGAGGGCGGTAGGAGGCGAAATGAGGCCTGAGACGACGACTGAAGGGCTGCGTAAGCAGGAGTTCACGCCGCATACACGCTTTTGAGGCTATGGCCCGGGAGAGCGCGGGGATGCGGAGGAGTATCAGACAGGACCTTCGGGTAAGCCCAATTCTGCGGGACCCCCCGGATGGAAACCGTGCCCGGCTCTGAACCCCGGCAACGCCGGCAGCGACCCACCAACCGAGGCTGCCGTGTGACAGTGTTAAATATTGTTGGGAACTTCGGCTCCCACGCTTCTGAGGACTACTGCTGATGCCGGCGACGGCGCCAAAGGGGCAGAAGCGGGCGCGACGAAGAGTGATTCCCAATCAATTTAAAAACTTTTCAACAACAATGACTGATCCAATAGCAGATTATCTGACAAGATTGAGGAACGCCATCAAAGCACAGCATCGTGTTGTGGAGATCCCTGCCTCAAACTTGAAAAAGGAGATCACCAAGATTCTCTTCGAGCAAGGCTACATCCTTAATTACAAGTTTATTGAGGGTGAGAACCCTGCCGGCACCATCAAGGTGGCTCTGAAGTATGACCCCATTGACCGCGTGAATGCCATCAAGGGCTTGGTGCGTGCGTCGCGTCCGGGTCTTCGCCAGTACACTGGCTACAAAAATATGCCCCGAGTGTTGAACGGCTTAGGCATCGCAATCCTGTCTACCTCCAAAGGCGTCATGACCAATAAGAAGGCGTCGGAGCTGAAGATAGGCGGTGAGGTGCTTTGCTACGTATATTAATCTTAATCAGGAGGAATAAAGCATATGTCAAGAATAGGTAAAGCTCCCATTGAGATTCCCGCAGGTGTCGAGGTAAAGGTCGATGCCAACAACGTAGTGACAGTGAAGGGCCCGAAGGGCACTCTCACTCAGGCAGTCAACCCCGAGTTTACAATCAATCAGGATGGCAATCATCTGACAATCAGCCGTCCGAGCGACGACCGCGAGCACCGCGCCCAGCATGGTCTGTACCGCGCACTGGTACACAACATGGTGGTAGGTGTATCGACCGGTTACCGTAAAGAAATGGAATTGGTAGGTGTGGGTTACCGTGCCACAGCCACCGGCCAGGTGCTGGAGCTGTCGCTTGGTTTCTCTCACGCAATATATATCAAGCTTCCCCAGGAAGTGAAGGTAGAGGCCAAGAGCGAGCGCAACAAGAATCCTCTGATCATCCTTGAGAGCGATGACAAGCAGCTTCTGGGCCAGGTATGTGCCAAGATACGCTCACTGCGCAAGCCTGAACCTTACAAGGGCAAGGGTATCAAGTTCGTCGGCGAGGTAATCCGCCGCAAGTCTGGTAAAACGGCAGGTGCCAAATAAAAAGTAAACTATCATGATCTCAAAGCAAGAAAGAAGAAATAAGATCAAGGCACGCATCCGCGGCAAAGTTTCGGGCACCGCATCGCGTCCCCGCATGAGTGTGTTCCGCAGCAACAAGCAGATCTATGTTCAGGTAATAGACGACGCCGAGGGGAAGACCCTTGTATGCGCTTCGTCGAAGGGGATAGAGGAAGGTACCAAGATCGAGATTGCAGCGAAGGTGGGCAAAGCCATCGCCGAGAAGGCTCTTGCAGCCGGTGTGACCGAGGTGGTATTCGACCGTAACGGTTATCTTTTCCACGGACGTGTAAAATCGTTGGCTGACGCAGCTCGCGAAGGCGGACTTAAATTCTGAAAACAATCATGGCAAAAAGAAACAACAGAGTAAAATCCACTAACGATATAGAGTTGAAGGATCGCCTGGTGGCCATCAACCGCGTTACGAAGGTGACGAAGGGTGGCCGCACGTTCACGTTTGCTGCCATCGTGGTAGTAGGTGACGGGAACGGTATCGTAGGCTGGGGTCTTGGAAAGGCCAATGAGGTGACAGCCGCCATCGCCAAGGGCGTGGAGGCCGCTAAGAAGAACCTTATCCGTGTGCCCATCAACAAGGGTACTATCCCCCACGAGCAGGTGGCCAAATTCGGTGGTTCGCGTGTGCTTCTGAAGCCGGCGTCTCACGGTACCGGTGTAAAGGCCGGTGGCGCTATGCGTGCCGTGCTTGAGAGCGTGGGTGTGACCGACGTGCTGGCCAAGAGCAAGGGCTCGTCGAACCCCCACAACCTTGTAAAGGCTACGATCGCCGCTCTCGACGAGATGCGTTCTCCGGCTCAGATTGCCCAGAACCGCGGTATATCGGTAAGCCAGGTGTTCAACGGCTGAAAAGCCACTAAAAAGCAGAATACTGAGACATGGCACAGATAAAGATCAAGCAGATCAAGAGCCGTATCGGCGCACCGGCAGTGCAGAAGCGCACTCTCGATGCCCTGGGGCTGAAGAAGATGAACCACACAGTGGTGAAAGAGGATACACCCTCGGTGCTGGGCATGGTAGCCCGCGTACACCATCTGGTGGAGGTGACCAAAGCCTGAAAGGGCCTGAGTCGCTGACGGGCCCGGCGGGGCGCAATGTCGCGGCGACGGATGTCGCCGGCGCGCGAGAGCCACTCCGGAGGTCCCGGCAATCAAGAGAAAAGTAACAAAATAAGCAATCAGAAAAATCTATCATAATTATGGATTTAAGTAATCTGAAACCTGCGGCAGGCAGCACACATCGTGAAACCCGCATAGGTCGCGGTCCCGGTTCGGGCAAGGGCGGGACATCTACCCGTGGTCACAAGGGTGCTAAATCGCGCTCGGGCTACAGCCGTAAGATTGGTTTCGAGGGTGGTCAGATGCCTCTGCAGCGTCGTCTGCCTAAGTTCGGCTTCAAGAATTTCAACCGTGTAGAGTACAAGGTGGTGAACCTTGAGGTGCTTCAGGCTCTTGCCGAGGCTGAAAAGCTGGAGAAGATCGGTCTGGAGGAGCTCCGCCAGTATGGTCTTGTAGGCAAGAAAGATCTTGTAAAGATCCTGGGCAACGGTGCTCTGTCGGTGAAGCTTGCCGTAGAAGCCAACGCATTTTCCGCAACTGCCGAGAAAGCCATTGTTGAGGCCGGCGGTTCCATCAACAAAGTAAAGTAATTCAATGAAATTCATCCAAACCTTAAAAAACATCTGGACGATCGAGGAGCTTCGTCAGCGCCTGACCATCACGGTACTTCTTGTGCTGGTGTATCGTCTGGGGTGTTACGTGGTGCTTCCGGGCATTAACCCGAACGACCTCGACGCCCTGACGAGTTTCACAAACAAGAGCGGCCTGATGCAGCTTCTGGATATGTTCTCGGGAGGTGCGTTCTCTCAGGCCTCCATCTTCGCACTCGGTATCATGCCCTACATCACGGCATCCATTGTGATCCAGCTGGCCGGCATGGTGCTACCGTCTTTCCAGAAGATGCAGCGCGAGGGCGAGAGCGGGCGTCAGAAGCTCAATCAGTATACGCGCTATCTGACCGTCCTGATACTTTTTGTACAGGGCCCTGCATACCTTTACAACCTGCGTGCTCAGGTGGTAAATGCGGGCGGGACCGTAGAGATGGGTTTCTGGACAGTGGTATACCTGACGGTGATCCTGGCAGCCGGGTCGATGTTTATCATGTGGCTTGGCGAGCGTATCACCGACCGCGGTATCGGCAACGGTATCTCGTTCATCATCCTCGTGGGTATTATCGCACGTCTGCCGGTGGCTCTGTTCTATGAGTTCACTTCGCGTCTGCCGGGCAGCACCGGTAGCGAGGGTGGCCTGATCATGTTCATCGTGGAGATTGTGCTTCTGTTTGCCGTGACCATCGGCGCCGTGCTTCTGGTGCAGGGTACCCGCAAGGTGCCTGTACAGTACGCCAAGCGTATCGTGGGCAACAAGCAGTATGGCGGTGCCCGCCAGTACATCCCTCTGAAGGTGAATGCAGCCGGTGTGATGCCTATCATCTTCGCCCAGGCTATCATGTTTATACCTATCACCCTTGCGGGCTTCAGCTCGGCCGACGGCGGCACAGGTTTCTTCGCCACCTTCTCGGACATCAACGGGTTCTGGTATAATCTGGTATATTTCATCCTAATCGTAGCCTTTACCTACTTCTACACCGCCATCACGGTGCGTCCCACTCAGATGGCCGAGGAGATGAAGCGCAACAACGGGTTCATCCCCGGAGTGAAGCCGGGCAAGAAGACAGCCGAGTATCTCGACTCGATCATGTCGCGCATCACTCTGCCGGGCTCTCTGTTCCTCGGCATCGTGGCCATCCTTCCGGCTTTCGCCCGTCTGTTCGGCATCAGCCAGAACTTCGCCCAGTTCTTCGGCGGCACATCGCTGCTGATTATGGTGGGTGTGGTGCTTGACACGCTGCAGCAGATCGAGAGCCACCTGATGATGCACCACTACGACGGCCTGATGAAAGAGGGCAAGATCAAGGGTCGCACCACTGGTAGCGCTTATTGATGACAGATATTGCATAGATTGAGCAGCTGCCGCCTGAGGGCCGGCGCGGGGAGCTACCTCCCCGGGCGAGGAAAGATGGCGGAAGGTCTGCCGAAAAGATATCCTACCGGAGAGCGTGGGGAGGCATGAAAGGATGTCTCCCCGCCCCTGCGGAGGGTGCAACCGAAAAGATCCGCCGGCCGCGCCGTCCGGCCGCCAGAATGGGGGAGAGATTTCCCGCACGGGCGCTTCCTGAAGGAGGCTGACTGAGGGGCCGGAGCGAGCGGATTGATTCAAACGATAAAGAAACAGATGATTTATCTCAAGACACCGGAAGAAATTGAACTGATGGCCGCCGCGTGCGACCTTACGAGCCGCACTCTTGGCGAGATGGCCAAATGGGTGAAGCCCGGTGTTGCCACCCACAAGATCGACTCGGTGGCGAAGGAGTATATCCTCGACAACGGGGGACGTCCGGCATGTCTGGGCTACGGAGGTTTTCCTGGCGCAGTGTGCATCGAGGTCAACGAGACGGTGGTGCATGGTTTCCCTTCGCAGTACACTCTGCGCGAGGGCGACATAGTGGGGCTTGACATCGTGGCGGAGCTGAACGGCTACAATGGCGATATGTGTTACACTTTCCCTGTGGGGGAGGTTGACGAGAAAGTCATGGGGCTGCTCAGGACCACCAAAGAGAGCCTTGCGAAGGGGATAGACGCATGTCGCGAGGGAAATCGCATAGGCGACATCGCGAATGCCATCCAGACGTATGTGGAGCACCGCGGATACACCGTAGTGCGCGAGATGTGCGGTCACGGCATCGGAAAGCGGATGCATGAGGATCCGGAGGTGCCCAACTACGGGCGCCGCGGCACTGGTCCGCTGATCAAGAACGGGATGTGCATAGCGATAGAGCCGATGATCAACCTCGGGAGCCGCAACATAGTGATAGAGCAGGACGGATGGACGTGCCGCACGCGCGACCGCAAGCCGTCGGCCCACTTTGAGCACACCGTAGGTGTGATAGGCGGCGAGACCCGCGTGCTGACCACTTTCGACTATGTGAAGGAAGTGCTTGGCGATAAATTTATCTGACGACAGACCTCAGCGGCGCCCATGCGGCCTTTCCGGCCGCAGATCCGGGCCCCAAAAAGCCCGACAATGCGACTGAAAAGCCCCGGAAGGCGGACGGACAGCGCAAAAGATGGCAGAAAAGCCGGAAAGGGAGGCACGGAAGGCGGAAGGCGCTGAAGGGCGGTCTCAATTGACACAGTAACTATCAAAGTAAGAACCGAAGAAAGATAATATGGCAAAACAATCGGCAATCGAGCAGGACGGCACCATAGTGGAGGCTCTGAGCAACGCGATGTTTCGCGTGGAGCTGGAGAATGGCCACGAAATCACCGCTCATATCTCGGGCAAGATGCGCATGCATTACATCAAGATATTGCCCGGCGACAGGGTGAGGGTGGAGATGTCGCCCTACGACCTCAGCAAGGGCCGTATCGCATTCCGCTACAAATAATCACCTCATATTAACCCCCAACCTTTTTTCACGACAACCTCATGAAAGTAAGAGCATCAATCAAGAAGCGCACTCCGGAGGACAAGATCGTTCGCCGCAAGGGTCGCCTCTATGTGATCAACAAGAAAAATCCTAAAAACAAACAGCGTCAGGGATAACATCCTCAAAAGTCTGACTGTCAGGCGTTTCTCATCAGGATATTGACAGCCTCTGCCCAGGGGCGGCCAATGGGGCAATGCCGTAGACTTTCAGAAGTGAAGGAAAAATGTTATTTTTGCACTCCAAAACCAAGTGATATAAACCGTATTATATGGCAGTAAGAATCGTGGGAGTTGACCTCCCCCAGAACAAACGAGGCGAAATCGCCTTGACTTATATCTTCGGCATCGGCCGAAGCGCCGCAAAGACCATCCTGGAGAAAGCCGGCGTGGATGTGAACATCAAGGTTCAGGACTGGACCGACGCACAGGCCGCGAAGGTTCGTGAAGTGATCCAGGAGAACTATAAGGTAGAAGGCGACCTGCGCAGCGAGATCCAGCTGAACATCAAGCGCCTGATGGATATAGGCTGCTACCGTGGCATCCGTCACCGTAACGGTCTTCCCGTGCGCGGGCAGAGCACCAAGAACAATGCCCGTACCCGCAAGGGCCGTAAGAAAACCGTGGCCAACAAGAAGAAGGCTACAAAATAATCAGGCATCAGATTTAACAGCAATTACATTAGCATTATGGCAAAAAAGACAGTTGCAGCTAAGAAAAGAAACGTCAAAGTTGACGCCGCAGGCCAGCTTCATGTTCACTCCTCCTTCAACAATATCATTGTATGTTTAGCCAATAGCGAAGGTCAGGTGATCTCGTGGTCGAGCGCCGGCAAGATGGGCTTCCGCGGCTCGAAAAAGAACACCCCCTATGCAGCCCAGATGGCAGCACAGGATTGCGGCAAGGTGGCATACGACCTTGGTCTGCGCAAGGTGAAGGCTTATGTAAAGGGCCCGGGCAACGGACGTGAATCGGCTATCCGCACCGTACACGGCATGGGAATCGAGGTAACAGAGATCATCGATGTTACTCCGCTGCCCCACAACGGATGCCGTCCTCCGAAACGCCGTCGCGTGTAATCCACTCTTTGACGACGAAGACAGAGTCAACATCAACAACGAACCTTCAGAGATTTACTTCGCGCTCGCGATGGAATGCCTCGGAGCCGGCCCGGAGCCGCGCCTGAGGAGATGACGTCGGAGCTAACGCAGGCTTGACCCCAGAGGCGGGTGGCCGCAGACCCGGCAGTGCAATATGAGGTGATAATACATAAGCACTGAGGGGAGGCGCCGAGGCCGCCGAGGATCAGCCGCAGGCAGAGAGATGCCTTAAGGGCCACGGCCCGGGCATATGAAAGCCTGAGAGCCTAAGGGCGCGAAAACGAATCACAATCTTTTTAAACTTAGAAAGAACAATGGCAAGATATACAGGTCCGAAGACCAAAATCGCACGTAAATTCGGGGAACCCATTTTCGGCGAGGATAAAATCCTGAGCCGCCGCAACTTCCCCCCCGGCCAGCACGGTCAGAACCGTCGCCGCAAAACCTCAGAGTACGGCACTCAGCTGCGCGAGAAGCAGAAGGCCAAATACACCTACGGTGTGCTGGAGCGTCAGTTCCGCAACCTCTTCGAGAAGGCATCTTCGATGAAGGGTATCACCGGTGAGATCCTTCTTCAGCTCCTTGAGGGCCGCCTCGACAACGTAGTATACCGTCTGGGCATCGCTCCCACCCGTGCAGCCGCCCGTCAGCTGGTGCTCCACAAGCACATCACAGTGAACGGCAAGGTGGTGAACATCCCCTCGTTCGAGGTAAACGCAGGCGACGTAGTAGGCGTGCGCGAGAAATCTAAGTCTCTCGAAGTAATCGCGGATGCACTTGCAGGTTTCAACCACAGCAAGTATCCGTGGCTCGAGTGGGATGAGAGCACCAAGAGCGGCAAACTGCTGCATGTGCCCACCCGCGAGGATATTCCGGAAAATATCAAGGAGCAGCTGATCGTCGAGTTGTATTCTAAGTAATCATTTCTAAAACAAGATCCATGGCTATTTTAGCATTCCAAAAACCTGACAAGGTTGTGATGTTAGAAGCTAACAACTTCTACGGCAAATTCGAGTTCAAGCCTTTGGAGCCGGGCTATGGTATCACCGTAGGCAACGCCCTGCGTCGAGTTCTGCTGTCGTCTCTTGAAGGATATGCCATCTCGGCAATCAAGATCGACGGTGTGAAACATGAGTTTGATACCATCCCCGGGGTAAAGGAAGATGTCACGAACATCATCCTCAACCTTAAGAAGGTAGATCTGAAGCAGATCGCCGAAGACATTGACTCGGAAAAGGCCACCATCACAGTGTCGGGTCAGGAGGTGTTCAAGGCCGGTGACATAGGTAAAGCTCTGTCGGGCTTTGAGGTACTCAACCCCGACGAGGTGATATGTCATTTGGATCCCAGCGCGGGTTTCACTATCGAAGTGACCATCAACAAGGGTCGCGGATGGGTTCCTGCCGATGAGAACCAGGTAGATATCCAGGATATCCACACTCTGGCCATCGACTCGATCTATACTCCCATCAAGAATGTGAAGTATGCGGTAGAGAACTTCCGCGTTGACCAGAAGACCGACTACGAGAAGCTGATTATTGAAATCACCACCAATGGCTCGATTTTCCCGAAGGAGGCCCTGAAGGAGGCAGCCAAAATCCTGATCTATCATCTGATGCTCTTCTCCGACGAGAAGATAACCATCGAGACCACCGAGACCGACGGGTCGGAGGAGTTCGACGAGGAGATCCTGCACATGCGCCAGCTGCTTAAGACCAAGCTGGTGGATATGGATCTGAGCGTCCGTGCCCTCAACTGCCTTAAGAGCGCCGAGGTGGAGACACTTGGGGAGCTGGTAGTGTTCAATAAGACCGACCTCCTCAAATTCCGCAACTTCGGCAAGAAGTCGCTGACAGAGCTCGACCAGCTTCTGGCCGACCTCGGGCTGTCGTTCGGGATGGATATTTCAAAGTATAAATTAGACAAAGAGTAATAAACAACGATGAGACACAATAAATCTTTCAATCATCTTTCGCGCAAGAAAGCTCACCGCGACGCCTTACTCGCCAACATGACCATTTCTCTTTTCAAGCACAAGAGAATCTTCACGACTCTGGCAAAGGCCAAAGCTCTGCGTGTATACGCCGAGCCTCTGATCACCCGTGCGAAGAACGATAGCATGGCCAACCGCCGCCTTGTATTCTCTTATCTGCAGAACAAGGAGGCCGTCAACATACTTTTCCGCGAAATTGCCGAGAAGATCGCCGACCGTCCCGGAGGTTACACCCGTATCCTCAAGACCGGCAACCGTCTGGGCGACAACGCCAAGACCTGCTTCATTGAGCTTGTAGACTACAACGAGAACATGCTCAAGGAGAAGGCCGGCAAGAAGGCCGG
>ERZ779852.3049-NODE-3049-length-12604-cov-7.743725_pt1 | contig 12604 bp, 18 predicted proteins | sample MGYA00511559_ERZ779852 | MGnify/ENA primary metagenome ERZ779852 (study PRJEB29588, sample SAMEA2157977) | human gut metagenome | biome: human gut; feature: human-associated habitat; material: faeces | place: Denmark | collected 2008/2010 ...
CGCGGCCACGCTCTGTTTTTAGAGGTGTTGATTGTCAATGAGTTATAAAACGTGGCGTGGAAACGCAGCCAAAAAATGCCATCGTTTCCACGCTACAGTGAAAATGATATTTGATTATCAATAAGTTACAATATATAACTTGTTCCATCCATGGAACACATTTCGCTATTTATTTGCTATATTTGTTCCATGGGTGGAACACATTTCGCTAATTTCCTAGAGTAATATATTTTTATGTTGAATTTAATAATATTATTGTTATGACTTTTAAAGAAGATTTTAAACCTAGTAAAGTTTATAATAAACTTGTTAATGATGTTTGTTATAATGCTGATTGTTTAGAAGAATTTGAAAAACAAAGACTTGTTGTTGCTAATCCTTTTAGTTATAATAAAAGTACCAGAACTGGTATAGTTGCTGAATTTGATAATGGTTATCATCTTAGTAAAGAAGTTGGTATTAAACGTAATTTTGTTACTATTGGTATGAGAGTTTGGGATATAATAAGAAAAAATAGATATGCTATTATTATTTCTTTTATTGGTTATATTGCTGAAAATATTAAATTTAATAGTAATGTTATTTATATTTCTCATGATTTAATTAAAGGTTATGGTTTAGTTAAACCTAATCGTAGAGATTATTATAACGCTATTTCTTATCTTGAAGATGAAAATATTATTAAAAGAACTAATTTACAAAATATTTATGTTGTTAATCCTATTTATATATTTAGAGGTGATGTCAATAAACTTATTAATATTATTAGTGAAGCTAAATTAATAAAAACTTTTGATGATAAAGATAGACTTATAGTTGATAAATTTGTTTTATTTAAAAATGATACTGATAAAGGTATTGTAATTGCGAATAAAGATTTGTATGCAACTGAAGTTGTAGATATTGGTGAGGACTGAATTAAATATAATAGTAATGATGGTAAGGATAATGACGAAAATACTGAAGATAAAAATTATGAAGATAATAGTAATGTATATTAATGTTTTGATAATGATAGTAAGAATGTTGAAGATGATAGTAAAAGTGATAGTATTGAAAATAGTGTATGTTGGTGTTTTGATGAGGCTAGTGAGTATAACCCCCGGTCATGTTAAACTTGATTGACTACCCCCGCCTAAAGTTGATAGAGTTAATGATAATCCTGCTCATTATCAACATTAAATACATTGAGATTATTCATCTCATTACATTACTAATTATTAATACCAATCATTATGAAAACAAACAAACCATTGTTGTTAGTTGCAATCATACTGATGATGCCAGCTATCATATTAGTACTGAAAGTAGAGCCAACTAGTGATGAACAAATTACTGCTGTTGTATTTGGAATACTATCGGCTATTGTTAGTTATCTTAGTAGAGATTAATCTCTACTAGATAATGCTGCTCATTATCAACATTAAATACTTTGCAGTTGAAACGAAAACAACTGTCAGTAATGCTACTGATTAGCGTAATTAAATACTTAATAGTCATGCCAGACGTTAAAGATTTAGCGCAAGCTGCACAAGGTGGTGCTGCTGCTTCCGAGAATGTTAATGTAGTTGAACCAACTACTAGTGTTAACCAACCTGTTCAACCTACTGTTGATACAGATAACAAACCTGTTCAACCTACTGTTGATACAGATAACCAAAGTTCTGCGCAAGTGGAAACCATTGATGATGTTGTTAGACGCATCTGTACTGATGGTCATAGTTATGTAATGACTACTGTTATTACTAATATTGACTGTCAAGAACGTACAGGTCGTAATGGCAGTCCTTATCTCAATGCGTTTGTTACTATTGCTAGTCCTGTCAAAGGTGCTCAAAGTATGCCTGATGGTACACATCGAATGGGTATGCTTGGTGCTATTCAGATGCCATTCAATCAGATACTGCTTGTAATGCGCAAAGACAAGTTCTACGGTAGATTTGTCAACTATGTTGGCGAGGCTGCTGAGGCTGGTTTTGCTAGTATGTATCTGACTGGTGTTGCTGTCAAAGTTCTTTGCCAGTTTGTACCTGCTGGTGTACAAGACCGTAATCCATTTACTCGTAAAGACAATCTTTACAATGTTGTGGATTATGATAGATATGTATATCATATTGTAGGTATCGAACAGCCTGCTGACCCTGTTCTTGTTGGTGCATATAATGTACTTATCAAGCAGATTATGGAGGACGCTCGTGCTGCCATTGCTGCCAAGCGTGAGGCTAAAGCTAAAGCAGCTAGTTTTGTTGCTACTGCAATGAGTGATGACGACATGCCATTCTAATGAACATGGTGCTACTGACCTTCGGGTTGGTAGCACTGATGTTATCAACAATAGTTTTGCTGATGCTGTTGCTAGTGTTCAACCTCGAAATGCTCATTATCAACATTAAATAGATTGCAGCAAACGAACTTAACAGTCTGATAAGTCTTATCAATCATGAACTAGCTGCAAGTTCTGATAAGTCTTATCCTAATATTAAACATCATGAAAGTACATCGTATTATTACTACTATTGAAGTTGAGAATGATAATTCTATTACTTCTGTTGAACTTACTAATCTTTATCCTACTAATGCTGATATTCCTCTTGTTATTACCAATATAACCACTAATGGTAATGCTGATGACATTGAACAAGTATATGGTAGTGTTAATAAGCATAGACTTGGTATTGATGGTAAACTAAAAGGTATCGCTCGTATTATTAATAATAGTCTTGATAGCTATGATTATAATGTAGTTACTGATGATAATTCTACTAATGAAATTAATGATGATTTACTCCTATAACATTTTGTTATACTGATATTGGTCATGGAGATTTACTCTCATAACAAAAAGTTATAGAGGTGAAATTAAAGGTGATTAGAGGTATTGAATGTGGAGAAAGAGGATATGGAGATGAAAGTGGACATTGTAGAGTTTGTGGAGAATGAAATGGTGGAGTTGGATGTGGTTCAAATAGGGTTAAATTGAGGTTGAATGTGGAGATGGATGTGATTGTGGTAGTGGTGAATGTGGAGATAAGGGTGGAGATGGTCATGCTAAAAGGACTAGTCCTGCTGCCATTCCTTTTCCTCCTCCTCATCCTTCTCTTCATCCTATTCCTAATCAATCTAAACCTATTGTTCCACTTCTCTCATTCTCGTTCATTATAACCTTTAGTTATATCTTCATAACCATTAGTTATAACCTCTAGTTATATCATCGTTGTTAGTATTAGTTCCAACTCCCTCTCTTTCTCTCCTATAACTTCTCGTTATACTACCATAATCTCTAGTTCCAGCATTATAACCTCTAGTTATACTCTCTTATAACCTTTCATTATAACCTCTATAACTTCTTGTTATACCACTATCAGTTTCAGTCATAGCATCATCATTATCATCTCATTGACGTTCGTCATGACTATTAGTCATACAATCGTTATTAAGACTAGCTCTAACAGTATTACCAAGTCTAATAAGACTTCTAGTCATAATGACCAATAGCATTAGTTCTAGCTAATAATAGCACTATTAATACTATCAGTATTATAATGACTATTAATACTAGTCATGCTAATATTGCTGGTGGTGTTACTAATGATATTCTTAATATTCTTGATATTACTGATTCTCTTTATACTAATGATACTCTTGATACTATTGATATTTATTATACTCGTGGTAAGTTAATTCCTATTGCTATAACTATTTTAGTTATTTTAATATAGCTATTGATTATTAGTTAGAATTATAGTATAAATAAATTATAATATATTTGGAGTATTATATTTAATTATTATATTTGTCGTGTTGTTCAGTAGAGTAATATTGCTACTGATAATAATATTAATCTTAAACTTATAAGTGTTATGGTAAATTTTGATAATGTTACTAGTAATGTTCAATCTAAGCCTAGAAAGAAAACTATGGCTGAAAGTTTAGAAGAAGCTAAGCAAGAGGGTAAACTTGTTGTTCCTGAAGAAGATACACAAGTTAATGCTGTTGTTAGTAGTGAAACTGTTCAGCCTAAGAATAAAGCTAGGAAGAAGAAACAAAGTAAAGTTCGTAAACAGGAAGAACAAACTACTGTTGTTAATCAAGCTAATGAAGATAATGATTTTAAAGATGCTAAGACTGATAAACGTGGTGTTCCTGTTGGAATTAATGTTCCTCAACATATTCTTGATGTAGTTTGTATTGTTAAATTCAATGCTGCATTTAGACGCCATACTTCTCTTAATATTCTTCATACTCTTGAAGATGATGGAAGAATATGTAATTCTAAAGGTGCTTATGTTGACTTCTTATGGAATAAGTTTAGAGTTACTGCTGATGGTGGACTTCGTAGAGAATATAGATATACAGATGATTTATTTATTGATGCTTTAGTTAAGGCTCATGCTGATGTTGCTAGTGATAGTCAGCGAGTTATTGGTATTATGATTGATACTGAAACTGAACTTCATAAAAAGAATAAAGATTCTGAAGCTAGCTAAGTTTGTAGTATAGACTCCCCGTAGAGGATGGATAGTGCTGTTGAGCTTGTTAAAGCTAATTCTCATTTGCCTGCCATTTTTATCCATTTTGTTTATTGGGTTTGTTATAGTTAACTAGTTGATGATAATTATCCTCTACTCGGAGTTTATTTTATATATAAAGATATGGAAAGAACTGATATTTATTTTGTTGAAGATGATACATATTTCAATAATAATGTTGAAGGTGTTGAAATTCATGCAGAATGTCTAAGTCAAGATTTTGACGATATTGCTTGGGAACCAATAGTTGATGATAGTCCTATTGTTGACCCTGAAAATGATGTTTTTGGTTATTATGATTAAATAAATAAAATTATGGAAAATATTAATATTAAAGTTATTCTTGATGAAGTTTTTGGTAAATCTTGTGATAGTATTACTTGTGATACCTGTAAATATAAAGAAGATTGCGAACTTATTAATAAATTCATTAATGATATTAAAGATAAAGGTTTATCTCCAGACCAATATGTTAGAGGTTTAGCTTTATTTGTATATGTTCTTAAAGAACAAAAATATATTAATGATTTTGGTAAAACTCAAGAAGATATTATTAAACTTGCTACTGAAGATGGATTTGAACTTGATTGGCTTATTAATCGTTGGAATAGTATAATTGAAGATAAAGATATTCTTAAACCTATTATTGCTGTTTTTCCTAAATATGCTAAAGATATGATTATTAATATTGTTGAAGCTAATACTAAAATTAATAATTTTATAGCTCAATATATTATTGATACTTCTAATGCAGAATATAAGGAAATTATTAAAATGGTTAATCAATCTGTTGATAATAATAAACAAGAGAATAAGTTTAAGAATTTTAGCGATGATGAAATTTATGCTGAACTTAAACGTAGAAAAGCAAATAAATCTGCTAAATAATCCCACATAAATTTTTGATTATATTTCTAATACTACTGTCTGTGAAGATAGTAGTATTATTTCACTTGCTGATGATGGAGGAATTGAACTCCGAAACTATGATATTGTTATTATCCGTTTTAATTTCTAAAATTATAGGTTTTGTAATAGTACGGTCTGTGAAGATAGTGCTATTAATATTTATCATAGTCCAAGTGTTATATGTCATATTTGATTTGGTGTTAATGATGTTATTATTGATTGTGAAATTAGTAATAATGATGTATGTGTCAAACATTTCGTTTTATATGATTTCGTATTTGTAGTTTTGCCTAGCATTGTCTGTGAAGATAGTGCTAGGCTTTTTAGTATGTATATTATTAACTTTAAATATATTATTTAAAATGGATAATTATGATTCTTTTATTTTTGATGGTCTATTAGATAGATACATTGAAGAACAAGCTAAGTTTAAAAAAGGACAAGTAGTTTATATGGAATATACTTATCAATATCATAATCAAACTAAGCTTGGTGTTTGTGTTGGTATTGTAACCGAAGTTGGAATTACTAAAATCGAACGTACAGTAGGTAATAATAAATATATTAATTATCCTATTGTATATGCTGTAACTCATGCTAAAGGTGTTAGTCGTTGTGTTAGTGAATGTAAACTTGGTTCTGTATCTGAACATATTCTTAAAGAACGTCTTAAACGTGCTGGTAATAATAATGAACAGAATAATGAGCCTGCTACGAATGACTAGCTATTTACGTTCATGATATATTCATAGATATGATTCTTTTGCTCTCTGTTGAACTTTTATATATAATTTGATTAATCTATCACGATTAATATTAAGTTCAATACAGGGCAAAAGAACTAGCTAATAAATGTTAAACTAAAAATTTAATACAGTTTTATTATGAATTATATTGCTTATAAGAATATTGATGGTACTATTACATCTGGTTTAAAGTTAAACTTTATGATATAGTTACTTTAAATGCTGGTTATTGGAAAGATAAACTTGCTATTGTTCTATATATTAATGAAGATAAAAAACAAATTAAAGTTCGTATTATTGAATGTGGTATGAACTTAACTCTTAAAGTTAAAGATGTTCAATTTGTTAATCATAATAATAGAACTGCTGCTCGTTCTTATATTGATTTATGTAATAAACTATCTAAAGCCTTTCGTGATAAATATACTGATAAACATTATATAAAAGATAATTGGTTTACTGATAAGTTTATTATTAATGATATAACTGCTGATACTATTGCTAAAGGTATTGGTCAATATATTACTAATACTGATAGTGATAGGTATTCTGTTAGTGCTATTATGTGGCTTAGTGATATTAAAGATTATATAGATGCTTTACTTAAATATGGTGATTTTGATTTTGTTGCTAAAGCATTTAAAATCTATAATATTACTGATACTAGATTTGAACTTATTCGTAAACTTTATCATTATTTCTATGATTGAAAATATTATTGAATATATTCTTGGAGTTTGTGTTGGATGTATTTTATATCTTATTTATGAAATATTTAATCTATATAAGAAGATTGAACGAATTAATATAGATATTAATAAACTTCAAATTAAAGATATAGAATTTCATCGTAATATTGAATTTATTATTAATGATAGTAAATATAATAAAGAAGTTCTTGAACATTTTATTAATAAACTTAATGAACTTAATGATAGTATTAAAGCGAAAGTTGATGACTAGCTTGCTTCCATCCTCTACGGGGGGTCGCCACGGAGCGTAGCGTAGTGGCTCTACTAATATAACTATTATTGAACTTATTATAGTTTTAACTATTAAATATAATTGTTTTATTAATCTTTAAAAATGTAAAGTACTTATGGGAAAGTATGATGAAGTTTCTGTTGTTCGTCAACTTAATAATGTTGGCGCTGTTATTGGAATCAATCCTGCTAGTAAAGTTATTAAAGTAGCTAAGAATAGTTCTATTGGTAATGGAACTAGTGGTAAGATTGATTTTCTTTCTCATTATTGTGGTTATCATGTTGAGATTGTTGATGTTATTCAACAACAAAAAGAACGTGATGAAGAAATTGCTGCTAAGAAAGCTGCTAAAAAGGCTGCTCGTAAAGCTAAATTTGCAGAGGATAATACTTTTAAAGGTATTACTCGTGCTGTTGATAAACGTATGCGTACTATTAAAAGAAAGTAGTATGCTATGGTTAGCTTTAAATTCTCATTTGGAGTTGTAGGTAAATCCAAAGAGAAAGGAATAGTCAATAAATATGTTATTATAGTTGCTAAATGTGAAGGTATTATTAGATATATTGATGGTACTTATAAAGTAGAATACAATGGCAAACTATATAGCATTACTGGTGAAAGTTACAGAACTAAAGGAAAGAAAGTTGTTTATGCTCGTCGATTAGATGAATATAATCATAGAATTAAAATTATAAGAGATAGTGAAAATAGAAAAACTGTTGACACTAGATTTTATATTCCTTTTGCTGCTGGACTTATAGCTAAAGGTAAAATTGTTAAAATGCCTTTTGCTAAGGAATTGTTTCATATTACTACATGTTATAATCGTGGTGATAGTGAATCTACTATTTTAGCTTTTCAAGAATGGAAAGAATATGAAGATAAAGTTAAAAATAATCTTATTGATGTAAACAACGAATTGTAATGATTGGTAATCTTAATATTGCTAATAGTAATAGAAAAGATACTAACATTAAGTTTACTAAAGACCAAGAAATAGCTGTGCATGAACTTATTGAGTTTCTTGCACAGCCTTGGGATGATAAGAAATATATTAATGCTCTTTGTGGTGCTGGAGGTACAGGTAAGACATTTGTTATTAAATATGTTATTAATAATTGCAAATGGTCTGGCGGTGTTATAGGTTGTGCTGCTCCTACACATAAAGCTTGTAGAGTTCTTAGTAATTCTATTGGTGGAAAAGAAGTTAATACTATTCAATCATTGTTTGGTTTTAGACTTGATGTTAATATTGAAAATTTTGACCCTGAAAATCCTGCCTTTAATCCTGTTGGAAAAGATAAGCTTGACGGACTTAGAGTTTTAATCATTGATGAAGCTTCTATGCTAAATTCTAAACTTGTTAGGTATATTAGTAACAGATGTAAAAGACTTCAGATTAAAGTTATAATGCTCGGTGATAGTCATCAGTTGCCCCCTGTTAATGAAAAAACTAGTCAGGCTTTTCTTGTTGCTAGTAATACTTATTACCTTAAAGAAGTTGTACGACAAGGAAATAATAACCCTATTAGTAAACTTCTTGTTCTTCTTAGAGAAGATATAGAAAATAAAAATGGATGGAGATTTCTTGATTATATATCTAAAAATAGACAAGATTATAATGAAGAAACTAAAGGATTTTATGTTTGTGGTCAAACTGAATTTTCTGATTTAATTGATACTTGTTTTAATGATGAAGAATATACTAAAAATATTGATTTGTATCGTATTATAGCTTATACTAATAGTCGTGTTGCACAATGGAATAACCATGTAAGACATATGATTATTCAAGATGCTGATAAGAGTCTTATTACTCGTAATGATTTAATAATGAGTTATACTACTGTTGTTAATATTTTTAATGATATTATTATTAATAATAGTGAAGAATATATTGTTAAAGATATTGTTGATACAATTGATAATGATTATGAGTTTAAAGGATTTCTTATTAAGTTTCAAGCTATTCATGGTGGTGCTATAACTCAACCTTTATTTGTTATTGACCATTATGATAACTATACATTTCAGATGTATTATAAGAAGTTGACTAGTCTTATTGATGATGCTAAAAAAGCTAGTAGTTCTGAACGTGGAAGTAAATGGAAACAATATTTTGATTTTAAACGTAAATATCTTATCGCTTCTAATATTACGAATAGTAATGGTAAGATTTTATTTAGTAGAGATTTAGATTATGGTTTTGCAATTACTTCTCATAGAGCACAAGGTTCTACTTATAAAAATGTATTTGTAGATATTAACGATATGATTTATGATAAATATGGTCATCCTTATACTAATAGAGATGAAATGCTTCGTAGATTGTATGTTGCTTGTTCTCGCGCTAGTAATCAATTAGTATTATCTTATGGCAAGTAAAACTGTTGATGAATATCCTGATTGTGAACGATGTCCAAATCGTATATTTAATACAGGTAAATATATACAAGGTGGTAGAGGAAGTATTCATGGAGATATTGTTTTCCTATTTCCTAGAGGTGATAGAAATTATTGTGAAGGTTATCAATTATTTACTGATATTGGTAATCTTTATGATGAATATTCTGGACGTAATAACATTGAAGATGTATATATGACTTATAGTATTAAATGTGCTTGTTCTAATAATTATAATACATATCTTACTGCTATTGATAAATGTCGTAATATTCTATGGAAAGAATTAGCTAGAATTAATTATAAGTATCTATTTATATTTGGTGATGCTTATCTTAGTATTAGTAATAATCATATTCCTAGATTTATGGCTACTGGCGGTAAGTATATATTTAATAATTATTCGCCTCTTGTTAAATTTAAAGATGATAATCTTTATCATATGTTTAAACAGCGTTTTGCTGATGATGTTAATTGGGTTACTAAAAATAGAAATAATTATGGTATAGTATAAATGATTAATTGTATAGCTTATGATGTTGAAGTTTTAAGAAATTTCTTTTCTATTACTTTTGTTAGTATTAATAGTTATCTTAAAGTTTTTAAAGATTGTGTTAATGCTGATGGAAAAGCTATTCCTTTAGTTCAAAAACTATCTGTTGAAGAAATTAAAGCTCGTCTTGAAACTGTTGAAAAATATAAGTTTTATATAACAGATAAAGATGATAGTAAATTACTTTCTATGATAGGTTATATTAATAAAACTAGATGTTATAAAGATTCTAATGGAAATATTATTCGTACTGACTTGTATGGATTTAATAATTTCAATTATGATAATCTTATGGTTGCAGCTTTACTTAGTTTTTATATGCGCACGAATAGTACGAAAGAACTTATTAATAAGTTATATGAAACTAGTAAAACTATTATTTCTAGTCAAGATGATAAAGATAAATTTAGAACTGATTTTTATCTTAATAGTCTTAGAAAATATAAACTACCATTTACAGGTATTGATGTAATGCGTATATTTGCTCTTAATAAAGCAAGTGTAGTTGTAGATAGTAAAACAGGTGAACGTAAACCTGTTCCTAAAGGTTTAAAACAAACTTCAATTAATCTTCAATGGTATGAACTTCTAGAATATGAACTTCCTGATATTAATGAAGAAGAAGCTGAACTATATAATGAAATTCCTAGTCTTAAAGGAATGAATATTAAACAGCTTAATAAACTAGTAGATAAATGGGATAGATTTATTCTTGATAAGTATATTGAACCTATGATGTATTATAATCTTAATGATGTTTTCATTGTAGCTGAAATAGTTCGTCTTTATCCAGAAGAAATTAAATCTCGTTATGCTATTAGTAAAGCTTATGATGTAGATGTTCTTAATTCTAGTCGTAGTAAAACTGCTGATATTCTTTTTGAGAAATTTTATAGTAAGTTTAGTGGTCTTGCTCCCGAACAATGGAAAGGTAAGAAAACTGAAAGAACTGCTATGAGTTTTAAAAAAGTTATTTTTCCTTTTATTAAATTCAAAACTAAAGAACTTCAAGATTTACTTGATAAACTATATAAAACTACTATTTATAGAGTTAATAAAGATGCTTTTAGTGAGAATGTTAAAATTGGAGATATAACTTATACTCTTGCAACTGGAGGTTTACATAGTCAAGATGTTCCTATGGAGTTATATTCAACTACTCCTTATGGTGATTACTTAACTCCATCCTCCACGGGGGGTAAACCTTTTACCATTTATCATTTTGATGTTGCTAGTTTTTATCCTAGTATAATAGGTGTTCATAAAGTTGCTCCTGCTCATATTGATACAAATGCTTTTTGCAATTTAATTAGTTGGATGAAGCAAAAACGTGTAGATGTAAAGCATAGTAATGAAGAATATATTGATGGTATTGCGAAAGATATTTTAGCTTTAGTTCTTAAGATTGTTATAAATAGTATCTACGGAAAATTGGGGTTTGAAGCTGGAAGTCTTTATGATCGTCTTGCTGTTCTTAAAGTTACTGTTAATGGACAACTTATGCTTCTTATGTTATGCGAGGCTCTTGAACTAGATAATATTCATATTATTAGTGCAAATACTGATGGTATTATGGTTAAAGTTTATATTGACCAAGAAGATAAATTTAAAGAAATTACTACTTGGTGGCAAGATATTACTGGTATGCAAGCTGATAGCGATGTTGTTCATAGTCTTATAGCTCGTGATGTTAATAATTATATTACTCAATTTAGGTCTAAAGGTAAGCTTAAAATTGAATCTAAAGGTGCTCTTAATCCTATGATGTATTCTCTAGATTTAACTAAAGGTTATTCTATGCCTATTGTTGCTCAAGCTATTGAAAACTATTTTCTTAAGAATAAACCTGTAATGGATACTCTTCAAGAAGCTACTAATATTCTTGACTTTTGTCTTACTCAAAATGTAGGTAAACAATTTCATGTAGAAGAAACTAAGATTGAAAATGGACAAGTTACTCATGTTATTTGTCAAAGATATGTTAGATTTTATGTTTCTAATAGAGGTTATATTATTGAGAAAGTTCATAACGATAATGGTTCTCGTAGTAGAATGGCAGCTGGTTCTGTTGTGACAGTTATTAATAGTCTTGATGATAAAGATATTTCTCTTAGAGATATTAATTTTAAATTTTATTATCAAGAAGCTATGAAGATTATTAATCCTATTAAACTTAAGATTTCTCCTAAAGGTAAAGGTAAAAGTAAAATTAAAAAATATAGCGGTATGTATAATCCTATTTTTAATGAAGATGATTTTGGATGAAAAATATAGTTGAAGAATCATATAGTAAACTTATTAATAAATGGGGTTCTAAAGATTATAAAGGTATTGGAACTATCCATTGTGTTCAACCTCTTGATTATTCTGAAATTATAAGTAGAGTTATTACTCTGATGAGGAATAAAAATCCTAATCTTAAAATACTTATTGTTACAGATAATTGGAAAAGAAGAACTGAAATTGTTGATGGTCTTAAA
>ERZ779852.3052-NODE-3052-length-12597-cov-8.233535_pt1 | contig 12597 bp, 9 predicted proteins | sample MGYA00511559_ERZ779852 | MGnify/ENA primary metagenome ERZ779852 (study PRJEB29588, sample SAMEA2157977) | human gut metagenome | biome: human gut; feature: human-associated habitat; material: faeces | place: Denmark | collected 2008/2010 ...
ATCTGCCGCACCTCGCTCGCCGTATCGGCACTTAGAATTATGCGGTATTGCCCTACAATTCCGGCTTACAAATTTGTAAAACATTTTCGCGGCTCTTGTGTGCGGGGGCTTTGTGGCGTATAATAACAGTGTATGGTTTTTAGGAAAAGAGAAGCGAGGCTCTTATGGCTGATTTTTATACCTACCGCAGTGAGGTTGCCGGCAAGCGGCGCAAGCGGAAATTGTTTCTGGCCCTGATCGTGCTTCTGGCGCTGCTCTGCGCCGGGGCCGGGTTTTACTGGTTCCGTGACAACGGCACCCCGGCACCGCAGGAGGCAGACAGCGCCGTGGCACAGCCGACTGCGACGGCGGAATCTGCGATGGCCCCTACGGCCGCGCCGACCCAGCAGCCCATCGCCGAGCCGCAGCGCCTTGTGCAGAGCGTGGATACCGCCGTGTGGGACAAGTCTGAGTCGGTCGCCCAGACTATAGATACGGAGTTCCTGAACACCGACCACCGGATGGTGGCGGTCCCGATGCTGGGCACGGTGACGAAGGACTACTTCAACACCGTGACCTTTGCGGGGGACAGCATTGCCTCCGGCCTCGGCATCTATGACACAGGCTACCACAATGCGCACTATGCGACCTATGTCAGCGCGGGCGTGCAGACCTTTGTCAACAATGTCAGCGTCAAGAACGCTGTCACCGGCGCGACCGAGACCCCGATGGAGACCATCGCGGCCAGCCAGCCGGACTATCTGTATATTCTGGTCGGCACCAACAATCTGGTTGTGCAGGGCAGTGAGGACAGCTTCATTGCCTACTATGAGCGTCTGATTGACATGCTGCGCGAGCAGCTCAACCCCGGCGTCATCCTTTATATTCAGGCTATCCCCGGTGTGCAGGAGACGGTCGCAGCTTCCAAGCCGGGGCTGGACAACCAGCGCATCGCCACCGTCAACGATCTGCTGGCCAATATGGCGCTGCGCAAGGGCTGTTACTATGTTAATATCCGGGAGGCCCTGACCAACACGGCGGACGGCAGCCAGATCGATGACTATGCCACCAAGGACGGCGTGCATTTCAATGCGGCGGGCTATCATGCATGGGCCGAGTATCTGGCCACCCATACCGTCTGGAACCGCCGCAGCGTGTACAGCGGCGAGAACCCTTATTATATCTACGGCGCATAAAGAAGTATTTTGTACAAATCCCCTGCAGGGTGTAAAAAACACCCTGCAGGGGAATTTTTTGTACAGCCGTACGAAAAACACCTCGATATATATCGAACTTGTACAAAACGAACAGGCAACATACGAAAATTTTAGCGGAATATTACACAAAAACCCTTGAAATTCCCGCATGAAACATGTAATATAGATACAGAGATCATACAAAGTCGGTGCATTGTACCCGGTACAGCACCGCCAAAAGGGGAGATTATGTTGAAACAGCGCAAAGAAACGCCAAAAAGCTCCGATCTGCCCATTTATCTGTTCAAGCAGGGCAACAATCAGGAGGCTTACCGCTACTTTGGCGCCCATCTGTGTGAGCAGAACGGGGAGGCCGGCGTGGTGTTCCGCGTCTGGGCACCGCATGCCAAGGCCGTTTCCATTGTGGGCGACTTCAACAGCTGGACGCCCGGTGAGCATCCGATGGAGATGGTAACGGACGGCATCTGGGAGCGCTTTGTACCCGGCATCAAGCAGTTTGATGTCTACAAATACTGCATCACTACCCCGGCGGATGAGCTGGTCTATAAGGCCGATCCGTATGCCTTCCATACCGAGACCCGCCCCTCCAACGGCAGCAAGGTTTATGACATTGAGGGCTATGAGTGGGGTGATGCCGCCTGGATCAAGGATGAGCAAAAGCGGGATGTGATCAACAGCCCGATGTCTATCTATGAGCTGCAGGTCGGCAGCTGGAAGATGAAGGACCCCGAGAACGGCGTCCCGTACAACTATGCCGAGCTGGCCGAGGAGCTGATCCCGTACATCAAGGAGATGGGCTACACCCATGTGGAGCTGCTGCCCATCACCGAATATCCGTTTGACGGCAGCTGGGGCTATCAGGTCACGGGCTATTTTGCGCCCACCAGCCGGTACGGCACCCCCAAGGATTTCATGACTCTGGTGGATAAGCTGCATCAGGCGGACATCGGCGTCATTCTGGACTGGGTCCCTGCCCACTTCCCGAAGGACGGCTACGGCCTGTACATGTTTGACGGTGCCCCCTGCTATGAGGACCCCAACCCCCGCCGCGGTGAGCACAAGGAATGGGGCACGATGGTCTTTAACTACGGCATGAAGGAGGTCGAGAGCTTCCTGATTTCCAGTGCAATGTTCTGGGTGGATCACTACCATGTAGACGGTCTGCGCGTGGACGCCGTGGCCAGCATGCTCTACCTCGACTACAACCGCAAGGACGGCGAGTGGGAGCAGAATGTCAAGGGCGGCAAGGAAAATCTGGAGGCCATCGCTTTCCTGCAAAAGCTGAATACCGCCATTCTGGGCCGGTATCCCCATAAAATGATGATCGCCGAGGAATCCACCGCTTGGCCGCTGGTCACAAAGCCGGCTGCCGATGGGGGATTGGGCTTCAACTTCAAGTGGAACATGGGCTGGATGAACGACATGCTCAGCTACATGAAGACCGACCCGCTCTTCCGCGCGGGCAACCACGGCAAGGTCACCTTCAGCTTTTTCTATGCCTTCAGCGAGAATTTTGTGCTGCCCATCAGCCACGATGAGGTCGTACACGGCAAGTGCAGCCTTTTGAACAAGATGCCCGGCGATTATGAGGAAAAATTCGCAAACCTGCGCACCTTCTTCGGCTATATGATGGCCCACCCCGGCAAGAAGCTGCTCTTTATGGGGCAGGATTTCGGCCAGTTCATCGAGTGGGACGAGAAAAAGCAGCTGGATTGGATGCTGCTGGGCTATGACAAGCACCGCGAGCTGCAGGGCTATGTCAAGGATCTGAACCACTTCTACCGCGAAACGCCCGCCCTGTGGCAGGTGGATTACAGCTGGGAGGGCTTCCAGTGGATCGTGCCGGATGACAGCAAGCAGAGTGTGATCGCCTTCCTGCGCCGTGATGCGGCAGGGAAGATGCTCCTTGTTGTCTGCAACTTCAACCCCGTGCTGCGCAAGGATTACCAGATGGGCGTGCCGAACCCCGGCAGCTACAAGGAAATCCTCAACTCCGACGACAAGAAGTACGGCGGCTCCGGTGTCACCAACGGCACGGTCAAGAGCGAGAAAGGCCCGATGCACGGCTTTGACCAGCATATTTCGCTGACATTGCCGCCGATGTCCACCCTCTACCTCAGTGTGCCCGCAGCCCGCAAGCCGCGGACCAAGAAGGCAGATGCTGCTGACGAAAAGGCGGCAGAGCCGACAAAGCCCGCTGCCAAAAAGGCAACGAAAGCCACTGCAAAGGCCGCTGCCCCTGCAGCACCGGCCAAGACGGAGGCAACCCCCAAACGCCGGGGACGCCCGCCCAAAGCCAAAACGACGGTATGACCGCCTACGGTATGACCGCCTTTGGATAAAAAGCATCACCGCAAAATCCCTGCCCTGCGGGCATAAGCATCGCAGCAGGCGGCAGCCGAGAGTATGCGGTAATGTCATAAAGTTAAAAACGGCATACGCCGAAATTTAAGGGGAGAAATCTTATGGCTAAAGAAATGATCGCAATGATCCTGGCAGGCGGCCAAGGCTCACGCCTCTATGCGCTGACCCAAAAGCTCGCCAAGCCGGCCGTTCCGTTTGGCGGAAAATATCGTATCATCGATTTCCCGCTCTCCAACTGTGTCAACTCCGACATTGATACCGTTGGTATTCTGACCCAGTATCAGCCGCTTGTCCTGAATGAGTATATCGGCAACGGCCAGCCTTGGGACCTGGACCGTCTGCACGGCGGCGTACATGTCCTGCCGCCCTACCAGCAGGCCAGCGGCTCTGACTGGTACAAGGGCACCGCCAACGCCATTTATCAGAACCTGTCCTTCATCGACCGCTATGATCCCAAGTATGTCATCATCCTGTCCGGCGACCAGATCTGCAAGCAGGATTACTCTGACTTCCTGCGCTTCCACAAGGAAAAGAACGCAGAATTCTCCGTTGCCGTTATGGAGGTGCCATGGAGCGAGGCTTCCCGCTTCGGCCTGATGGTCACTGACGAGGATGACCGCATCAACGAATTCCAAGAGAAGCCGAAGAACCCGAAGTCCAATCTGGCTTCCATGGGTATCTACATCTTCAACTGGGATATCCTGAAGAAGTACCTGACCGAGGATGAGGCTGACCCCAACTCCGAGAACGATTTCGGCAAGAATGTCATTCCCAACCTGCTGAAGGACGGCCGCCGTATGTACGCCTACCACTTCAGCGGCTACTGGAAGGATGTCGGCACCATCGGCAGCCTGTGGCAGGCCAACATGGAGGTGCTGGACCCCAAGCATTCCGGCATCAACCTGTTCGATGAAAACTGGAAGATCTATTCCCGCAACACCGGCCGTCCCTGCCAGCAGATCGGCAGTGACGCCACCATCGTCAACTCCATGGTATCCGAGGGCTGCAAGGTCAACGGTACGGTCAACAACTCCATCCTGTTCCCCGGCGCCGTTGTGGAAAAGGGTGCCACCGTTGAGGCAGCCGTTGTTATGGGCGGCACCGTCATCAAAGCGGGCGCATCTGTCAAGCACTGCATCGTGGCAGAGAATGTCACGATCGAGGAGGGCGCCACCGTCGGTGCCATGCCGGAGGGCGGCCTGAACATTGCCGAGCCCGGTGATGTGGCTACCGTTGGTTCCGGCGTTGTCATCGGTAAGGGTGCAACGGTCGGCCCCAAGGCAATGGTTTCCAGCGATGTAAAGGATGGTGAGGAACAATGGTAAACAGCAATGTAAACGCTCTCGGCGTCATTTTCGCCAACACCTATGATAACCTCGTTCCCGAACTGGTGGCGGAGCGCTCGATGGCCTCCATCCCCTTCGGCGGACGCTACCGCCTGATCGACTTCACGCTGTCCAGCATGGCCAACGCCGGCATCGACAATGTGTCTGTCATCGTGCGTAAAAACTACCACTCCCTGATGGATCACCTCGGCGCAGGCCGTGAGTGGGACCTGACCCGCAAGCGCGGCGGCCTGAACATTGTGCCTCCCTTTGCAGAGCGCAGCGTCAAGCTATACTCCGGCCGTGTGGACGCTCTCGAAAGCATCCTGAACTGGCTCGAGGATCAGAAGGAGCGCTATGTCATCCTGTCCGACTCCTACATTGCCATGAACTTTGACTTCGGCAAGCTGGTGGACGCCCATGTCAAGTCCGGCGCTGATGTCACGATGGTCTACAACCGCGCCCCCATCCCCGAGGGTGCCCGCAGCGACAACTACACCATCCGCACCGACGAGAACGGCCGTGTGACCGAGATTCTCTCCAATGACTACCGCATGGGTGAGCAGAACCTCGCCATGAACATCTATGTCATTGAGCGCGAGAGCCTGATCCACCTGATCCACGATGCCTCTGTCCGCGGTCTGGTCTACTTTGAGCGCGACATTCTGGCCCGCAACCTCAAGCTGCTAAATGTCCAGTCCTATGAGTTTGACGGCTATGCGGCCCGCATCTCCGACATGAAGAGCTATTTCGATGAGAATATGCGCCTGCTGCAGGACGGCAGCATGAACGCACTGTTCGGACCGGCCCCCATCTACACCAAGATTCGTGACGATAACCCGACCCGTTATCTGCAGGGCAGCTCCGTCAAGAACAGCCTGCTGGCGGACGGCTGCGTTATCGAGGGCACCGTGGAGAACAGCGTGCTGTTCCGCGGCTGCAAGATCAAGAAGGGCGCTGTCGTCAAGAACTGCGTGCTGATGCAGGATACCGTGGTCGAGCCCAACGCCAATGTTGAGTATGTCGTGACCGACAAGAATGTCCACATCACGGAGGACAAGAAGCTTGCCGGCACCGACACCTTCCCGGTATTTATTGCTAAGAACCACAGCGTATAACCGGTACGCCATCCGCACCGGCGGTCCGCCGCCAGTGTTGGGGGAGAAATAACGCTCATAGAGGTCGAACTCCCTCTCCCCGGAGCCGGCTTTGATGAGAGGGCGGGGGAGAGCAGAAGCTTTCCCCCGCTCTCATTTTGTGAAATTCGCACGGAGGTGCTTATGAAAATTCTGTATGCAGCCAGCGAGGCTGCCCCGTTTGCCAAGTCCGGCGGTCTGGCCGATGTTGCGGGCGCTCTGCCCAAGGCACTGGTCCGCGATGGCATTGATGCCCGCGTGGTCATGCCGCTGTACGGTGATCTGAAATTCAAGGATACACTGACCTATGTCACCAACTTCAGCGTGCCTGTGGGCTGGCGCAGCCAGTACTGCGGTCTGTTCAAGGCCGAGCGTGACGGTGTGGTCTACTACTTCATTGATAATGAGTATTACTTCAAGCGCAGCGGCCTGTACGGCTTCTACGATGACGGCGAGCGCTTCGCCTTCTTCTCCCGCGCGATTCTGGAGATGCTGTTCTACACTGACTTTGAGCCGGACATCATCAACTGCAACGACTGGCAGACCGCGCTGACCCCGGTTTATCTCAACCTGTACTACCGCCATCTGGACAAGTTCAGCCGCATCAAGACGGTCTTTACCATCCACAACATCGCCTATCAGGGCAAGTATGGTCTGGATATTCTGGAGGATACCTGCGGCATCGGTGCCCGCGACGCCCATGTGGTCGAGTATGACGGCTGCGCCAACTTCATGAAGGGCGCAATCGAGTGTGCCGACAAGGTGACAACCGTCAGCCCCACCTACGCACAGGAGATTCTGGATCCGTGGTTCAGCCATGGTCTGGACGGCCTGCTGCGTCAGAAGCAGTATAAGCTGTGCGGCATCCTCAACGGTATTGATGTGGATGTGTTCAACCCCGCAACCGATCCCGATATCGCCAAAAACTACGATGCCGAGACCTTCCAGGATGGAAAGGCAGCCTGCAAGGCCTATCTGCAGGACGAGTTTGGGCTGCATAAGGACGGCAGCCCGGTCATGGCCATGGTCACCCGTCTGGTTGGCCACAAGGGTGTGGATCTGGTTCAGGCCATTGCAGAGGGTCTGCTGCAGCAGGGCATCGAGCTGGTGGTCCTCGGCTCCGGCGAAGCCCAGTACGAGAACTTCTTCAATGAACTGTGCGCCCGCAATCCGGGCCGTGTCGGTGTCTACATCGGTTTCAACGCCAAGCTGGCGCAGGAAATCTACGCCGGTGCGGATATGTTCCTGATGCCGTCCCGCTCCGAGCCTTGCGGTCTGGCGCAGATGGTCTCCTGCCGTTACGGCACGATCCCCATCATCCGCGAGACCGGTGGCCTGAAGGACTCCATCCGCGACTCCGGCGATGGCTACGGCAACGGCTTCACCTTTGCCAACTATAACGCCCACGAGTTGTATGAAGCCTGCTGGCGTGCTAAGGAGGGCTACTGGCAGAAGGATGGCTGGCCCGTGCTGGTCAAGCGCGCAATGGAGTGTGATTTCAGCTGGTCCAACTCCGCCAAGAGCTACGAGGGCCTGTACAATGAGGTCGTAAATCTCTGGTAATCTGCAAATAAAATGCGGTCGTCTGTCAAAAAGCAGACGGCCGTTTTTTTGCGGGAAAAATATCACTTTTTTTGCGAAAAAAAGCTTGACATTTACCGGGCGTTTGGCTATAATAATACCTGTCGTCAGGCCAACGGCCAAGGCGAAAACAAAATATGCGGATGTGGCGGAACTGGCAGACGCGCTAGATTCAGGTTCTAGTTCCCTTAAAAGAGTGTGGGTTCAAATCCCTTCATCCGCACCAAGAGCCTGTGACATAAAGAATGTCACAGGCTCTTTTCTTTGTTGTATCGCGCAAAATCAGCAAAGTCGATGACCGATTTTCAAAGTGCGTCTTATAGAGATGTCCAACCGTTTTAAAGCGGTTGGGCTTTTTTGTCGGGCGCTTTGGGGCGAGTCTTCCCTCCCCTGCCGCCCGATTTTGCAGTTTTTCAGGGAAAATTTCAACTTTTTTCTGCTGTTTTCAGAATGTTTTCAATTTCCTCGCAGCCAATTTCCTGTTGGCTGCGGGGATTTTTCGTTTTTTCCGACAGTTTTCAGTTTGTTTTCAAGTTTTCCATTTTATACCTATTATAATAAGGAGGATTTTCACTATGAGCATCATTATCGGCATCGACCACGGCTATTACGCCATCAAAACAGCCCACTGCTCGTTCCCGGCAGGGCTGACAAGCTATGGAGAACACGAACCCTACACCCGCCAAGGACTCTTAGAGTTTGGCGGGTGCTTTTTTGTTTGTGGCTCCGGGCGGCAGCCTATCCAGCGGGACAAGACCATAAACGACAACTACTACCTGCTGACGTTGGCAGCGATTGCAAAAGAAATCCGGCAGCGCGGTTTGCCGCCCGAATGTTCGGTGCGCATTGCGGCGGGTCTGCCGCTGACCAGTTTCGGACGCGACAAACCCAAGTTCAAAGATTATCTGCTGCGGAGCAATCAGCCTGTGAACTACAAGTTCGATGGCGTGGAGTACAGCATTACCATCGAGGAAGTTGCGGTCTTCCCTCAAGGCTACGCCGCCCTTATGACCGAAGTGGGGCTGTTGCAGGACGAGCCATCAATGCTCCTCATGGATCTCGGCGGCTGGACGGTGGACCTTATGCGCATCGACAACGCCATCCCTGCGGCTGACACCGCCCACAGTCTGGAACTCGGCATGATCCGCTGCGTGGATGACATTCGGGAACAGGTGCGGCGCGAAACCGGGCTGTCCCTCACGGATGCCCAAATCGAAAATATGCTGGCAGGTCAGCCCTGCACGGTCAGCGATACGGTGCGCGACATTGTGAACAAACAAGGTCGCAAGTACACAGAGCATCTTCTGTCTGCCACGCTGGAAGCGGGATTCGATTTGCACGCCATCCCCGCCGTGTTGCTGGGCGGCGGCGCATCGGTGGTGAGCCGCCACCTAAGTCCCAAAGACGGCCTTTGTAAGACGATTTTCCTGCTGGACGACAAGGTGAACGCTGTCGGGTTCGAGCGCGCGTTGACCGCCGTGTCGCGCCATAAAAGCGAGGTATGAAACGACCGCAATACGTTTTCCGCCCAAACCTCAACGAACCGCAACACCGCCGCGCGTGGGCGTTGCTGCAGCAGGTGCCGTCAGCCAAACGCAAAGAGTTTCTGGTGCAGAGTATCCTTGCGGCAGAACAGACGGATAGGCTGGAGAAAAGCATCCGCAAGGTGGTGCGGGAGGAATTGCAGACGGCCAGCATAGCCACTGCTGTTCCCAGTCTGCCGCCGGACGATGCAATCCCAGATTCCGCGCTCAATTTCTTATCTACACTTTAGAGGGGGTGGTTCCCATGCACTAAGTTTTTGTTGGTTATGGCTGCTTTGATAGCAAAATTCAATGAATTGTCGTTAGTTCTTGTGAATAGCTTTGCTTCTGCCGCTGTGGTATGCTTGCTTTGCAAACACAGAAAGGAGCACACCCATGAGCAAATTGACCGTAACCATCCCGGATGACCTGCACCAGAAAATCCGTGAAGAACTGGAACGACAGGGCATCACCACATCGCAGTTCATTGAACAGGCCGTAACCACATTTTTTGAGAAACCGAAGGGAGTCAGCAACATGGCAACACGCACGTTAGCATTTCAGGTATCCGAGGAACTTCTCCAGCGCATCAAAACCTTTCTTGCAAGGTACGAGCAAATTTATCACCGCAAACTGAGCCAGAAAGAGTTTCTGGTACATCTCATTGAAAGAGAATTAGCGGTTCGATATTCAGTTTTGAGGGTACATCCTCAACAAAAAGAGAAGCATGACAATGGTCACGCGTTGGCCGGTGTCAATGACGGTGAGGTTCCACCTGTTCCCATTCCGAACACAGAAGTTAAGCTCACTTGTGCCGAAGATAGTTGGCTGGAAACGGCCTGTGAAAATAGGTAGATGCCGGCTTCTCTTTTTTATTATGGCCCGTTGGTCAAGCGGTTAAGACAGCGGCCTCTCACGCCGTTAACGTGGGTTCGATTCCCGCACGGGTCACCAAGAAGCACTACTTCATTTGAGGTAGTGCTTTTTTCTTTGTATGCGCTTTTTAATAGGTGTCGGGCGTAAAAGGTGACCCGTCCGGGAATCGAAAAGCCCGGGCCCCGCGTCCAGCGTACCGCGGGGCAAAAACAGCCCCGCGGGCTGTTTTTAGGGCGGGGGAGATTCCGCGCGGGCGGAAGCTGATGTGGCCGGGGTGGTTGGTGTGGGATGTTGTTGTTTAAGATTGGCGGAGAGGCTTACGGAAGCGTGCGGGCCGGGCATGCCCGGCCCCTACTGGGGTGGTTAAAGGAAAGCAGTCGGCAACAGGCAGAAATCCCTCCGGCGCTGCGGCGCCACCTCCCTTTGACAAGGGAGGCAGGGGGCGGGCACGGTCTGCGCTGATTGTTCATCAAGAGCGCACCTTTATGAAAGGCTGCACCGTGCTTCGGGCGTACTGCTTTAACGGTGATACAATTTCAAAGTGATGCTTGCCGCCCATTCTGTGCAGCTCATATCAATTAATAGAAATATGATTGAATTGAAATGATGTGTGTGATATAATGGCATTGAGGTGATAAGATATGAAGAATACGAGGACAAAAATCCAGATGCTTATTCTTGCAGTGACAGTGATTCTCAGTGTTACTGCCTTTATGTATTTGCCAGATGTGGCGGCTGTACAATGGAACAGTGCAGGAGCAACAAACTACTTGCCAAAGCTTTGGGCGGTAGTAATTCCGCCTGTCAGCAGCCTTATAGCTATTCTATTTTGGAATGGATATTCTGATTTTTACAATGCGAACGCGCATCAAAACGGAGATAATGCAGCTTTGAAATTTGTTAAGAAGGCCATAATTTGCCTTTTTGCGATTATTTCGTGTGCGGGAATTGGTGCGAACATCGCAATGATGCTGTTGAACTAAGTCTGGATAGACAAAAGTGCTCTGGCTTGCTCCGATAGGATGCACCACAGACACCTTGCATGAAAATGCAGGGCGTTTTTTATTGCGAATCTCTCGAAAACCGTCGCCCTTGCACTTGCATAATTGCGCGGTTGGCTTTATAATATATTATAACTGTTGTTATAAGGAGGGGTGTGCCACGGCGCAGACCAAACCACAAAAACAGGTGCTGGGGATACTGGGCGGGCTGGGGCCTGCGGCCAGCTGCTATCTCTACCAGATGCTGATCGACCACACCCCGGCTGCGCGGGATCAGGACCACATCGACATTGTCATCTCGTCCCGCGCGTCGACACCCGACCGCACGGCGTTCATCATGGGCAAAAGCAAGGATGACCCCTTTGCCGTGATGGAGCAGGACGGCTTCAGCCTGGTGCATTACGGCGCCACGGTGCTGGCAATCCCCTGCAACACGGCGCATTACTTCTATGACCGTCTGGCCAAGGCACTGCCCGTGCCGGTGCTGAATATGCCCCGCCTGACGGTGGCCGATGCCAAGGCGGCGGGCTGCACAAAGCTGGGCATCCTTGCCACGGACGGCACGCTGGCGGCGGAGACCTACCAGATAGCCTGCCGGGCACAGGGTATCGATTGGGCCGTGCCGTCACCGGAGCATCAGCAGGAGGTTATGTCAGTCATTTATGACGACATCAAGCAGGGCAAGCGCGCCGATATGGCGAAGTTCGGCGCGGCGGTGCATGATTTGAAAAAGCAGGGCTGCGACATGGCCGTGCTGGGCTGCACGGAGCTGAGCCTTGTCAAGCGGGACGAGCATTTGGGAGCGTTCTTCATTGACAGCACCGAGGTGCTGTGCCGGCATGCGTTACAGGCGTGCGGGGTGGAGCCGGTGGGGTTCTAAAGGCATGAGGCGGCGGCCGGAGGACTGGCCGCCCTACGAAGCGGCGAGATTGCCCGGGAGGTGCGTGACGGCGGCGAACGAGCAAAAGCCCTTCCGACCTCGCGGGCTCGGCCATCGCCCTTGTAAGGGGAGGCTTTTGCGGGCTTCGCCCGAATGCCCAGAATATAAAATTCAGCATAAACGCAAAAAAACACACCAAAACGGTTTGTGTATATAAGGAGAGAAATCACAGATGGATCAGAAAAAATTCTACATCACTACGCCGATCTATTACCCCAGCGATAAGCTGCATATCGGCCATACCTACTGCACTGTGGCGACCGATGCCATGGCCCGCTACAAGCGCCTGCAGGGCTACAATGTCAAGTTCCTGACCGGCACCGACGAGCACGGCCAGAAGATCGAGCTGAAGGCCAAGGAGGCCGGCGTCACCCCGCAGCAGTTTGTTGATAACATCGTGGAGGGCCCCAAGGGCGTCAAGGATCTGTGGAAGCTGATGAACATCAGCTACGACCGCTTCATCCGCACCACCGACGACTACCACGTTGCCGCCATCCAGAAAATCTTCAAGAAGATGTACGAGAAGGGCGACATTTATAAGGGCAAGTACGTCGGCAAGTACTGCACCCCCTGCGAGAGCTTCTGGACCGAGAGCCAGCTCGTCAACGGCTGCTGCCCCGACTGCGGCCGCCCCGTTGTGGACGCCGAGGAGGAG